>Ga0210380_10000090_pt1 | contig 48880 bp, 55 predicted proteins | sample PLM4_5_coexredo_FD_155476 | JGI IMG/M metagenome (GOLD analysis project Ga0210380, IMG submission 155476) | Groundwater sediment microbial communities from an aquifer in East River, Colorado, USA - PLM4_5_coex redo | ecosystem: Environmental > Terrestrial > Soil > Riparian zone | place: USA...
CATCCTCGGTGATCGTCCTCGGCGACTACTCCGCCGCGACCGCCGCGCAGGCCCGCGAGGCCTTCGCACAGCGCGGGCCCTGGGCGCGCATTGCCGTCGAGCCGGTACGGGCGGCACCGTGGCAGCCAGCCGACGAAGACGACCAATCGGAGCCGCTCGAGCCGCTGCGCGCCGCATTCGAGCGAGGCAAAGCCGACGATCGCTGGCGGCAGTCACGCCGTCTTGCGTTCGACTACCCGAGCCACGCGGCGCTGCATCTGGCGCACGCGAGCGCGTGCATGGAACTGCAGCGGCTCGACGACGCGCAGGCCGCACTGGATCGCGCGATGATCCTGTCGCCCGACTGGGAGGCCGTGCACTACGAGCTCGGCAAGCTGTGGCTGCGCTTCGACGACACCGAGCGCGCGGCGGCGGCCTTTGCCGAAGCCGGCCGCCTCATGCCCAGCTTCTCGGCCGCGTTCAGCAATCTGGGCGCCGCGCTCGGCGAGCTCGATCGCGAAGAGGAGGCGCTCGACGCCCTGAAACAGGCGCTGCGATTCGACCCCTTCGGCCACGCCATCCTCAACAACATCGGCGCCGCGGCGCGCGATCTGGGGCGCCTCGACGAGGCCGAGACCGCGTTGCGCCAGGCCGTCACACACGCCCCACACTTCGTCTTCGCGCATTACAACCTCGGGCACACCTTTTTCCTGCAAGGCCGCTTCGCCGAGGCCCGCGACGCCTACGAGGCGGGTCTGGCCACAGACCCGCAGGTGGGTCCGCGCCAGCGCTGTCGCGCGGCGTTGGCGCATGCCGCGGCCGGCGATCCCAGGCGGGCGGCCGCCTACTTCGAGGAAGCGCTCGGTGAAACCGATGAGGACACGAGGAGCGAACTGGTGAACGAGAGCGCCGCGGTGCTCCGGGCGCTGGCCCAGACGCCGGGCGCGGACCAGGCGGCACTGGCTCGCTTGATCGATCTGGTGGAGCGGCGAGCATAGCGGCTCTCGCCTCAGTTGTGGCCGCGGGTCTTTAGACCCGCCCCATGGAACGGCTTCTACCAGGGTCTTTAGACCGGCCGGGGCTATTCCTGATAGCTGTAGCCGCATTGTTCGCAGGTCCAGGTGTTCTCCTGCTTGTACATGTTGCCGCCGCACATGTCGCACACGCGGTAATCGCGCCCGTCCTTGTCGAGGAGCGGCTTCTTCTTGGGGGCCGGCAGCTGCTCGGTCTTGTCGGCCGGATGGTCGCCCTCGGGTGCCGGCTTCTGCGAGTCCTGCGCTCGTGCTGGCGCCGCCACCGAGATGCCGGCCAGCGCCGCGAACAGCGCCGAGCCCTTCAGGAAGCCTCTCCGGTCGAGTACGCGCGCCTTGGTCTCGTCGATCATGCCCCGTCGTCTCCTTCGCGAAGCGGCACCGTGCCGTCGGCTCCTCCAAGTGTAGCAAACGCCGCGCTCGCGGCGGCGCGCAAGCCCGGCGCTATCCGCGCCGTGTTCCTGCGGGTGCGTCGCGCCGCATATAATCGCTGGTCAGATGCCATCCGACGCCCCGAATTCTTCCCCCGTCTATAAGCGAGTCCTCCTCAAGCTCTCGGGCGAAGCCCTGATGGGCGAACAACAGTACGGGGTCGATCCGGCCGTGGTGGCGCAAATCGCCATGGACGTCCGTGAGATCCAGGGGCTCGGCGTCGAGACCGCCATCGTGATCGGTGGCGGCAACATCTTCCGCGGCCTGGCCGCCAGCGCCCAGGGCATGGATCGCGCCACGGCCGACTACATGGGCATGCTGGCCACGGTCATCAACGGGCTGGCGCTGCAGGACGCGCTCGAGCAGGCCGGCGTCCTGACGCGCGTCGTCACGGCGATCGAGATGCGGGCCGTGGCCGAGCCGTTCATCAGGCGGCGCGCCATTCGCCACCTCGAGAAGGGCCGGGTCGTCATCTTCGCGGCCGGCACCGGCAATCCCTACTTCACCACCGACACCGCCGCGGCGCTGCGGGCCATGGAGATCAAAGCCGAGGTCATCCTCAAGGGCACCAAGGTGGACGGCATCTACACGGCTGACCCGATGATCGACAAGACGGCCACCAAGTACCAATCCATCTCCTATCTGCAAGTGCTGGAACGACAGCTGCGCGTGATGGACGCCACGGCCATCTCGCTCTGCATGGACAACGCGCTGCCCATCGTCGTGTTCGACATGCGGGCCTCCGGCAGCATCCGGCAGGTGGTCATGGGCGAACCCGTCGGCACGACCGTCGGCGCATAAGGGCCGATCATGGACTTCAACGACTTGAAAGGCATGTTCGCCGAGATCAATGCGCGCATGAACGGCGCCATCGACCGCGTGCGCAAAGACATGGCCGGCGTGCGCACCGGGCGTGCCTCGGCCGGGCTGCTCGACAACGTCCACGTCGAGGCCTACGGCAGCAAGATGCCGCTCAACCAGCTCGCGTCGATGTCCATCCCCGAGCCCTCGATGATCGTCGTGCAGCCGTTCGATCCGTCGCAGATGGCGGCCATCGAGCGCGGCATCCGCCTGTCGGACCTCGGGCTCAATCCGGCAACCGACGGCAAGGTGATTCGGGTGCCGATCCCCTCGCTCACCGAGGAGCGGCGCAAGGAGCTGTCGCGCCACGTGCACAAGCAGGCCGAGGAAGGCCGCAACGCCGTGCGCCTGGTCCGCCGCGACGCGAACGAGCGGCTGAAGAAGCTCCTCAAGGACCACAAGATTTCCGAAGACGACGAGCGGAAGGGCCTCGACCAGGTGCAGAAGGCCACCGACGAGCACGTCAAGGCGATCGACGAGCTCCAGAAGAAGAAGGACCAGGATCTGCTCGGCTGACTCTTGTCGGCTTTGGGCTCCCAGAGCCCAAAGCCAAAGCCTTCAATCTCCGAAGGAAATGCCGAGCGCGCGGGCGGTGAGCAGCAGGTCGTAGTCGAGCGGAACCGTTTTCGTCTTCCCCACTACTTCGCCAATCGGGATCGGAACGATGTCGGGTGGATGGTTCGCGACCATCTTCCCGAACTGTCCGCGCTGCAGGAGCTCCACGGCCTTGCCGCCGAACCGGGTTGCCAGCGTGCGGTCGAACGCGGTCGGCTGGCCGCCGCGCTGCAGGTGGCCGAGCACGACGTAGCGGGTTTCCTTGTTCGTCAGGCCGGCCAGAATATCGGAGCACACCTGGCCGGCGCCGCCGAGGCGCTCGGCGTGGCCGCCGTGCGCCGCCTCGAGGATCGAGTGGCCGGCGTTCTTCGGGTGCGCGCCTTCAGCGCACACGACGATGCTGAACCGCGCGCCCTTGTTGTCGCGGTCGCGAATGCTCTGCGCCACCTTCTCGGAGTCGTAGGGAATCTCGGGGATCAGAATCGCGTCGGCTCCGCCCGCCACGCCGGCGTGCAGGGCAATCCAGCCCGCATACCGCCCCATCACCTCCACCACCATCACGCGATGGTGCGCCTCGGCGGTGGTGTGCAGCCGATCGATCGCGTCGGTGGCGAAGCTCACCGCAGTGTCGAAGCCGAAGCAGCTCGTGGTGCCGACGATGTCGTTGTCGATCGTCTTCGGCACGCAGACGAGCGGGATGCCCATCTTGTAGAACTCGTATGAGATGCCCAGCGTCCCGTCGCCGCCGATGCAGACGAGCGCGTCGAGCTTCATCTTCTTGAACATCTCGAGCACGCGCTCGGCGTAGTCGAAGGTGCCGTCGGGCGTCACGATCGGGTGGGCAAAGGGGTTGCCCCGATTCACCGTGCCCAGGATGGTGCCGCCGAGCCGGAGGATGCCGGTGACGTCGCGCGGCGTCAGCAGGCGCGACTTCTCAGGATAGATGAGGCCGTCGAAGCTGTCTTCCAGCCCCAACACCTCGGCCCCCGCGTTGTGCGCGGCCTTCACGACGGCGCGGATGACCGCGTTCAATCCGGGGGCGTCACCGCCTCCGGTCAGCACTCCGATTCGTTGTACGGGCATGCGGTGAGGGTCTCGACGTCCCACTATAAATCGTGTCTCCTTGTAGATTCGTTGAATCTGCGCGACATACTTGTTGCACACACGCAGCATCGCTCCAACTCTGTCGCGATCCGCGCGCGTTGCCGGTTCAAAACCGCTGTGCTACATTGGGTGGGTTGCGCCCGGCGCCGTTCTCTTCGCGAGAGCGTGGCCGGTGGTCTTCGGGGTCGTGCGCAACGACGTGGGCGGCTAGCTCAGCTGGGAGAGCGCCGCGTTCGCAATGCGGAGGTCAGGAGTTCGATCCTCCTGCCGTCCACCAACTTTCCTAAGTATTTTCGCAATTTCAGCCGCCGTCGAGGGGTCACCTTCGGCGGCGTTCTCAGTTTGTGACCTGTTTGTGACCATCCACGGCAGGTCCAATGCCCCGATCTTCCGTTCCTCCCGCGGGTGGGTGTAACGCTCGAGCATCCGCGTCGATGAGTGCCCCGAGATGGCCATCACCGTGTGGTCGTCGAAGCCCTGCTCAATCATCCGGCTGAGGGCCGTGTGGCGCAGCGTGTGAAACGTCACGTCGCCCGTCGAGATGCCGGCGCGGGCCACTGCGCGATCAAAGACTTGGCGGACGGACTGAAAGGGCTTCTCCGTCCGGCTGTTCGTGAACACCCAGGCGTAGATCCGCGGCTGAGCGGCCAGCACAGCCTCGATCGCCGGGCTGATCGGTATGCGCCTCACCTTCCCGTTCTTCGTCTCCAGGAAGGTCAGGAAGCCATCCTCGCAGTCATCCCACCGAAGCGTGAGGAGCTCGCCGACACGGGCCCCGGTGACCAGTGCCAGCGTCACGATCGACCGCAGCTTCGTTGGGCAAGCATCGAGCAAGGCCGCCTGTTCGGCATGGCCCAAGATCCGGGTCCGCCGGTTGTCCACCTTCAGCAGCTTCACGCCCCGCGCCGGCGAATCGAGCAGCTTTCCCCATTCGACGGCTTTCGAAAGGATCGACTTCAAGGTCGCCAGCTCCCGGTTTACCGTGGCCGGCCTCAGGGGCTTCGCCGCACCGGTCGTTCCGTGGCCTCGCCACTTTCTTGCCAGGCGCTCGCGCTTGAACTGCTCGATCCGGTGCGCAGTCAACTCGTGCAGGATGACCGACCCGAAGAACCGATTGAGAACCAGTACCGTCTCCCGGTCTCGCTCGACGCTCCGCTTGTGGAGCTCGGCGTGGTCGCGGATGTAAATCTCCGCGAACTTTCGAAACGTGATGTCTGGCTGCCGGCGGATGCCGTGGCGGCCATCAAGGACGCGGCCGCGCTCCCGCGCCTCGATGTCCTTCGCCTTTTGCTTGTCGGCCGTCTCCGACGTGTTCCGATAGCGACGACCGTTGACGCGGAAGTCGTAGTGCCAGTGGTGATCGCACCGCGGCGACGTCGCGCAGAAGAACGGGTTCGGCTCGCCGGAGACGATCGAGGGGAAATCGCGGCCACAGCGCTTCCTCAGGCTCACTTCAGCTCCTTGTCGGATCGACGACGCCTGATGGCAACGCTCGTTGGTGCGCGCTTGCGGTCCGCCTTCATGACGCCCTTTTTCTTAAGCCATTCGTTCAACGCTTGCCGAATCTGCTCAGACTCGGAAACGTCGTCTGACGCCTTTACGGCCTTTAGTCCTTCCGCCTGGGCGTCATTGATCCAAAACGAGTATCGTTTGCGAGGCGACATGCTGTAAACCTTGAGCGTATATACGTTGTATTGCCATGTCAACAGACGCATCATGACCACACCTGCTCCTTTTTAGGGTCGTGCAGCCATACGGGCGCCACCTCGCCACGGAATCGAGCTTGATCAGCGAGCATCAGACCGCCGCGGAGGCGTTCGAGGCCATCGATGGAGCGGCGCAGCAGATGATCCGAACTGGTGTAGCACCCGACGAGATCGAGCTGGTCGTGATCGACGCCAACGGCGAGAGAGTCACGCGACCAGGCCTTCACTGAAGCCATTCACGACGGCCGCCGCTTAATCGGCCGCCGGGGCCTGCCGCCTGCCTGGCCTGCGTAGAACCGAGCGGTTCCGCACCACCAGTACAGCATCTGGTTCGCGTAGTCGGTCCCGCCGGAGTTCTCGCGGTCGAAGTGAACCTGGTGCCATCGGCCGCATCGGCTGCACCGCAACAGCATCTCTGGTTCGAGGCGCGCGTCCTCCTCTGACATCGCCACAGGATCACCACAGGGCGTGACAGCCAAGGGCAGAGTGGCGAACGCCATCCTGACGCACCGTTACATCGACGGGCGTGGATGAGTCTGCTAGGCTCTGAGCTCCCCGAGGCAAGTGTTCTCCCCCCTCGGAGCCTGGAGCTCCCCCATGCCACCCGCACGCGTCGTCGTCTCGCTTCTGCTTCTTGCGTTGGTTCCAAGCGTCTCGGCTGCCGAGCCGCTGCTGTTCAAGTATTACAACGAGAGCCAGTACGGTCGTCTGTTCGTAGACGAGCGACCCGGCGGAATCGTTACGGGGTACAACAACCACGGCGGCGATAAGAGGGCTCGCCTGGAGGGGCCCACAGGGTCCTTCAACATCGTGGGCGGATTCCTTGAGGTGACCTCCGGCCCGTTCATCAGCGAGACCATCATCGCGGGTCAATCTGGACCTCGAAGTATCGATGTCTTCGCTGCGGGAGGCACGGTGAACGCCACGTGGGTCATTGCGCTGCCCGATGGCTCGACGCGCGACATCGACTTCTCTGCGGATCTCGGGGCATGGAATCCGCTCGATTACACACTGCGCTACGGCGGCTCTGCGGATGTGCCGTTTTTCCACGGGATGCTCGATGTCGATGACGCCGCTTTTTTCGGCACGCCGGCACGGTGGCTCAAAGGCACGTGGACGATCGAGCTGGACCACGACGGCAGCTTCGACAACGGCCCTGACTATCGTGGGATGTACCTGTTCGGATGGATGGAGGCTACCTCGGTCCCGGAACCAGCGGCGTCGCTGCTCCTGCTGACCGCGGCGGCAGGTCTCTTCCTTCACAAGCGGCGCGCGGCCTGACGGCGAGAGCCACGACTTCGCCACAGAGCGTTGCGCGCGGAGCCGCAGTATCACAACAAATTCCTCACGAGGGTCGATCACAATGCTGAGACGAAGCTTCTTGCTGCTGACACTCTTCATGGCATGCGCCCAACCGGCCAGGGCAGACATCTTCTATCATCTGTTCAGCCTGCCAGTTCATTGGTCCCTCACAAAGGATTATGGCGACCTGTTCATTTCCTCTGATCCGGCCTCTACTACCGACGCGATCTGGGGCCCATCCTCCGGCAGTCCAACAACGATTTTCACACCGGGACCCGACTACGTCGTGCCCGATGATCAGCTGGGCGCTTTGTATTTGAGCTTTCCGCTCGATTCAGTGTCCACGTACCCTGGGCAAATCGTCTACCACTACTCGGCCGGTGGTAGTTTCACGATCGAGAACTTAGTAATCGATCACGGCGACGGTACGTCCCATGAAGGGTCGTTCAGTGCCACGCTCGGAAAGATTTCCATCGACACGGGTGAAGACGGCGGCTATTCGGAGTTCGGTTTTTCTCATGGCACGTGGGATCCGATCACCGCTGAACTCCTTGGTCTGCCAGGCCACGAGGTCTACGGCGAGATCCTGTGGTATATCGACTTCAATGAACGCGACTTCGGCCAGCCAACTCGCTTTGGACGTCCCTACGGGTACATCGGCTTCGATGTGCCCGAACCGCTTCTGACGGTTCTCGTTCCAACCGGTCTTGCGGCGTTCTTCCTCCGCCGAAAGCGTGCCCGCGCGAAACACTGCTGATCATCTCGTCGATCCCACCAGCCGCTGCCGGTGCAGGCGCCGCAAGTACGCCACGCGCGACGCCGGCAGTCTGCCTTGCCGATGCGCCTCGAGCGACTTCATCGCCACGCTGGTATCGACTTCGCGAGCGCCGATCGATGTGGTCGGGTACGCCGGAGCCGCAACCGTCGACACTTCGAAAATGGTCGCATCGTAGATCGTTCTGACGAGCGTGCCGTTCTCGTTAGCCCATTCGTCGCCATCTCGCTCGACGCGAAATCCAAAACTCATTTGCGTCAGATCGCCGCGCCGCACCATGGCCACGACGTCGCGGCCAAACGACGTATCTTCCGAGACGTCGACCTCTACATACAGGCCTTGCGGATCTTTTCGGATCGCGAGCGTGCGATTGCTCAACCGGCCGAGCAACAGATCAGAATTGTGGCTGTGGAAAGCCCTCACATCGATCTTTTCGCGGATGGTCCGATCCGCCGCCGACGGGTGGATGATCTCGACGAATCCGCCCAAGTCGACCGACCGTTCGCCGAAGCGAACTGCGTATCCGGCCAACCGAGTCCCGGATGACGCCGGCAAGACCTCCGCAACGCGGAGGCCTCCACTGGGCGAGAATCGGCGCTCGAGTCCGTCCGATGCCATCAACGTGCCTTCAGCTTCGCGGAGAACGTGAGCAGCTTCTCGCGCCACGCAGCGATCGCGGATTTCGAATAGATGCCCTGCCCTCGCAACGGGCCTGCGGAGTAGGAAGAGACCTGCGCCGGGAACCCGTACTCTTTGGCCGTGTCGAAATCGGCCCGCGTCCAGCCGAAGTCTTTCAGCACTTCGCCGTAGGGAGTGCGGTCGGCCTGGCGTTCGGCTTGCCGCTCCTCGTCGGTCTTTTCGCGTCGCCCCTCGAGACCGCCCACGACAAGAGTCGTGCGGACGTCGCCCTCGATGACCCGGTTGGCGTGAACACTGTGTGCGATTGCTGCCTGTCGTTGTGTTGTGAACATAGTTGTCTCTCTCTCTCTGTTAATAAGCGCCGTGTCGCCGCGCGTCCATCTCGGCGCGTTGCCTTTTGACTTCCTGATCCAGTCGCCATCTTGTGGCACAGACTGGACACAGCGGCCTAGAACCACACAGGCTCCGGCGCAGAACCTTCTCGCCGCATTCCGCGCAGGGCTCGAACAAGGCCTGCCGCACATGCAGGGCGAGGTGTCTGCTTCTGGCTCGAAGGTCTGTCGCGATTTCACGCATGCTTCAACTCCTTCCGCCATTGCTCAACCTTCGCCGCGAAGTAGGCACGACGGCCGCCAGCGGCACGAACGGCGCGGACCGTGGTCAGGATCTTCGGATCGACGAAGGCGTCGAGCAGCCCCAGAGCGTCCGTCGTCATGCGGCAGCGCTTTCGGTTGAGCTCCAGTGCGCGCGCGGCGTGAGCGTGATACGCCGTCAGGAACGGCTCGGGAGCGAAATCCTCGAGTGCGTGGCGCCACGCGAGTGTTTCGCAGAAGGCGCAGTGGCTAAAGCCACCTTCGACAAGCTGGTGGTGCGGTGCCGTTCTCGTGCAGGGGCCAGCGAGCACGTGCCCCAGTTCGTGATGAACGGTAGCGAGTTGCTCAACGCCCGCGATGAGCGGCACGTGGACCGACCGTTCCTCTGGGTGCGCGTACGCGGCCGCGCCTTTGGGCATGGCACTCGGTGCGCGCCAGATCACCTTGATGTCGTGTCTGCGCGCTTGCAGGTCGACCAGCGCCGTAGCGGCCGCCCAGTCGCCGCGCTCGAGGCGCCGGATGAGCGCCGGTGACTCGCGCTCGAGCGGCTCCGCGTAGCTGCGAAGCACGTCCTCGGTCACACGGGTGCGAATTCGGTCGCGCATCCAGTCCGAGACGCCATGCTGAGAGGCCTGATCGACACGCTGGATCTCCGCCGCGACTCTCTTTTCGACCTCGGCCTGGTGCGGCGCGGCTGGCTTCATCGCCCACCCCCGAACGGAGGCGGAGTGAGCCGGACTCGGTCCTCTGCGGTCCAGTCACAGCCCCACCCGGGCAGCGCTCGGCGCATCTCGGCAATCTCCTCGTCCTCGTCGACGCCGCGCAGCTCAAGCCCGACTTGCACATGGACGCGAACGCTGCCGGCAACCAGGAACACATAAGCGAGCCCCTTGCGCCACTGGCGCCAGTGCTCGACAACATCAGAAACCGTCTTCATCGGAAGAGCCTCCATCACTGCCCCCGGGTCTCTCTGCTCGGGCCGAGATACTTTTGGAGCGGGTCGTCGTCGAATTCGTCGAAACCATCGTCAGCCGCAGTGTCCGCCTCACCATCGGCGAGGCGAAGCCCTGAGGCGAGCGTGGAGACCAATGACGCGGTCTGCCGAAGCACTCGCTGTTCCGTCGCAGATGGCTGCGGTATCTGAGCAAGTCGTCGAAACGCCAGCAGCACCGTCGAGAGCACTTCGAGACGAAGCGGGTCGGCGGAATACCGCGGGGCCAGTTCGCGCCAGATGGCGCACTGTTCCGGGTCGAGATGATCGGGCGGATCGAGTCCGCGATCGGCGGCTGACGGCCGCGAGGCGTGTCGGTCAGGCCGGTAACTGTTGCTCAGGCGATGTTGCTGGACAGTTCGTCGGTTGTGGCCACCTTTGGGCATGCGCTAAATCTCCTTTGAAAAAATCACGCTCTGCTGCCGACGTACGCGTGAAGCTTCGCCAGTGGTTTTAGGGTAGGGGCCATAGAGGCGTTCCCCGGCCTCCCCCTCCGTCTGGGTTGTTCTTGATCGCTGAGATCCCTGGTGCTCTTGTTCCCTGCCTTCCCCCACGACACCAGGGAAGGGACAGGACACCCTCTATAGAGAGAGGGTTGTCTGTCCCCTTGTCCCCGGGGACATGTCCCTGTGGTGTCCCGGGACACTTGTCCCCTCATGCGGACCGCCTCTCGAGAAGCGCCCAGCGGTGGACGCCGTTCTCGGTGGCCGTGATGCAGGTGAAGGCCCGCCCCTTCCCGCGGTCGAGCGTCTTCTTGACCGTGTCGGTCTTGGCCTCGAGCTCATCGGCCAGCTGCGCGACGGTCATCGGGCCGGGTCGCAGCGCGGCCTTCAGACGGGCGCTCAACGGGAGCCCGGTCGCCAAGTCGTCTACATCGGCCACGTTGATGCGTGCGACGTCGATGCGGTCGTGGGTGAACGTGACGCGGAAGCCAACGGCTGGGGAGATCGGGCCTAAGTTCGCCTTGCGATTAAAGAGCCCGACCGTCGTGGAGGTGGTGTCGCTTGAGGTCGCCTTGACGAACCAGGTCGAGCGGGCGCCGTTGTGCCAAAACACACTCCCGAACGGTTTCTGATCGCCGTTCTCGCCCTTCGTAATGTGGGCGATGTTCAGAGTGCCGATGCCGAGCTGCCGGACCGCACGGAAGTATTCGCCGGCGGCCTCAGCGGACTCGGGCGCGCCATTTGTCAGGAAGGCCGCGGAGTCGAGGACGGCATAGGTCAGGCGGTCCGTGTCGATGATGCGACGGAGGCGGTCGACTTCGTAGACGAGCGGTCGCTCAAGGCGCACGTACCGCACACCCGGCATCTGGTCCGGATAGAGCTGCCCCAGGCGACGGCGGTGCGAGAGGGCGTCCAACTCGGCGTCGAAGAACCCAACCCGTTCGCCGCGCTGCTCCAGTTCGCCGGCGCCGTATAGCGCCAGCATGCTCTTGCAGCCTCCGCCGTCGCCGAAGAGGAACGTCGGGTGCTTCTTGGGGAGACGAAGTCCATTGATGTCGAAGTCGTCCTCGGTCGTGGCAGGTACCACGACGTCGCGCAGGACGATCGCCGGCTCACCGGCGCGGTCGGACGTGAGCACTCGCTGCGTGAATTCCTCGAGGTACCCGAGCCAGTCGACCTCGTTCGTCTTGGCACGGTCCGTGAGCAATCGGGCACGTTCCTGCCTCGCGCGCGGGCTTGACAGGTTCAGGCTACCGACCGACAGCGCGCCGTCGTAGGTGCGGACACCCTTGAGGCAGCAGCGCACCTCGAGCTCGCCGTGCAACTCGTGCCGATCGCGCCGCAGGCGATCGACGATGAAGTCGATCGTGCCGTCGCGCACGCTGAAGACATAGCGGCCGTCCTGCCGCGTGAATATCACCGGCTCGACATCGAACGGTATGTCGGCTGCGGTCAGCATCAGGCGGCCTTGGTCTCTTCAGCCCGAAGGCGTGCGCGCAGTTCCCGGTTCTCTTCGCGCAGCCGCTCGTATAGCGCTCGCTGACGTCGCCGTGCGAGCTGGTCGTGATGCATGACGTGAATCGCTTGCCGGACGATCATCTGGGCGGTAGCCGCATCGTCACCGCGCGACTCAGCGAGCGCGCGTAGGCCTTCGTTCTCGGCGCGGAGGGCTTCCAGCGCGACGAGGAGGTCATCGATGAGCCGATCGGCATGCAGCAGCACCTCGGATGCCATCGGCTACCTCGACTCCGCGCAGCCCTGCGCGGCCTGTTTCCAGTTGTTCGCGAGCGCTGCGACCTGCTCAGGCGCGAGGCGAATCATCCGCAGGCCTTGCGGCCGGATTGGTGTCAGTTTCCCGGCGCGAATGAGAGTCCACACCTGCCGTTCGCTGATGCTGAGAGCGTCGGCCGCCTCGCGGACGCGCAGCAGGAGTCTCATACGCGTTCCACGCTGCGAACTTGTGACACTTCTCGCCGATACCGAGCGACTTCGGCTTCGGAGAAGAGGCGTTGTCCGGATTCTGTCGTGACGGAAGCCTGCAAGCGGCCCGACCGCGCCAACTGGCGGACACGATCAGGAACGACATTGAGGCGACGGGCGACGTCGCGAGAGGTCAGAAGGATGCCGTGCTGATCAATCATGCGTGTGAGTTTTTCACGCATGCGCGAGAGGGTCACGCAACAGAACGTTGCGTAATTAGGGCCGAATCTATTGATGTTTCTTCGATTATGGCAGCGCGACTACAGTCCCAGTCGACGCGCGAGCACCGAGACGGCTCTCTGAGACGTCTGCGCAGGCGTCGTGATGTCCAAATACTTCACTCGGAGCACACGACGCCGAACGAGCCAGTCGAAGTGCTCTGGATCCAGAAGCAACTCGGCGGGTCGTCTCGGCAGACGCCCTCGCTCCGGCACCAACTCTCCTTCTTCGTGAAGGTTCAGGTCCCACACCTTGCCGCGTCTGGCAGGCCACGCGCGCCAGAGCGCAATGGTGTTCCGGCCCGCCACGATCACCCACGGCGCGTTGAGCCCTGAACGTTTAGCCCAACGTTCCAAGGCAGGTCCGTCGTCGATTGGTCGGCGAGGCGATTGTTTCAGTTGGCCGACGGCACGCGAGAGGCGGGCGTCGACCTTCGCCAGATCCTCGAGCACGGCCGGCGCCAATTTGGACACTCGAAGCAAAAGATGAGCCCGTGCTTGATCGAGGGGCCATGTCGAGAACGCACGATTCAACGCGCGCCTGACATCCGTCAGCACATGCGCAGGAGCAATCGGGGCTGCAAACGCCAGATGCGCCTCGGCCTTTCGTCGCTTTAGTGCGGTTCTGTTGGGTTGCGCGCGCCGTTGTTGCTTGGCTGATCTCGCTCGTCGCACTGTGATCGTTACCAGCTGGCCGGTGAATCAACCGGAGGGTGAGGGACGTCAGAAGTAGGCCGTCGACGATCGCTCGGAGCGAGCGGCGACCGGAAAGTTCCTCGATCCTCTAGGCCGATTTCGAGGACCTACCCGAGCCACTGCGACGGCCCCTCACCTTCCGCTTCACCTGCGGCCTCTCTGAGTCAGCAAGCTGCTTAGCACCGCTGGCTTTCGCCACATCGAAGCGCTCCATGAGCGTGCTTACGTTGATTGACGGAAGGTAGTACGGTCCCTTCGGGCTGTTCGTCGTCACTGCAGACAGAGCCTGTCGAAGGTATGGCATGAGGATCGCAACCGCCTGAAGCTTGGCGAATTGTTCGACACCCAGCGACGGTGATCCAACCATGCGAAACCTACCGACGAGCCGAACGGCAAGCTGCTCTGGGCGAACGACACTTGGGCTGACTCTGATGGACAGACGCACTTCAAACACGTCCTTAGTTCCTGTCATCCTCCAGTCCCAACCAAAGCTAAAGAGGTTGTCTTTTTCGGTGACATCAGCCGCCTTATTCCAAAGACTCGACAGCTCAAGCGTGTAGATCTGAACGAGTTCGAAGCCACTCTCTGGAAGGTCTGGGGTGGTGCTCATACCAGTGCCTCGTCCGGGATCGAAATTACAGTGCTGCGCGACCTAATCGGGCTTTCAGCGATCGCTTCCGCCCTGATCGTAAAGTGAGACGACGCGTGCGTTGTCGTAGCACGATGCTTGAACTGCACGCCGTCGTCCCAATCCTGAATGTCAGTCGCACTCAACTCCGCAACGGACGCGACAACTTCCAATTGGTGCCTTTTCGCGAGAAAGTCAACGGCCTGCGGAAACTCGTCGAGCACGCGCAGCAAGTCATCGATTGCGCGGCTCTGAAAGACGGTCCCGCCCTCCCATCTGACAACTGTCTTCGGTCCGACACCCAGGAGCTGCTCAAGCTGAGCCTGAGTGAAGCGGTACTTCTTCCTGATCGCAACAATCTCGGTCGGCAACAGCAGGTTGTCTTGGCGACGCATCTCATTGGCTGCCGCCAGCTGAGCCGCATGAGCCTGCGTCGGTGTGTAGAAGCTCTCACCGCAGTTGCCGCAGCGGAACCGCTCGACTACGACCGGAGTCGAACGACGTCCGATCGCGAAGTCGACTCGATCGCGAACGAGCTCGATCGCTTCGCTATCGCAGGCAAAGCAGTTGGAAATAGGGTTCATAACGAGCCCCCTTTCTTCGGGGAAAGGTCTTCCTTAAACGAGATGACCACCGCGTGGCGGTTCTCTTGGACCTTGAGATAGATAGGCGTACCCAGATAATTGGTTTTGTAGACGTCCTGCATCAGCCCAGAACCGGGCCGAGAATTAGCGGGCATCGTCTTGTAGAAGTCGTCCTCTGATAACGCCAGAACGCAGGCTTGGATGTCCACCGCATCGAACTCGAGTTCGGCAGCACCCGCGAGAGCGGTGCCGGTCACGAACCAGCTTCCGGATGCAATCTTCGCTTTGATTTCGCCCAGCGCGTAGGTGGGTCCTACCACAGGAGCGAAAAGGTAGCACTATGCTACCAACGAGTCAAGACCAGGGATCGCACACACGCCGGAAACTTTGTGACCGTCTTGTGACCATCGGTGATGCAGCACCATGCAAAACCCTGCGTGTCTATGCGGGTTTGCATTCTGGTCGCATCAGCGGGACTTGCGACGCCGATGTTGAGACGGGCCAACAAGATAGCCCTTGGTTTTGGGGCCATTCGCAATGCGGAGGTCAGGAGTTCGATCCTCCTGCCGTCCACCAACTTCATCACCCCACATCATCGCCGACACTGTCCTGCAGTCGGCGATCGTGTGCCCGTGCGCAGTCGACGGGCGATGTGCCGTGCTGTGCATGCCGCCGAGCGACCCGTCCGACAAAGCGACCAATATCCTCAGGCGGGAAGACAACAGCAGCGCAACCGGATCGTAAGTCGTTTGCAATAAGCAACTTGTAGCCTCGCGGTGTCTGGCGGACGCCTTGCCTTGTGATCCCGCAGGTTCCTGGCTCCGAAAGGGAAGCAGGGCCCGTCGGCGCCTCCAGCACAATGGCTCAGGCTGCCACACGGGCCCTCTTCCCATCCCCATCCCGACTCTCTCGCAACCTCATTCATAGACGTCGCCTTCGCCCTCGGGCGAGAATCGATCTCCTTTTGGTGCTCAGCCGCCTGTCCCTCGGACGCGCCCACGCCCTGGCCACAACGATCGCGCAGCAGGTGCAGCGCGCGGGTCTACCTGTCTCGGCACTGGTGCCGCTGGGCAGCCTGCGCCGCTACGCGCCCGAGATCGGCGACGTGGCCCTGCTTGCCGTCGCGCAGCCGGACGCACATGCCGAGATCCTCGACGGCCTCGGCCAGTTGACGCCGGCCACGAGCGTACTGCGCCGCGCCGAGACGTCGATCGCGCTCAGCAGCGACAAGGGGCCGCTGGTCATCCACCTCTCGGCGCCGCACGACGCGGGGGCGGCGCTGCTGTGGCACACCGGCAGCCGCCGCCACACGTCGGCCGTGCGCGCGCGCGCACGGGCCCGCGGCTACGAGTTCGCCGACGGCCGGCTGCACCGCAACGGCACGAGTATCGACACGCCGACCGAGGACGCGATCTACCAGCGCCTCGACCTGCCCTACATTCCTCCCGAGTTGCGGGAGGACGGCAGCGAGCTCGACGCCGTCGATCGGAACGGACTGCCGCAGCTCGTCGCCGTCCCCCACATCCGCGGCGACCTCCACGCGCACACGTCGTGGAGCGATGGCCGCGACACCACCGCGCGCATGGTGCAAGCGGCTCGCGAGCTGGGGTACTCGTACTTCGCGATCACCGATCACTCCGAGCGCGCCTGGGCGTCGCGAACGCTTGCGGCCACCGACGTGCCAAAGCAGCGCGCCGAAATCAACGCCGTCCGCGCGCAGGTGCCGGGGATCGACGTCCTGCACGGCGTCGAGGTCGACATCCTGCACGACGGCTCGCTCGACTTCTCCGACGACGTGCTCGCCGGCTTCGACATCGTGCTCGCCTCGCTTCACGACGACGGTGGCCACGATGGCGCGCGGCTGACCGAGCGCTATCTGAACGCCATGCGGCATCCGCTGGTCAACGTCATCACCCACCCGGCCAACCGCTCGCCCGGAGCACGCGCTGGCTACGACCTCGATTTCGACCGGCTGTTCGACGTGGCGGTCGAAACGGGCACGGCCATGGAAGTGGACGGGGCACCCGGCCACCTCGACATGGACGGCGCCATCGCCCGCCGGGCCGCCGAACGTGGGGTCGCCATCGTGATCGACAGCGACTGTCACCGGGCCGAGGCACTGGGCCGCCAGATGGAGTTCGGAGTCGGAACGGCGCGCCGGGGCTGGGTCGAGCCACGCCACGTGCTCAACACCAAAAGCGCGGACGAGGTGCGTGAGTTCGTCGCCCGCAAGCGCGGGCGCCGCTGAGCCGGCTCAGCCAGGCAGCGTGCTAAGTTACGCTCGTGCCAGTCTCGCCGGGGATCCGACGATGAAACGCCTCGCCGCCGTTGTGCTGGTGTTGGGCAGCTGTGCCTGGGCGGCGGCTCAAGCGCCCCCGCCGATGCAGAACGCCGATGCGCTGGCGCGCGCACTGCAGCAGCGCTACCAGACCATCACCGACTTCTCCGCCGACTTCGTGCACACCTATCGCGGCGGTGTGCTACGGACGCAGACGAGCGAGCGCGGCACGGTCAAGGTCAAGAAGCCGGGCAAGATGCGATGGGTCTACACGGCACCGGAGCAGAAGGAATTCGTGTCGGACGGCGTGAAGATCTACTCGCACATCCCGCAGGACCGCCAGGTGCTGGTGTCGCCGATGCCTGCCGATGGCGACGCCTCGACGCCGGCGCTCTTCCTGTCGGGCAAAGGCGACATCGCCCGCGACTTCACGGCGGCGATCGTCGAGAGCCCGGTGGCCGGCGCCGTCGGCCTGAAGCTCACGCCGAAGAAGGCGGAGGCCCAGTACGACTACTTCGTGGTGGCCACGTCGCAGCCCTTGCTCCAGATCCGGGCACTCGCCACCCGCGACCGCCAGGGCGGCGACTCGGTGATCACCTTCATGAACCTAAAGGAAAATCAGGGCATATCCGATAAGGAGTTCGCGTTCCGCATCCCCAAAGGTGCTGACGTCATCACTAATGGCGCTGGTAACTAACAGATTTTCAAAGGCGTTAGCCGCACTAGCCGGCGCTGGGGCGCTTGCCCTTCTGGCGGCTGGGTGCGTCACCACCGGGCTGAAAGCGGGTCAGGTCGCCGAGCGGAATCAGGACTACGACCGCGCCGTCGTCGAGTACGCCAAGACCCTGAAGGAGAACCCGGACAACCGGGACGCGCGCCTGTCGCTCGACCGCGCCAAGCTGAGGGCCGCTCTCGATCACTACAACCGCGGGCTGCGCCTGCGCAACGGCGGCCGGCTCGAGGAAGCGCTCGTCGAACTGCAGATCGCCTCCGAGCTCAATCCCGCCGGCGGCGACATCGACGCGGCGCTGAACGACGTCCGCTCGCAGCTGCGCACCAGGGTCGCGGTCACGCGCGAGGGCAAGACGCAGCTCGAAACCCTGATCGAGCGCTCGCGCGACCTGCCGCCGCTGGGCCTCGACCTGCCCGCCGATGCGCAGGTGCCGGCGGTGCTCACCTTCAGCAACGCCAGCGCGCGCGACGTCTTCACCGCGATCGGCCGCTTCGCCCGCGTCAACGTCGCCTTCGATACGACCTACCGCGATCAGCCGGTCACGATCGACCTGCGCAACAGCACGCTCGAAACGGCGCTGCAGGCCGTGGCGGCGTCCACACGCAACTTCTATCGCGTCACCGCGCAGCGCACCGTGACCGTCGTGCCCGACACACCGGCCAAGCGCCGCGAGTACGAGGAGGAGGTCGTGCGAACCTTCTTCCTCAGCAACGCCGACCTCAAGGAGACGATGGACCTGCTCCGGATCGTGGTCGATCTGCGGCGTGTGGCGCCCAGCGCGGCCACCAATTCCGTCACCATCAAGGACACGCCCGAGCGCGTCGCGGCGGCCGGCAAGCTGATCACCGCCATCGACAAGGCGCGGCCCGAGGTCGTCATCGACGTCGAGCTGCTCGAGATCGATCGCACGCGACTGCGGGAGTTCGGCATCCAGATCGCGTCTCCCGGCTCCCCCGGCATCGACGGCGGGGTGTCGGTCAATCGCGACGGCATGACGCTGCGCGACCTGCTGAACCTCACGCAGTCCGACATCTTCCTGACCAATCTGCCGAGCCTGTTCTACCGGCTGCTCAAGACCGACCAGAACACCCGGACGCTCGCCAACCCGCAGCTGCGGACCTCGGAGGGCATTGCCGCGCAGGCCAGGTTCGGCGAGCGCGTGCCGGTGCCGGTCACCATCTTCGCGCCCATCGCCACCGGCGGCGTCGCGCAACAGCCGATCACCTCGTTCAACTACGAGAACATCGGCGTCAACATCGACATCACCCCGCGCACACACCACGACGATTACGTGTCGCTGACGCTCAAGGTCGCCATCAGCAGCATTTCAGGCACCGGCTACGGCGGGCTGCCGACCTTCGGCAATCGCGAGATCAACACGGTGATCCGGCTCAAGGACGGCGAGACCAACCTGCTGGCCGGCCTCATTCGCGACGACGAACGCCGGTCGCTCGAGGGCGTGGCGGGCCTGAGCGACATCCCGGTTCTCGGGAAGCTGTTCGCGCACTCGAAGCGCGAAACTCAGGAGACCGACATCGTCCTGACGCTGACGCCGCGGATCGTGCGCGTGCTGGATCTGAACGAGACCGACGTGCGCGCCTTCAAGGTGCAGCGCGAGGGCGAGGGCGGCGGTCCGATCGAGCTGCCGATCCCCGCGGCCCTGCCGCCCGCGGCGCCTCCTCCGGCGGCCCCGCCCGGCGTCGGACCGGGCGGCGTCGTGCCACCGGGCGGTCAGGCTTCGCCGATTCTGCCTCCGGCTCCGGCCCCCGCGCCGCCGCCGCGGTAGCCGTCGCCTTACTCTTCCCGCACCACCTTCGCGCCCAGGCTGCGCAGACGATCGAGGAGCTGTCCGTAGCCGCGCTCCACCGTCTCGAGCGGCGTGACGCGGCTGAGGCCTTCGGCGGCCAGGCCGGCGGCGATCAGCGACATCCCCGAACGGAGATCGCGGCTGTCGAGTGTGCGGCCGCCTCGCAGCGGTGTGTGGCCGGTCACGATGATGCGGTGCGCGTCGGCCAGGAACATGTCCGCACCCATGCCGCTCATCTGTTCGAGCGCGAACAGCCGCAGCTCGTACATCCAGTCGTGGACCAGGGTGCGACCCTCGGCCTGGGTTGCCAGCACGGTGACGAGGCTCACCAGGTCGCTTGGAAACGACGGCCACAGGCCGGTCGTGATGCGCCGGGCCGCCCGCAGCTTCGACGGCTTCACCGTGAAGACGCCGTCGCGGGTGCCGCAGTCGACGTTCATCCGCTGCAGCACCGCCGCCACCACCTCGATGTCGCGCTCCTGCACGCCGTCGATGGCGATCTCGCCGCCGGTGATCGCCCCCACCACGGCCCAGCTGCCGGCCTCGATGTAGTCGCCGCCCAGGGAGTGCGCCGCGCCGCGCAGTCGGGGAACCCCTTCGATCCGGATCGTGGACGACCCGATACCGGTGACACCGGCGCCCATCTTGGCGAGGAACTGGCACAGTTCGACAACGTGCGGTTCGGTGGCGGCGTGCCGGATCTCGGTGACGCCCTCGGCCCGTGCGGCCGCCAGCAGCGCCGTCTCGGTTCCGGTCACCGAGGCCTCGTAGAGATACATCGAAGCGCCCTTCAAGCCGTCCGGGGCTTCGAGCACGTGATCCGGCCCCTCCCCCTGGCGGGCGCCCAGACGGCGCAGCGCGTCCATGTGCGTGCCGATGGTCCGGCGCGCCGGAAAGTCGCCTCCCGGCGGCGCGATGTGCGCCTTCCCCGCCCGGGAGAGCAGCGGTCCGAGCAGCAGCACCGAGCCGCGCAGCCGGCCCACCAGCGTCCGGTCGGGCGCGTGGGTGCGAATGCTCCCGGTGCGAATCTTCATCGTCGTCGTGCCGATGCCTTCGACCTCGGCGCCGATGTCCGCGAGCAGCCGCGCCATCACCTCGACGTCGCCGATGCGAGGCACGTTGGTGAGTACGCACTCGTCCTCGGTCAACAGGCAGGCCGCGAGCAGCGGCAGCGCGGCGTTCTTGTTGCCTTCCACGGCCACCCGCCCCTCGAGCCGGTGCCCACCTTCGATCAGGAGTGTCGACATCAGTTCCGCGCTCCCAGCAGATAGTCCACGTCCGTGTCCTCGCCCGCCGCGAACCCCAGGAAGACCGGCTCGGGCCGCAGGCGCACGCCAAAAGTATCCTCGACGCGGCGCGCGACGGTCGCCGCGAACCGTACCACGTCCGCGGCCCGCGCACCCGCCCGCGTCACGATCGCGAGCGTATGTTTGGTGGACAAACCCACCGCCCCCTCACGGTCGCCGCGGGCGAAGCCGGCGCGCTCGATGAGCCACGCGGCCGGCACCTTGATCAGTCCGCCTGGCTGCGCAAACGACGGCGGCGGTGCGCCGGCGCGCGCCGCCACGCGATCGACGTCGCCCGGCGCGACGACCGGGTTGGTGAAGAACGAGCCGACGCTGCGCGTGTCCGGGTCCGCGTGGTCGATCACCATGCCCTTGCGCCGCCTGATGTCCAGAATGATCGCGCGCACGTCGGCGACGGTTGGGTTCGTGGCGCCGGTGCGCGCCAGCGCCGACGCGACGTCGGCGTAGACGGTCGTCGGTGGGCCCTTCGGCAGGCGGAAGGCCACGTCGCAGACCACGAACCGTCCCGCGTCACGCCCCTTGAACCGGCTCGCACGGTACGCGAACTCGCAGGCGGCCGCCGGCAGCCGGATCGCCGAGCCGGCGGTCCGGTCGAACACGCTCACATGCTCGATCGCGCCGGCCACCTCCTGGCCGTACGCGCCCACGTTCTGGATCGGCGTGCCGCCGGCGAAGCCGGGAATCCCCGAGAGGCATTCGAGACCGGCGCCACGGCGCGCCACGGCCGCAGCCACCACGCCGTCCCACGGCTCGCCGGCCGCCGCCGTCACCGTGACCGTCTCCGCGTCTTCGGTGATGGTGAGGCCGCGGGGCACGACCGCAACCACGAGGCCGGGCACGCCGGCATCGGCCACGACCACGTTGGTGCCGCCGCCGAGCACGAGCATCGGCACGCCTTCGGCCTGGCTCCACGCGTGGGCGGCGGCGACGTCGGCGGGCGACGACGCGTGCGCAAACCACTGGGCCGGACCGCCGACGCGCAGCGACGTACGCGGCGCGAGCTCGACGCCGCCCTGGATGAGCGGTTCAGGCACCATGGCCATCGCCGGACTCCTGACGCGCCAGCGCGGCCAATGCGTCGGCACGCGTGCACGGATCGAACTCGATCCAGTCGCCGGGCGCCAGCTGCCCGACGACCGGCAGATCGGCCGTGATCACGGTGGCGATGATCGGATACCCGCCAGTCACCTGACGGTCGGCCGTGAGGAGGATCGGCTGGCCGGACGGCGGCACCTGCAAGGCGCCGGCGCACGTCGCGTCTGAGATCATCTCGCGCGCCTCGCGCGGCAGCGGCTGCGCGCCGCGCAGGCGGTAGCCCATGCGGTTGGAGTCGGGGGTCACCTCGAAGCGGGTACGGCGCAATGCCTGGAAGGCGGCCGGCGGAAACCAGTCGCTGTGTGGACCGGGCAGTACCCGCACACGGGCGCCGCCGTGGGGCCGGAGCGATGGCCCCGCCACCCGCGGCGCCGTCGGAACGGCACCGGCAGGCCCGACGGACACGCGGTCGCCGGCACGCAGCCGTCGCCCTTCCCAGCCGCCCATCCGACACGTGAGATCGGTGGCCCGGCTGCCGAGGCAGAGCGGAACGTCGAGCCCGCCGTCGAACGCGAGATAGGCGCGCGTCCCCTCGCGCCGCGCGCCGAGCCGGACGATGCTGCCCGCCCCGTGAACCAGCCGCACGGCCAGCGGCACCGGCCGGCCGTCGAGCGTGGCGCCGAGGTCCGCGCCCGCAACCGCCAGCGCGCCCGCATGCTCGAGGCGTGCTTCGAAACCCGCCAGCGTGGCTTCGAGCGCCGCTGCGTCCGCCGCGTTGCCGACCGCGTGGTTGGCGTCGCGCAGCGCGGCGGCATCCATCGCGCCGCTCACCGGCACGCCGTCGTGCTGATGGCCCCAGCGGCCGCCGTCCTGGATGGTCGTCATCAGCCCTGGCTGCAGCACGTGAACGGCGCGCACCCCTTCGCGCTCGACGGCCGTCGGAACCGCCGGCGCCCATGCGGCATCGAACGAGCCGAGCGATCCAGCGGACGCCGGGACGAAGCGGACGCGGTCTCCAGGCCTCAGCAGCGACGCCGGTATGCGTCCCGAATCGAACGGCCGCGTGGTCGTGCGGCCGAGGATCTGCCACCCGCCCGGCGAGGCCTGCGGATACACGCCGGTCTGTTGCCCGGCAATGCCCACGGAGCCGGCGGGCACCCGCAGCCGCGGCGACGCATGCCGCGGCGCCGCAATCGACGGGTCTACCTCACCGAGATAGGCGAATCCGGGCAGGAAGCCCACCATGAACACGCGATACTCGCGCGCGGCGTGCCGCGACACGACCTCGGCGGGCGCGAGGCCGGCCGCCGCGGCCACCGCGTCGAGGTCGGGCCCCGCGTCACCCCCGTACTCGACGGGAATCTGGACGGTTGCCCCGTCGGGGGACGCGGCATCGTCGCGCGGCGGCGTCTGCAGCAGCACGCGCAGGGCCTCCTCGTCGGTCCGCAGCGGATCGAAGAAGACGGCCACCGACCGGAAGGTCGGCACGACGTCCCGCACACCGGTCAGCCGCGCCGCGCGCACCTGCGCCGCGAGGTTGATGGCGCGCCAGTTGATGCTGGCGTCGATGACGTCGCCGAGATCGGCAATGAGCGCCGAGTCGCCGGCCTCACGGATCCGCGCCGTGGTCACGCCGTGAGCGCCTGCAGCAGCTTCTGGTGAATCCCGCCAAAGCCCCCGTTCGACATCAGAACGACGAGGTCGCCAGACGCCGCCTCCGAGGCGACGGTCTGCACGATGTCGTCCACGGCCGGGATATGGCGGGCGCGGCCGCCGGCGCGCTCGAGATCGCTCACGAGCTGCTCGGCCGACAGCCGCTCCGCGTCGGGCAGCGAGGAACGGAACACGCCGGCAATCACCACTTCGTCGGCGGCGCTGAACGCGCGCGCGAAGTCGTCCTGGAAGATGCGCCGGCACGACGACGCCGAGCGCGGCTCGAACACCGCCCACACCTTGCGCCCGGGGTAGCCGGTCTTGAGCGCCGACAGCGTCTCCTGAACCGCCGTCGGATGGTGCGCGAAATCGTCGAGCACCGTAACGCCGCGGCGGTCGCCGACGATTTCGAGCCGGCGCTTGATGCCCTTGAAGGCCCGCAGGCCCTCGGCCAGCACCGGCGCACTCAGACCGGCACGCGCCCCCACCGCGACGGCCGCGAGTGCGTTACGCACGTTGTGCGCGCCGAGGAGGGGCGAGGCGAAGCGGCCGAACGGCCGGCCATCGTGCTGCACCGCGAAGTGCGTGAGCCCGTCGCGGTGACTGACGTCGACGGCGCGCCAGGTCACGCCATCATCGAGGCCGAACGTCTCCACCGGGCTGACTGCCGTCAACTTCAGTGCCAGCGCGTCCGGGCTGTCGGCGCCGAGCAGCAGCACGCCGGTACGCGGCACGAGCGTCGTCAGGCGGCGGAACGCGAGCCGGACCGCGTCGAGGTCCGCATAGATGTCGGCGTGATCGAACTCGACGTTGTTGACGATGGCGATATCGGGCAGATACTTCAGGAATTTCGCGGTCTTGTCGAAGTAGGCGCTGTCGTATTCGTCGCCTTCGATGACGAAGTGCGGCCCGTGGCCGACCCGGTAGCTCGAGCCGCCGGCGCCGAAGTTCAGCGCCACGCCACCCACGAGCACCGTGGGGTCGAGCCCACCGTGCGTGAGCAGCCACCCCGTGAGCGACGTCGTCGTGGTCTTGCCGTGGGTGCCGGCGACGACCACCGGGCGCGCCTCCCAGAGAAAGAACTCGCGGATCGCCTCGGGCAAGGAGCAGTAGCGCACGCGACGCTCGAGCACGGCCTCGAGCTCGGGATTGCCGCGGGAAATGGCATTGCCGACCACGACCAGGTCGAGGCCCGGCTCGAGATTGTCGGCGCTGTAGCCGCTGAACGCGCGAATGCCCTCGGCGGCGAGGAAGTCGCTCATCGGCGGGTAGACGTTCTGATCCGAGCCGCGGACGTCGTGGCCGCGCTGCTTGAGCAGCGCCGCCAGCGTGGCCATGGCGGTGCCGCAGATGCCGATCAGATGAATGCGCTTCTCGTCACTCAACGGCAGGATCCTCGACGACGACGGAAGGTGACGCCGAGCCCACGACGCGCACGAGCGCGCCGAGCGGCAGCGTCCAGCACGGCCCGGCCGTGTGGCCGGACGGGAAGCCGTACAGGATGGGGCCGTTGAAGTCGTGGGTCGCCTCGCGGATGGCGTCGATGGCCGTCACCCGCCCATCGGGCTCGTCGCACTGCCGCATCTCGCCGAAGACGATCGCGCGGGCGCGGGCCAGCACACCCGCCAGACGCAGGTGCGTCAGCATCCGGTGCAGGACGTACGGCCGCTCGTTCACGTCCTCGAGGAACAGGATGCACTCCCCCGGCGGCACGAAGCCATACGGTGTGGCGAGCGAGGCCGCCAGCATTGCGAGCGTGCCTCCGAACAGCAGCCCGGTGGCCTCTCCCGACCGCAGCGTCGTCAGCGCCGGCGGTGACAGTTCGACGCCGGCCTCGCCGCGGACCGCCGCGAGAAACGACCGTTCGTCGTAGCCTTCGGCGCCTTTGGCGAAGCGGGCCTCGATCATCGGTCCGTGCACGGCCGGCACGCCGCACACGCAGGTGAGCCAGGTGAGAAGCGCCGTCGTGTCGCTGTAGCCGATGAACACTTTCGGCGACTGCGCCGGCCGCAGGTGGTGCAGCAGCGGCAGCAGCTCGGCGCTGCCGTAGCCGCCCCGAAGGGCGACGAGCGCGGCTATCGACGGGTCGGCCCAGGCCCTCACGAAGTCGGCGGCACGCGTGTCGGGGGAGCCGGCCGAGAACGTCGTGCGCTCGAACACCGCGTCCGAGTGCACCGGCTCGAATCCGAGCCGCCGCAACTCGGCCTCGCCGCGGTCGAGCTCATCGCGGGTCGAGCCGCTCGCGGGAGCGACCACGGCGATACGATCGCCGGGCCGGAGCGCCGGAGGCTTCATCATCACGCGTCGCGCGCCATGTCGTCGGCGATCCGCTGGTGGGCATCGCACCCCAGGACCTGCCGCAGCGCCCTCGCCGACGGTCCGGCCGAAACCGATTGGCCGAGCAGCCGTTCCTTGGCGGTGCGCAGCCGCTTGAAGGCGTCCTCGATGCGCTTGAAGGCAATGCGGCCGTCTTCGACCGCGTGCACCAGCGCCTCGAGCGTGAGCGCCTGCACCTCGGCGTCGCCGCTGCAAATCAGCAGCCCGTCGCAGCCGGCGCCAACGGCCTGCACGGCCGCCTCGGGCACCGTGTAGGTCGCGGCAATCGCCTTCATCTCGAGGTCGTCGCTCAGGATGACACCCTCGAACCCGAGTTCCTCGCGCAGCATCCCCTGGACGATCCGACGCGACAGGGTCGCGGGGCGCTGGTCGTCGAGCGACGGCACCAGGACGTGCGCGGTCATGATGAACGCCACGCCGGCGTTGATGGCGGCAGTGAACGGCAGGCATTCGACGCGGCGAATGCGATCCGGCGGGTGTTCGACGAGCGGCAGCTCGAGGTGCGAGTCCACCGAGGTGTCACCGTGCCCGGGAAAGTGCTTGCCGCACGCCGCCACCCCGGCGCGCTGCAGCTCGTCGACGATGGCCGCGCCGAGGCGCGCCACCATGGCCGCATCGTCCGACAGCGCCCGGTCGCCAATGATCGGGTTCTTCGGGTTGGTGTGGATGTCGAGCACTGGCGCGTAGTCGAGCGTGACGCCCACGGCGCGCAGCTCCGCCGCCAGGGCGGCCGCAAACCGCCGCGCCAGCCCTTCGTCGCCGCGCCGCCCCAGCACCGCCATGGGCGGCCACTCGGTGAAGGGCGCCTTCAGCCGGGCCACCCGCCCGCCTTCCTGGTCGACGCTCACCCACACCGGCGTCGACGGCACCAGCTGCTGCGCGTCGTGCGCGAGCTCGGCGACCTGTTCGGGCGCCTCGATGTTGCGGCTGAAGACAATCACGCCGCCGAGCGAAAACTCCCGCGCCAGCGAGCGGAGTTCGGCGGTGATGGTCTGGCCCGGCAGGCTGCCGATGAGCAGCTGCCCGATCTCGCGTCGCAAGGACTCCGGCACACCGTCATTATAATTGCGCGTGCGCATCGAGACCTCTGCGCCGACCCGGATCGATCTCGCGGGCGGCACCATCGACATCTGGCCCCTGTATCTCTTTCATCCTGGTGCTCAGACCCTCAACGCCGCCATCAGCCTGCGCGCCCGCGCGCGGATCGAGTCGCGGACCGATACCCGGATCGTGCTTCGGTCCGAGGACACCGATGCGACCGTCGAGGCCGACGATCCGGCATCGCTCCGGCACGAGCCGCGGCTCCGGTTGCTGTCGCTGCTCGCCCACTTCTTCGGCGCCCGCGGCCTGACCCTCACGACCACGTCGCAGTCCCCCGCCGGCGCCGGTCTGGCCGGGTCGTCGGCGCTGAACGTGGCCGTCTGCGCCGCCTTGGCCGAGTGGAAGCGCGAACACTATGAGCCGGAGGCGCTGCTGCAGGTGGCGATGAACGTCGAAGCCCAGACGATCAACGTGCCCACCGGGCTTCAGGACTACCGCCCCGCGCTCTACGGCGGGCTTGCCGCGCTCGAGCTCGAAGTAGACGGCATCCACCGCGTGCCGCTCGACGTGGACCTGCGCGAGCTGGGGCGTCGCATCGTGCTCTGCTATACCGGCGAGCCGCGGAACTCGGGCACCAACAACTGGGAGATCACCAAGAAGCACATCGACGGCGACCCCCACGTCTTCGACTGCTTCGAGCGCATCCGCGACACGGCCGCGGCCATGCGCGAGGCCCTGGTCCGGGGCGACTGGGACGCCACCGGCCGGGCGATCGCCGCCGAGTGGGAGAACCGGAAACGTCTGGCACCGGGCGTCACCACCGCGTCGATCGACGATCTGATCGCCCGCGCCACCGCGGCCGGTGCCACGGCTGCCAAGGTCTGTGGAGCGGGTGGCGGTGGATGTCTGTTCTGCTACGGACCCCCGGAAGCCCACGCGGCCATTCGTGAGGCGCTCGCGGCCGGCGGAGCTCGCCTCCTCGACTTCACCTTCGAGCGCGACGGGCTGACGCGTGGATAACAGTTCGATCGCGCAGGTCCTGGGCGAGATTGCCGATCTGCTCGAGATCAAGGGCGAGAACGCGTTCAAGATCCGCGCCTATCGCTCCGCCGCCGAAACGGTGGCGGTAACCGGCGACGCGGTGGCCCGGATGACCGACGCCCAGCTGCGCGGGATCCCGGGCATCGGCAAGGATCTGGCGGCGCGAATTCGTGAGCTCGCCGAGACCGGCGCGTCCGCCTACCACCGCGGGCTGTTGGAGGAGTTTCCGCCCACGATGCTGGATCTGCTCCGCCTGCAGGGTGTCGGGCCGAAGACCGTGGCGCGCCTGCATGCCACGCTCGGCATCGCCAGTCTCGAGGATCTTGCGGCGGCCGCGCGCGCCGGACGCATCCGCGCCATGCCGGGCATGGGCGCCAAGAAGGAAGCGCAGATCCTCAAGGCCGTCGAAGACCGGCAGCGCGACCAGGGCCGCCATCTGCTCGCCGACACCGCCACGGTGTCCGACGAGCTGCTGGGGCACCTGCGGGCGCACGACGCGTCGGCCGAGTTCCTTCCGGTCGGGAGCCTCCGGCGCGGCCGCGAAACGTGCGGCGACATCGACATCCTCTGCATCGGCGGTGACGGCGAGGCGGTGATGGCGGCCTTCGTGGCCCACCCCCGCGTCGAGCGCGTGCTCGGTCAGGGCGACACGAAGTCGAGCGTGCGGCTGCGCGGCGGCTTTCAAGCCGATCTGCGGCGAGTAGAACCGGAGAGCCGCGGCGCCGCCATGCAGTACTTCACCGGCTCGAAAGCCCACAACATCGAGCTGCGCGATCGGGCCTTGCAGCGCGGCTACCGGCTCAACGAGTACGGCCTGTTCCGCCTGGACGACGCCGCGCGCGTCGCGGGCGACACCGAGGAGGGCATCTACAGCGCGCTGGGACTGCGCTGGGTGGAGCCCGAGCTGCGGGAGCACCGCGGCGAGCTCCAGGCAAGCGAACAGGGGACGCTGCCCGCGCTCGTGACCCGCGCCGATCTGCGCGGCGACCTGCACATGCACACGACCGAGAGCGACGGGCGCGAGCCGCTCGAGGTGATGGCCGCGGCGGCACACCGGCTCGGCTACGAGTACATCGCCATCACCGACCACAGCAAGTCGCTGGCGATGGCCAACGGCCTCGACGAGCGCCGCGCCCTCGAACACGCGGGCCGGGTTCGCGCCCTGAACGGCCACTTCGAGGGGCTCACGCTGCTGGCGGGCATCGAGTGCGACATCCTCGGGGACGGCTCGCTCGACCTGGCCGACGACTGCCTGGCCGAGCTCGACATCGTGGTCGCATCCATCCATTCCCACTTCTCCCAGGACGAGTCGCAGATGACCGATCGGGTGCTGCGGGCGCTCGACTGCCGCTGGGTCGATGTCCTGGGGCACCCCACCGGACGCCGCCTGCTGCAACGGGAGGGGCTGCGACTGCGCATGGACGAGGTGATGACGCACGCGGTGTCGCGCGGCGTGGCGCTGGAGATCAACAGCCAGGTCGAGCGTCTCGACCTCAACGACAGCCACGTGCGGCTGGCGCTCGACAAAGGCGCGACGCTCGTAGTGTCGTCCGACTCGCACTTCGTCAGCGCCCTCGACTGGGTGGAGTGGGGCATCCGGATGGCGCGGCGCGGCTGGGCGACGCGCCACGACATCCTCAACACGCGCAGTCTGGCGGAGCTGCGACCCCTGCTCCGCCGGCATCGAGGAGCCGCCTAGTGGCGAAGACCGATCTGGGATTCGTGGCGTTGAGCTCGCTGAAGAAATCGCCGGCCGGGCCGGCGGATCCGACCGCGGCGCTGGCGGAACTGCGCCGCATCTACTTCAAGACCACCAAGAAGACCATCGACCACGACTTCGCCCACGCCATCAGCCTGCTGAAGTCGATTGCCTCGGAGGAGGACCGGCAGAAGGCGTCGGTGTACATGGCAGGGATCAACGAGCTGCGGAGAGAGTGGGCGCCCAAAGCGCCGCGGCCCGCCGCGGGCGCTGGCGGCCGCCCGGCCGCGCGCAAGAAGCGCTGACGCAGCGGCGCCGGCGCCTCTATTTCTCGATGGCGACCTTCCGCCGCGCCGACGTGCGCAGCACGTCGGGCACGTTGCGGTCGGTCGAGAGCATCTTGAGATCCTTCTCGTTCAGCCGCCCGAGGATGTTCATCGAGAGCGCCACCGGCGTCTTGGGGTTCTTGGCCAGCGCCAGCATCACCGAGTAGTTCTTCAGCCAGGCGCGGTTCGTGGCGATGATGCGGAGAACGTCCTCGGAGACGTTGGCCATCTTCGCGATGCTGGCCACTTCCGTGTCGTTCATCTTCGGGCTGCTCAGCACCGCCGCAGTGACGATGCGGTTGGGGTCGCGAATGAGGACGGACCGCTCTTCGCGTGTGCCCTTCATCGCCAGGGCGATGCGCTTGGCCACGTTCATGCCGGCGATGCGCTGCAGCGTGGAGAGCTCCTTCTCGTCCGCCGGTGCCGCCTCCACTTCGGGGCTGGCGTCCACGAGCGGCGCGTCCCCGGCGGGCGGCGCACCCGACGGAAAGATGCCCTTGGCGGCAAACCGCGCGCGGGTATCGGGTGAGACACCACCGGCCAGGATGGCCGACACGTCGGACGCCGGAATCGACTCGAGCGTCCGCTCGGCCGTGGCGGCGATCTCCGGATCCGCGTCGCCGGTGAGCATGACCAGCAGCTCGAGCTGTTCCTCGGCCCGCGGCGCGACCGCCCCCTGCGCCGCCAGCAGACGGAGTTCGTGGGTCACTTCACCGCGTTTGAACGTATCGAGCAGGGGGCTGCGTTCCATTCAGTCTTTCCGGAGGGCGGCCCAGGCTTCCGCGGCGCGGGCCATGACCTGTGCGACGGTGCGGTCGGAGGGTGCAGTAAACAGCGTGATGGCGGCAAAGCCGGCTGCCCCCGTGGCCGCCACCTCATGGAGGTTATCGGGCGTGACGCCCCCGATCGCCAGCACGGGCACACGGACGGCCTGGACCACCTCCGCCAGCGCGGGCGGGCCAGCCGGGGCGCGCCCGGGTTTGGAGGCGCTGGCGAAGACGGTCCCGAACACGAGGTAGTCGAGTCCACCGGCGGCCTCGACCCGCGCGGCCTCTTCTCGGGCGTGCACCGATCGGCCGATCAGGAAGCCCGGCGGGGTGACGGCCCGGACGCGCACGCCCGGCATCGACTCGGCCCGCAGGTGAACGCCGTGGGCGCCGGCCGCCAGCGCCACGTCGAGGCGGTCGTTGACGACGACGCGAGTGCGCGTACCACGCACGGCCTCGAGGCAGCGCGCGACCAGTGCCGTCAGCGTACGCGCCTCGAGATCGCGCTCTCGGATGTGTATGAGCTGGACGCCGGCACGAGCGGCCCGCGCGACGTGCGCCACCACCCCCTCCACGCCGCCCGACGTGTGCCGGTCGGTGACGAGGCAGATCACGGGGGTCACGGCCGCGAGTCGGCGTGGGGTTCGGTGACCGGCGGCCCGGACGACACGCCAGACGTGGAAGACCGGCTCGAAAAGATCTCGGCGATCTCGCCAACCGCCACCATCACGTTCACGATGCCCAGCCCCGAGACGGCGCCGCGGACGTAGTTGCTCGTGAGGAGCGCGTGCAGCGGCGGCCACGCCTGCGCGAAGAAATTGCGGTCCCAGTAGGACGACCACGGGACCACCAGGAGGACGAACCCAATCTCGAGGAAGAAGGCCGCCAGGAGCAGCGGCATCACGTCGCGCCGCCCGCCTCGAGCACGCGGCGCAGCCTGGCCATGCGCGCAGGGACGTCGCGGTAGGACGCGGCGTCGAAGTCGAGGTCGGCGAACACCTCGAGGGCCCGCACGGGCTCCCCCACGCGCTCGAGGGCGTCCGCGAGCTCGTACATCACATCGAGGCGCTGCTCGCGTACGGCGGAAGTGGTCTGCGCCGCCCGCTCGAGCCACTCGACGCCCTCGCGCGCGCGATCGAGCCGCAGCAGCAGGCGGCCCAGCTGCGCCGAGGCCTGAAACTGCAGTGCCGGGTTCTGCGCTGCCACGGTGAGCGAGGCAATCGTGCTGGCATCGGCCGCGGCGATCGCCGGCGGCCCGGCCGCGGCCGCCACCGGTGGCGGAGCCTCAGGACCGGGTCCGGGAACGGGCGCCGGTTCGTCGAGGGCCACGAGGATCGCGGCATCCGGCAAAGACTCGCCCGCTTCGCCGGCCTCGGCCGGCACCATCGGCACGACCTCGGCCTCTTCCGCGATGGCGGGCTCGTCTTGCGGCGGCGACTCCGCGCTCCACTCCTCGGCGGCCGGTGCAGCGGCAGTGTCGGGCACGTCGAAGCTGTCGATGATGATCTCGTCTGCCTCCTCGGAGGGCCCGTGCGGGCGCAGGGGAGCCAGCAGGGCCTCGGCGTCGCTTCGCTCGTCTGGCGCCACCTCGATGACGCGCTCCAGGGCCCGGCGCGCCTCGGCGTCGCGACCGTCAGCGAGCGCCTGCTTCGCCAGCGCCATCAGCAGGTCGCCGCGATCCCCCGCGGTCTCGAACGAGAGGAAGGCGCGCGCCCGCTCGATCTGCCCGGTGTCGGCGCAGGCCACGGCCACGCGACGGCGCAGCGCCACGTCCTCGGTATCGAGACTGGCCGCGTGCATCAGCACGTCCACGGCCTCGCGCGGCCGGCCGGCGCGCTCGAGCGCATCCGCGGCGTTCACCCAGAGGCGCGCCGCCTCGGCGGCCGCGACATGACCGGCCGCGGCACGAGCCGCGGCCAGCTTGGCATCGGCAGTGGCCGAGGGAAACCCACCAAGGCGCACCAGGCACTCGGCCACGCCGGCCTCGTTGTGCTGTTCGCGGCGCCGCTCCAGCAGCCGATTCACGTACAGGGTGGCGTCGGCGTAGAGCTCCTGCTCGACGGCGATCTGCGCCAGCTGTGACAACGCGTGATCGCTTGCCGGATCGACCTTGAGCGCCTTCTTGTAGAACGCGATCGCTTTGGGGATGAAGCCGGACTCGCGGTGCGTATCGCCGATCCGGACGAACTGCGACGCGGCCTGACCACGACTGCCGACCTTGGCGTACAGATCGCCGAGCGCGTTGGCCGCGCCGACGTCGCCGGGCTGATCGTCGACGAGGCGGAGATACTCTTCAATCGCGAGGTCGTGCTTTCCCTCGCGTACCAGATCCTCAGCCTTCTTGACGGTCAATTCGCGATCTACGCTCACGCGCGCTTCATTCCATCGTATCAAACAGCGTCGCGGGCTTGAACGTCCGGCGATGCAGGGGGGAGTAGCCGTGAAGGGCCACGGCGGCGAGATGTTCGGCGGTGGCGTAGCCCTTGTGCCGGTCGTAGCCGTAGCGCGGATCGGCCTCGTGGAGCCGCTGCATCTCGCGATCGCGGGTCACCTTGGCCACGATGGATGCCGCCGCCACCGCGCTCACCTTCCGGTCGCCTTTCGGCACGCCGACCTGCGCCATCATCAGATCGGGAATCTTGAACGCGTCGACGACGACCATGTCGGGCAGGGGGTCGAGCAGGCCAACCGCCTGGCGCATGGCGTCGAGTGACGCCCGGTGGATGTTGATCCGATCGATTTCGCCGGGAGACGCCGACGCGACCGCCCACGCCAGCGCCCGGCGGGTGATGACGTCGTAGAGGCGCTCGCGCTCGAGCGCGGTCGTCATCTTGGAATCGAACAGGCCCGGGATGTGCCGGGCCGGATCGAGAATGACGGCGCCGGCCACCACCGGGCCGGCCAGGCAGCCCCGCCCCACCTCGTCGCAGCCGGCGACGAGATGGAAGCCCCACCGCCGGAAGGCGTTCTCGAGGCTCCGCGTCGCACGAACCTTGACCATCGGACAGTGCCGTCTGGATCGGCCGTCGGATCGCGGGCGAACGCTGCGGTCAGGTGCGCTTGGTTTCCTTCATGCGCGCCGCCTTGCCCTTGAGGTCGCGCAGGAAGTACAGCTTGGCGCGCCGCACGCGAGCCGAGCGCACGACCTCGACCTTGGCAATCGTCGGCGAGTGCAGCGGGAAGATGCGCTCGACACCCTGGCCGAACGACACCTTGCGGACGGTGAACGACGCTCGCACGCCGCCGCGGTGCAGCCCGATCACGATGCCCTCGAAGATCTGGATGCGCTCCTTGTCGCCCTCCCGCACCTTCACGTGCACCTTGACCGTGTCGCCCGACTTCATCCCCGGCCGCTCGGTCATCTGCGCCTTTTCCACCATATCCATCGCGCTCATTGCGTCTTCTCCTTCGTCACCGTTCATCGCGCGGCCGCGTGGCGGTTGCGCGCATGGCGTCTTCGTCGATCGCCTCGCCGAGCAGGTCCCGCTGCTCACGGGTGAGGGCGCCCTCGTCAATCAGATCCGGCCGCCGATCCAGCGTGCGCCGCAGCGCCTCTTTCACGCGCCACCGCCGCACTTCCGCGTGGTGCCCCGACAGCAGCACGTCCGGCACGCGCCGGCCTTCGAACTCTACCGGGCGGGTGTAGTGCGGATGGTCGAGGATGCCCTGCGAGAACGAATCCTGTTCCACCGACTCCTGGTCACCCACCACTCCCGGCACCAGCCGGCTGACCGCGTCGATCACGAGGAGCGCCGGCATCTCGCCGCCGCTCACCACGAAGTCGCCAATCGAGAGTTCCTCGGTGGCGACCAGTTCGCGTACCCGCTCGTCGATCCCCTCGTACCGCCCGCAGAGCAGGACTACGTGGTCCGCGCCGCGCAACCGCGCCGCCTCCAGCTGGTCGAACCGGCGGCCCTGGGGCGACAGCAGCACCACCGCCCCCGGGGTGCCGCGCTCGGCCCGTATCGCCGCCATCGCCCGCACGAACGGCTCGACCTTCATCACCATGCCGGGCCCGCCACCGTAGGCGACGTCGTCCACGGTGCGGTGCCGGTCCGAGGTGAAGGTCCGCAGGTCGTGCACCCGCACGTCCACCAGTCCGCGCTCGAGCCCGCGCCCCACGACGCCTTCCGTCAGCCCGGCCTCGATCATCCGGGGAAAGATGGTGACGACGTCGAACTTCATGCCTCGCGAGGCGGCGCCTCATCCCCTCGGACTTTCCTCGACGCCTTCGTCTCGTTGAGCTCGAGCAGTCCCTCCGGCATCCGGACACGAATCAGCCGCGCCCCAACGTCGATGCCGACGCAGATTTCCTGCGCCAGCGGCACCAGCACTTCGCCCTGCGCCGCCGCCACAGCCAGCATCGCCGCGCCGGCACCACCCTCCACCCGGGTGACGTCTCCCACCGTCGCGCCGTCCACCGTCTCCACCCGGCACCCTACCAGTTGGTGGAGATAGTAGGTCCCTTCCGGCAACGGCTGCAGCCACGACTCCGGCACCCGCAATTCGGCTCCGGCCAGCGTCTCGGCCGCCTCGATGCTGTCGAAGCCGTCGAACGCCACGATCGGCCGCCGGCCCTCGATCCGTGCGTCGGTGATCGTCAAGGCACCGTCGCGCCCCGCGTGCCGGATCCAGACCTGCGCTCCATCGTGAAAGCGCTCGGCCACGAAGTCGGTCTCCGGGTTCACCACCACCTGGCCGCGGATGCCGTGCGGCCGCGCCACGCGGCCTACCAGCACCATCGACTCCCACTCGGGCATGTTGCGGCCCGGGCGCCTAGTCGCGGATGTCGAGCTGCGCCCGCGAGCCCTGCTGCTCCGCCGCGAGCGACACCAGCGTGCGCAGCGCCGCCGCCGTGCGGCCCTGGCGCCCGATGATCTTCCCCATGTCGCCCGGCGCCGTCGAGAGTTCCACGACCGTCATCCCGCGCCGCGACGACTCGCTCACGTGCACGTCGTCGGGCCGATCGACGAGCGCCCGCGCCACGACCTCGACTACCGCCCGCATCGGGCTCCCCGAGTCCTCGGCTGTCACTGCGGGGCCGTGACCGGCGGCGCCGGTGTCAGATCCTTCGTCAGGTGCTTGGCGATGAGCGTGCGCACCGAATCCGACGGGCGCGCGCCGTGCTTCAGCCAGTGCGCCAGGCGCTCCTTGTTGATCTCGACCTGTGCCGGCTTCGCGCGGGGATGATACGTCCCCAGGTTCTCCACGAAGCTGCTGTCACGCGCCGAACGCGCCTCCTGCACCACCACGCGGAAGAACGGTTTCTTCGACGACCCCATCCGCCGCATCCGAATCGAAAGCATCTTCTCTCCTCTTCCTACTTGCCTACCTGCTTACGTGCCACAGGGCGCGTCCCGCTCACCGCGCCTTGATGAGCCCCCACGGGCCGCCCTTCTTCTTCTTGCCGCCGGGAAGCCCGCCGCCCTTGCGCATCTGCTGCAGCTGCTGCATCTGCTGCGCTGTGGGCATCACTTTCTTGCCGCTCTGCTGTACGGCCTGCATACCGCCCATCATCTGGAGCACGCGCTTCATCTCGCCGAACTGCTTCACCAGCCGATTCACCTCTTCGACCGAGGTGCCGCTGCCGCGCGCGATGCGCTTGCGCCGGCTGCCGTTCAGGACCGATTCGTCGCGACGCTCGGCCGCCGTCATGGACGAGATGATCGCCTCCACGCGCCCCAGCTGCTTCTCGTCCGGCTTGTTTTCGGCCAGCTGCTTCAGCTGCCCCATGCCGGGGATCATGCCGAGCACGCTCTCGAGCGGGCCCATCCGCTTGATCGTCTTCAGCTGCTTGCGGAAATCGTCGAGCGTGAACTGGTTCTTCCGGAGCTTTTCTTCGAGCGCCTCGGCCTCGTCCTGGTCGAGGGCCTGCTCGGCCTTCTCGATGAGCGACAGGACGTCGCCCATGCCGAGCATGCGCGACACGATGCGGTCGGGGTGAAAGAGCTCGAGGTCGTCAATGGTCTCGCCGCTGCCCGTGAACGCGATCGGCACCCCGACGACCGAGACGACCGACAAGGCCGCGCCGCCGCGCGCATCGCCATCGAGCTTGGTGAGCACGACGCCCGTCACGCCGACCCGCCGGTTGAACTCGCCGGCGCTCTTGATCGCGTCCTGCCCCGTCATCGAGTCGGCGACGTACAGCAGGTCAGACGGCTGCACCGCCTCCTTGATGGCCTGCAGCTCCACCATCAGGTCGTCGTCGATGTGGAGGCGGCCGGCCGTGTCGACGATGACGGTGTCGTAGCCCCTGGCTCTGGCTTCGGCCAGCGCACCCGTGGCGCGCGCCACCGGGTCCATGGTGTCGGGCGCATAGACCTTCACGCCAGCCTGCTCGCCGACGATCTCGAGCTGCTGGATGGCGGCCGGACGGCGCACGTCGGTCGACACCATCACCGGGTTCTTCCCCTGGCGCTTCAGCCACCGTCCGAGCTTTGCGGACGTGGTCGTTTTGCCGGCGCCCTGGAGGCCGAGCAGCAGCACGACGCGCGGCTTCGGCGCGTCCTTCGTGAGGCCGCCCTCAGTCCCGGCGAAGAGCCCCAGGAGTTCGTCCCGGACGATCTTGACGACCTGCTGTGCCGGTGACAGGCTGCGCAGCACCGCCTGATCCATCGCCCGGTCGCGGACACGGTCGATGAAGGCCTTGACGACGTTGAAGTTGACGTCGGCCTCGAGCAGCGCCAGACGGATTTCGCGGAGGACGTCCTCGACCTGCGACTCGGTCAGCCGCACCTCGCCCTTGAGGGCGACGAACGCGTTCTGGATGCGGGTGCTGAGCGAGTCGAACATTGTTTTTCCGGACCGCACTCCGTGCGGGTGGTGGCGCCGTGCGCCGAGTGGCGCCTCGTAGGAGACGCTAAGCCCAACGCACGCAAACGCTTATCTTACGGCAGGATCCACGGATCCGGCAAGAGCGGCACGGTATAATGCGCTCCGATTGAGGATTGGACTGCCCATGTTGACGCATCCGACCCCATTGTTGGAACGCGCGCCCTCCGGGCGGGTGCCGCGCCTGGCCGGTCTGCTGGTGGCCGGCGCCCTCGCCTGCTCGGCTGTCACCGCACACGCACAGAACACGCTGGGCGGCAGCACTCCGGGCGAAGCCCGCAGCGGCGCGACGAAGGGCTACACACCGCCCACTGGCCCCGCCCCCCGTACTCCGGCCGGGAAGCCGGATTTCAGCGGCGTCTGGGAGCATCCCTACGTTCCGGACATGAGCCGGACCAATCCCCGGAACCCGGCCGTGCAGAAGGGGCCCGGGGATCTACCCTACACGACGGCCGGCCGCGAGAACATCACGGCGTACGACCCGGCCAAGAACGGCGACTACACCGGGATGTGCATGCCTTTCGGTCTGATGCGGTCGATGAACTCGCCGTATCCGCTCCAGATCATGCAGAACGACAGGTTCATCGCCTTCCTCTTCGAGCAGAGCACCTGGTTTCATGTGGTGCCGTTCAAGGCCGAGCACTCGAAGGACCCGAACCCAACGTGGTTCGGCGAGTCCATTGCACAGTGGGACGGCGACACCCTGGTCGTGGACACGGTCGGCTTCAACGGGTTCACGCGGCTCGACACCCGTGGCGATCCGCACAGCGACAGTCTGCACCTGGTGCAGACGTTCAAGATGACGGACGCGGGACACGTCGCCTATACGGTCACGGTCAACGACCCCGTCTACTACTCGACGCCGTGGACCAACGAGCGGACCTTCACCCTGTCGAACGACTCGCTCCTGGAATACTCGTGCGAAGAGAACAACCGCTCGCTCTGGGAGGGCCGCATCAAGATCTGGGTGCCGCCCGGCTCCGAGCAACCCCGGATTCAGAAGTAGGGGCCGCCTGTAGGGGCCGCCTTTGGGTGGCCCAACCTTTTATGTCTGACGAATCGCTCCAGAAGATTTCCACAACGATCGGCATCCCGGTCGCCAAGCGCCACATCTTCCTCTGTGCCGAGCAGACCAAGCCGAAGTGCTGCGAGTACGAACGCGGCGTCGCGGCCTGGGATTTCCTGAAGAAGCGGCTCAAGGAGCTCGGCCTCTCCGAGCAGGGTGGCGTGCTGCGCAGCAAGGCCAACTGCCTGCGTATCTGCGAGGGCGGGCCGATTGCCGTCGTCTATCCCGAGGGCACCTGGTACAAGGAGTGCGACCCGCCGGCGCTCGAGCGCATCATCCAGGAGCACCTGATCGGCGGACGAGTCGTCGAAGACCTTAGCTTCGCCCAGAAGACGCTCGAACCCGGCGCCTAGCCGCGACGGGCGGCGCGCCGCCGCGAACGGCCTTGACCGGCGGACTATATCCACGATACATATATCCACCGTGACTGCATCCAAGCCGAGAGCTGCGGCCGCGGCATTCGACGCCGACGCACCCGCGTTTCTCACGCCCGCCGTGTTTCACGTCCTGATCGCGCTGGCCGACGGCCCATCGCACGGCTACGGCATCATGCAGGAAGTGGACGCCTTCACCGGTGGCGCGACCCGGCTCGGACCGGGCACGCTCTACCGCTCGATTCAGCGGATGCTGGTCGATGGCCTCATCGAGGAGCTGACCATCGCCGCGCACGACGAAAGCGACGACGATCGCCGGCGCTACTACCGCCTCACCGCCAGAGGGCTGGCCGCCGCGAAGGGGGAAGCGGAACGCCTCTCCGGGCTCGTCGAGGCCGCCCAGCAAAGGAAGCTACTTAAACGAACGAAGGGGAACGCCCGTGGTTAACCCCGTCCCCGAAGACTTCCACACCATCACGCCGCAGCTCATCGTGACCGGCGTGGCGGCCGCCATCGAGTGGTATTCGAAGGCGCTGGGCGCGCACGAGCTCCTGCGCAACGCCGCGCCGGACGGCCGGATCATGCACTCCGAGCTGCTGCTCGGCGACTCGCGGTTCTTCGTGGTGGACGAATTCCCCGAGTCGATGCCCTCGCCCGCGACCCTCGGCGGCACACCGGTGACACTGCACCTCTACGTGCCCGATGTGGACGCCCTGTTCGCGCGCGCCGTGGACGCCGGCGCCACGGTGCTGATGCCGGTCGCCGACCAGTTCTGGGGCGATCGTTACGGCATGCTCAACGATCCGTTCGGCCACCGCTGGTCGATCGCCAGCCGCATCGAGGATCTCTCGCCCAAGGCCCTGCACGAGCGGGCCGAGAGCTGGAGCCAGCAGCAGGAGCACTCATGACGCGAGGGCGTGCCATCGCCGCGGCCATCGCCGCCTTCCTGGTCGCGCAGGTGGCGGCGGTGGTGATTCACGGGGTCATCCTCAGCGCCGACTACCAGCCCTTCGAGGGCACGCTCCTGCGCACCAGCGGCGCCGGCACGCTTCCTTGGCAGATGCTGTTCCTGCCGGTCGTACATCTCGCGCTGATCGTGCCGCTCGTGTGGCTCTACGGACGGCTCCCACTCGGGGGAACGGCGCTCGTGCGTGGCGTCAAGCTGGGCGTGCTGGGGTGGACGATCGGGCAGCTGCCGGTCTGGCTGCTCTGGTACGCGCAGCAGCCGTGGCCTGGCCATCTCGTCCTGAAGCAGCTCGGTCTGGAGCTGGTCGCGTCGCTCGCGATCGGCCTGACGATCGCGCTCGTCGCTGGCGCCTCGGCCGTGCCGGCACGCCGGCCGGTGGTCAGCGCCGGTTCCTGAAGAACGTCCGGACGTCCTGCACCAGCAGGTCCGGCTCCTCCATCGCCGCGAAATGTCCGCCGCGCGGCATGTCGGTGAGCTGCACCAGGTTGTACTGCGCCTCGATCCACGCCCGCGGCGCGATCGCAAAGATCTCGCGCGGGAAGCGCGCGCAGGCGAACGGCACCTCGACGCGGCGTTGCAGGCCGCCGTCGATGCGGTTCTCGAAGTAGATCCGCGCCGACGACGCCGCGGTGCCGGTGACCCAGTAGAGCGTGACGTTGGTCAGCAGCTCGTCTTTCGTGAAGCGCGTCTCGACGTCGCCGTCCGAGTCCGACCAGGTGCGGAACTTCTCGACAATCCAGGCCGCCAGCCCGGCCGGCGAATCGGTCAGGGCGTAGCCCACAGTCATCGGCTTGGTCGACTGGATCTGGAAGTACCCCAGCTCGTTGGCCGACCGCGCCTGCGCCGCGCGCACCCGCTGCAGATCGTCTTCGGGCACGCCTCCGTTGGGGTCGGCCCCCGGCGGCGCGTTGGCCAGACACATGTTGCTGTGCAGCCCGATCAGATGCTCGGGATCGACGAGCCCGAGCTGGCGCACGATGGCCGCCCCCCAGTCCCCGCCCTGCGCACCGTAGCGCGTATAGCCCAGACGGGCCATCAGTTGCGCCACCACTCGCGCCATCCGCGTGGTGTTGAAGCCGGGCGCCCGCGGCTTGCCCGAAAACCCGAACCCCGGCAGCGACAACGCCACCACGTGGAACGCGTCGGTCGCCGCGGCTCCGTGCCGCGCCGGCTCGGTCAGCGGACCGATGACCTTGGCGAACTCGACGAACGATCCCGGCCAGCCGTGGATCAGCACGAGCGGACGGGCGTCGGCATGACTGGATCGCTGGTGAATGAAATGGACGGACACCCCGTCGATCGTCGTCGTGAACTGCGGAAACTGATTGAGCCGCCGCTCCTGGACGCGCCAGTCGAAGCCGGTCCGCCAATACGAGACCAGCGACCTCAGGTAGGTCAGATCGGTGCCGGCGTCCCAGCCGGCACCCTCGATCGCGTCGGGGAAGCGGGTGTTGGCCAGCCGCGTCCGCAGATCACGCAGCACGGGGTCGGGGACGTTGATCCGGAAGGGCACGACGGCCTCGCCGGCCGGCTGGGCCCGCGACGCACTCGCGAGGCTCAGGCTCATCGCCGCGACGGCGGTGAGTCGGACGAACAGTCTCGGTTGGGGCACCACCACGATCGCGGACCGTCTCAGACCGACGACAGCTTGTGTCCGAGCTTGTCCTTCTTCGTCTTCAGATACCGCCGCGTGTGGTCGCTGGCCGGAATTTCGAGCGGCACCGCCTCCGACACGGATAGCCCGTAACCCTGCAGCCCGACGAACTTTCGCGGGTTGTTGGTGAGCAGCCGCATGGTCTTGACCCCCAGGTCGCTCAGGATTTGCGCGCCGATGCCGTAGTCGCGCTGATCGGCCTTGAACCCGAGGCGCTCGTTGGCCTCCACTGTATCGAGCCCCTGATCCTGAAGCGCATACGCGCGGATCTTGTTCACCAGGCCGATGCCGCGCCCTTCCTGATTGAGGTACAGCAGCACGCCACGGCCTTCGGCGGCGATGCGCGACAGCGCCGCGTCGAGCTGCGGCCCGCAGTCGCAGCGCGCCGAGTGGAACACGTCGCCGGTGAGGCACTTCGAGTGGACACGCACGAGCACGTCCTTGCCGTCGTCGATGTCACCGCGCACGAGCGCCACGTGCGCCTGGTTGTCGATCTGGTTCTCGTAGGCGAACAGATGAAACGCGCCGAACTCGGTCGGCAGGTTCGCCGAGGCGGCGCGCTTGACCAGCCGCTCGGTGCGCATGCGGTACTGGATCAGATCGGCAATCGTGATCATGAGCAGCCCGTGTTTGCGGGCGAACTTCGTCAGCTCGGGCACGCGCGCCATCGTGCCGTCGTCGTTCATGATCTCGCAGATGACGCCGGCCGGCTCGAGGCCGGCAATGCGCGCGAGGTCGACGGAGGCCTCGGTGTGGCCCGACCGCACGAGCACGCCGCCGCTCCTGGCGCGCAGCGGAAACACGTGCCCCGGGCGCGACAGGTCGCGCGGAATGGTCGCAGCGTCGAGCGTCACGCGCACGGTCTCGGCGCGGTCGGCCGCGGAGATGCCGGTGGTGGTTCCCTCGCGCGCGTCAATCGACACGCACATGGCGGTGTCGCGCCGCGACGAGTTGTCGCTCACCTCGAGCGGAATCTCGAGACGATCGAGGCGCTCGGGTGTCAGGGCCAGGCAGATCAGGCCGCGGCCGTGACGGGCCATGAAGTTGATGGCCTCGGGGGTCACTGTCGCGGCGGCCATGGTCAGGTCGCCTTCGTTCTCGCGGTCCTCGTCGTCCACGACGACGATCATCCGGCCGGCGCGGATGGCCTCGAGGGCCTCGTCGATTGGCGCAAACGGTCCCTTCCGGCGGGCTCCCTTGGCGATACGCATCTGGGTCTTGGTCATGGGCGTCGGTACCATTCGGCGGCGCGGGCCACGTACTTTCCAACCATATCGCACTCGAGGTTCACCTGCGCACCGGCCTGCAGGTCGGCCAAAGCGGTGTGATCCCACGTGAACGGGATGATCATGACGTCGAACCGGCCGTCGGCCAACCCGGCCACGGTGAGGCTGACGCCATTCACGGCCACGGACCCTTTCGGCACGAACAGCGCCCCCAGCCGGTCCGGAACCTCGATCCCGATCCAGCGCGAGTCGCCGTCGGCCCGGATCTCGAGCACCCCGGCGGTGGCATCGACGTGCCCCTGCACGAAGTGGCCTCCGAACCGGCTGTCGGCCCGCATCGCCCGCTCCAGGTTCACCCGGCGGCCGGGCCGCAGCAGCCCGAGCGTGGTGATGCGAGCCGTCTCCGGCCCGATATCCGCTTCCCACGCGCCCGCCTCCCGTGTCGTCACCGTCAGGCAGACGCCGTCCACGGACACGCTCTCGCCGAGCGCCAGATCGCCCGCGATCGGGGTCTCGAGCCGGATCCGGTAGCCGGTCGCGGCGGGATCGACCCGTGACACGGTGGCCACGGTTTCAATGAGGCCGGTGAACATACCCCTCGATCAGGACATCGGGTCCAAGCAGGTCCACGCGCCGCTCGACGAGCGCGGTCGACGAGAACCCGCGCCCCTCGAGCAGCGGCACGCCTTCCGGGCCGAAGGACACCGGTGCCACATAGAGCTGCACCGCATCGACGACGCGTTCGTCCCACGCCGCGCCGTGGAGCGCAGCGCCGCCCTCGAGGATGAGGCTCTGCACGCCCAGCGATCCGAGCAGCTCGAGCCCAGCGCGGCAGCTGCCCCCGTCCGCGCCCAGCACCATGGCGCCGGCGGCCCGCAGCGCGTCAACCTGCGCTCCGCCCTCCTCGACCGCACGGGGCGACGTAATCACGATGACCGGCCCCTGGGCGAGCGTCGAGAACAGCCGGGCGGCCGGCGGCACCCGCAGCCGGCGATCGAACACGACGCGTGTGAGCGGGCGCTCGCGGTAGACCTCGCGCACCGTCAGCAGCGGGTCGTCCACGAGCACGGTGTTCGAGCCGATGGCCACGGCGTCCACCTGCGCTCTCACAGAGTGAGCGTGACGCAACGCGGGCAACGACGTCATCGGCGTGCGCCGCCCCGGGGCCTGGGCGATGCGGCCGTCGAGGCTGGTCGCGGCCTTGAGCGTGACGAACGGGCGTCCCGTGCGCAGCGAGTTGAGATACGGCTGGTTCAGGCGCACGGCGACGTCGTGCTCGACGCCGATGTCCACCTGGATGCCACGGGCCCGCAGGGCGGCAAAGCCGCGGCCGCGCACCAGCGGAAACGGGTCCTCCATGGCCGCGACGACGCGGCGGATCCCCGCCGCGATCACGCGCTCGGTGCACGGCCCCGTGCGGCCGGTGTGCGCGCACGGCTCGAGCGTGCAATAGAGCGTGGCGCCACGGGCCCCTTCACCGGCTTCGTCGAGCGCGTGGATCTCGGCGTGCGGCTCGCCCGCGCGCTCGTGCGCCCCCTGCCCCAGCACCACGCCGTCGTCCGACACGACGCAGGCGCCCACCAGCGGATTGGGCGCCGTGCGCCCCAGCCCGCGCCGGGCATGCTCGATCGCCCGCCGCATCCACCTGACGTCGTCTACCACTTGGCCTGGAACAGGGCGTCCACGTAGTCGTCCGGGGAGAAAGGAATCAGGTCGTCGATGCCCTCGCCGACGCCCACGTACTGGATCGGCAGCTTGAGATCGTGCGCGATGGCCACGGCTATCCCGCCTTTGGCCGTGCCATCGAGCTTGGTCAGCACGATGCCTGTGACGCCGGCCACCTGCGTGAACTCTTTCGCCTGTTGCAGCCCGTTCTGCCCCACCGTGGCGTCGAGCACGAGCAACACCTCGTGCGGGGCGCCCTCGGCGGCTCGGCCCGCAACGCGCCGGATCTTCTCGAGCTCGTTCATCAGGTTCACGCGCGTGTGCAGGCGCCCGGCGGTGTCCACCAGAATCGGGTCGCGGCCGCGCGCCTTGCCCGACTGAATGGCGTCGAACACCACCGCGGCGGGGTCCGATCCTTCCTTGGCGCGGATGATGTCCACGCCGGCACGGCCGGCCCACACCTCCAGCTGCTCCACGGCCGCCGCGCGAAACGTGTCGGCGGCGCAGACGAGCGGCTGGCGGCCGTCCTTCTTCAGCAGGTTGGCCAGCTTGCCGATCGTCGTCGTCTTGCCGGTGCCGTTGACGCCGACGATGAGCGTCACGTGCGGCGCCTGCCCGTTCGATGCCGCCGGCGGCGCCACGGTGTCGAAGATCTGGCGGATCTCCTGCTTCACCAGGTCCCGCAGGCTCTCGCCCTGCCGCGATCGGCCCCGCACCGACGTCACAATCCGCTCGGTGGCCGCGATACCGATGTCGGCCCCAATGAGAATCTCTTCGAGCGCCTCGATGGTATCGACGTCGATCTGCCGCGTGCGCTGCTCGGGCGCATCGGCGCGCTGCACTAGCTCGTCGAACCGCTCGAGCAGCTGCTGCTTGGTGCGGGTGAGCCCCGCTTTCAGCTTGTCGAAAAACCCCATGTCCTTCTGTTCCTTGCCTGCCGCACCACCGCGCGACGTGACGGCGAACTATCCCGCTTCGGCCCGCTGGGGCCGCACCATGAGCTCGACGAGCGCCGCGCGCGGATCCTTCCGCCCGGCGAGGAGTTCGGCGACCTGCGCGGCGATCGGCAGCTCGACCCCGTGGCGGGCGCCAAGATCGAGCGCCGCACGGGTGGTTCGCACGCCTTCGGCCACCATGCGGGTACCGTCGATGATGTCCTGCAGCGGGCGGCCGTGCGCGAGCTCGATCCCGACGCGGCGGTTGCGGCTTGGCCCGCTCGTACAGGTCAGCACGAGATCGCCCAGGCCAGTGAGCCCCGACAGCGTCTCGCGCCGGGCCCCCGCGGCACAGGCCAGCCGTGAAATCTCGGCCAGCCCGCGTGTGATGAGCCCGGCCAACGCGTTGTGCCCGAGCCCCAGCCCCTCGACCAGTCCCGCCGCGATCGCGATGACGTTCTTCAGCGCGCCGCCAATCTCGACCCCGACGATGTCGTTCGTGCCGTAGAGGCGAAAATACGGTGCACGGAACCCGGCTTGCACCACTTCGAGCACAGCCTCGTCGAGAGACGCCACCGACACGGCCGTTGGCAGCTCCCGCGCCAGCTCCGACGCGAAGCTCGGCCCCGATACCACGGCGAGGCGCAACGACGGCCCGAGCTCCTGCTCGAGAATCTCCGAGACACGGAACAGCGTGTGCTGCTCCAACCCTTTGGTCGCGCTCACCACGATGGCGTCGGAATCGACGAACGGCGCTGCCGCGCGGGCGATGTCACGCGTGCCATGCGACGGCACGGCCATCACCACCACTTCAGCCCCGTCCAGCGCACTGGCCATGTCCGCCGTCACCTCGAGCCGCGGCGGGAAGCGGATGTCCGGCAGGTAGACGGCATTGACCTGCCGCACGCGCATGTCGGCCACCAGGGACGCGTCGCGCCCCCACAGGCAGGCGCCATGGCCCACGCGCGCCAGGTGAACGGCGAGCGCCGTGCCCCAGCCTCCGGCTCCCAATATCGCGACGCGGTGAATGGGCGGTCTCCTGCCGTCAGTGTAGAACGCCGTGGTGAGGGCTACCAGCCCGGATCGGAATGCTACGGGTTCGCCGTGAGGTGGATGCGGACCATGTCCAGCGCCGCCTGCGACGCCTGGAACTTCACGGACTCGCGCTCCCCGAAGAAGCGGAAGGTGCGCACGCGCGATCCGGTCGCGGCGGCGAGCGCCACCGCCACCGTGCCGACAGGCTTTTCCGGCGACCCTCCGGTCGGGCCCGCGATGCCCGTGACGCCGAGGCCGAGGTCCGCTCCGGTACGAGCGCGAATCCCCTCGGCCATCGCGACGGCCACTGCCTCGCTCACCGCGCCGTGCTCGGCGATCAGGGCCGGGGGCACGCCGAGCAGCGCCGTCTTGGCCTCGTTGGCGTACGCGACCACCGACGTGCCCACATACCGGGAGCTGCCGGACACGTCCGTGAGTCGCGACGTCAGCAGCCCGCCGGTGCACGATTCGGCCGCGGCCACCCGCAAGCCGCCCGCCGCGAGCAGGTCGCCCACCACTTCTTCGAGCCGCCGGCCGTCGGTGCTGAACACGAGGCCGCCGAGCACGTCCAGGACCTGCGTGACGGCGCGCTCGAGCCGCAGCGCGCCTTCGTCGCGCGAGGCGTGCCACGTCGACAGATGCAGATCGATCTGTCCGAGCTTGGCGAGAATCGTGGCCATCACCGGGGGCGACCAGGTGGCCCACTCGCGGTAGAGCGGCTGCAGCATCTGATCGACCTGCGACTCGATCTGGCCGACGACATGGAGGCTGCGGCGCGCGATGACCTGACCGGACGATCGCGCGGCGACGCGCGAGGCGAGGCCCGACATCATCGGTTTCAGCTCGCGCGGCGGGCCGGGCAGGAGCAGCACGACATGGCCGTCGTGATCGATCCACAGACCGGGCGCGCTGCCGTTGGGATTCTCGAGCACTTCGCCCCCGGCGGGCACCATCGCCTGCCGCAGGTTGTTCTGCGGCATCGGCGACGTGAAGCCGCGCGAGGAGTAGCGCCGCTGCAGGTACTCCACGAGTGCCCGGTTCTGCGCGAGCGGCCGCCCGAGCACGTCGGCCACCACCTCGCGCGTGACGTCGTCATCGGTCGGGCCCAGCCCGCCGCACACGACCACGAGGTCGGCGTTCGCCAGGGCAAAGCGCAGCACGGCGCTCAGCACGGCGCGGTCATCGCCTGCCACGCACTTGAACACCACGTCGATGCCGGCCGCATTGAGCTGCCCGGTGATGAACAGCGAGTTGGTGTCGAGCCGCGCCGTCTCGAGCAGCTCGCTGCCAACCGCGACGATCGCGGCACGTGTCAATGGGGGGAGGGCGCCCGTCATGTGGTCAGCCATCCAGCGGGGACGATGAGCACGAGCCCGCGCAGCAGCAGGTGGCCGTACACCGCGGCCATCGCGTCGTCGGCCATCACCCCCAACCCGCCATGCATGGCCTCGAACTGCCGCGAGGGCCACGGCTTCACGACGTCGAGCACCCGGAAGATCAGAAACCCGGTCAGCGCGCCCAGTGGCGTCACCGGAATCCATGCCAGGGTGATCAGAATGCCCACCACCTCGTCGATCACCACCGGGCCCGGATCGGTACGGCCCAACGCCTCCTCGGCCACGGAAGCGGCCCACACGCCGGCGGCAAAGAGCGTCACGATCAGCGCAGCCTGCACCCACGGCAGGCCGCTCGCCTGCGCGAGGTAGAACAGCGCAACGCCAGCGGCCGAGCCCACCGTCCCAGGGGCCAACGGCGCAAAGCCGATGTACCCGCAGGTCGCGATCAGCAGGCCGAGACGACGCATCAACGAAGGAGGGGCGGCAACGTGAGGGTCAGCGGGGAGCCAGCGCGACGACGCGCGTCCCGGACGCGCGGTCGTGAACAGCGCGGCGCGCCGGATCGCCGAGCGCGGTCAGGAACGGAGCCCCGACGGTGGCAATCGACGCCAGGCCGAGCACGGCACGCCGCAGCGCCTGTCCCACATCCAGCCGTCCGCCGTCGTCGGAGACGACCCGGATGTGCGTGGCCATCTTGCCAATGGTCTGTCCGCCCGCCGTGGTGAACGCGCTGAGATAAGCGATCTTCAGCGACAGCAGGAACGCGGCCATGGGCAGCATCGGCAGCAGCCGCCAATCAGCCAGCGAGAGATCGGTGAGTCGCAGCGTGAAATACAACACGACGAAATCGATGCCGAGCAGGATGCCATGATCGATCACCGCCGCCGCCACGCGGCGACCGAACGGGCTGGCCGTGGCCTCGGCTTCCGGAGCCAGCCCTGCCGGTGCGAACGCATCGGCGATGACGCGCGGATCGCGCGGCATTCTGATCGTGGGCTCGAGGCCGGGCGCCGCCTCCCGAGCCGCCGCGGGCAGGTTCGCCGCCCACACCCCCTCGCCCTCCTCTGGTTCCTCGACGAACTGCAGCACCGCGTCCTGGTGTACACGGGGCGGGTCGAACCCGGACGCGTGCCGCAACCGGGGCGGGTCCGGCGTCTTCCGCACCGAGAGCGGCACACGCGGCACCGCGGGCAACTTCACCAGCGGCTCGTCGTCCAGCGTGTCGGGCTCGAAAAGCGGCAGCGCGGGC
>Ga0210380_10000091_pt1 | contig 48852 bp, 63 predicted proteins | sample PLM4_5_coexredo_FD_155476 | JGI IMG/M metagenome (GOLD analysis project Ga0210380, IMG submission 155476) | Groundwater sediment microbial communities from an aquifer in East River, Colorado, USA - PLM4_5_coex redo | ecosystem: Environmental > Terrestrial > Soil > Riparian zone | place: USA...
AAGGCCCGCATCAACACGTTCCGCCACATGATGGCAACCTCCATGAAGGAGTTCCGTCGTGCAGTGGATTCGCTGTGCATGACCAACGGCACAGGCACGATGGCGACCATCTCGGGCGTCAGCACCGTAGGCGGCAAGGACACCTACACGCTGGCAACTGACGGGTTCGGCGCGCGCCTGCTCCGTAAGAAGCACTTCTACAGCGTCTACGACTCGACGCTGGCAACTCGGAAGCCGTTCACGACGCTCGGTGCCCTCAACGGTGAGGGTCCCATCGAGTATTACGACGGCCCGAACAAGCAGGTTCGCTTCAACGCGACGGTTGCAGCACCTGCCGTGGCTGGTGACAAGCTGGTCGTCTCGGGGCTGACGGCGACTCCGCCGGTTTCGCTCCTCGGCGTCCCCTATCACCACAACAACGCTTCCGTTGGAAGCTGGCTCGGTATGGACCGTGCCCTCATCCCGGAGATTCGAGCGAACCGCGTTGCAGCGGCAAACTCGGCCTTCGCGATTCCCTTCCCACGGCTCGCAGTCAACAAGGTGTCCGACCGCGTTGGTTTCGACTCCGTGATGAAGATGGAAGCCTGGATGCACCCCGCGCAGGTGCAAGCATACGAAGAGTATGGCCAGCTGGTCTCCATCATCAACAAGCAGGCGAAGGAGGAAGGCCTCAACGTCTACTTCAACGACAACATGCAGATGGCCGGTGTGGGCATCCGCAAGTCGAACTCGTGGGACAAGACCCGAATCGACATGATCGTGAAGGAAGTGTGGGGCCGCGCCGAGATGAAGTCTCCGGGGTTCTACGATGTCGACGGCCGGAAGGTCTTCGAGATTCGTGGCGCATCGGGCGGCGTTGCGGCAAGCCAGGTGTATTACATCGTGGCGAGCTTCAACCTGTTCGTCAACAACCCGGCGGCTTGCGTCTACATCGACCAGCTGGCCGTTCCAGCGGGCTACTAGTCCGAGTAGGGTGGGGGGTGGAGCCGGGACTTCACCCCTCATCAGGCACCGATATGGATACGAAACTTCTCAAGCAGGTGAATGACCTTCTGGCTCGCGAGCTGGGAGAGTCTCTCTTTGGCAAGCCGAACTTTCGAGTCATCTGGTCTACTGGGGAGACTGAAAAGAGACTTGGAACCTTTAGCGATTACTACGGAAAGATATTCCTCCGTTGTGTCACTGAGGTTCGAACTGTCTTGAAGTATCCCAACGATCAGGACCGTTGGATCTTGGAGCGCATCCAGTCGGCGATAGGGAATCCTGAGTTGACGGAAGACTTTAGTTACGAGCCGATCTACGTGTTCAAAGACAAGCGGGGATTCCATCTGCCTCTGAACATGAGGGTCATCGAGTTCTTCATCAAACGCATCAAGGAACCACCAGATGCTGCAACGATGCGGACGCAGATGGAGGACGAAATCGAGGCTGAGGAAAGACGAGAAGTCGAGGAGTTCCTTGACATTCTCCACGATGTAGGGAGAAGTCCTCTCTTTGCATACGAAGACTCCGTGTTTCTGGATTCGACGAAAAGGAAGGTTGACTAATGGAATCGGCAACGCTCGTATCTATCGTCCCCTGCACCATTCGAGAGCAGAAGCCTATCCTCCCGTCCGAGTTCTTCCTGGAGGCTGGCAGCTACGAGAAGCCTTCGATTCTGCTCGTGGGCAAGGGACTCAACGACATCTACGTCGGCGAGGGTCGGGGACAGGCCGGTCCCGAACGCTCGGTGATTCGCGTCCCCGTCGAAGCTGACGTCATCGCCGCCGCTATCGTGGTCGACTGGATGGAAGCTCAGTATGGCGTGGTCATGCCAGACGCCAAGCCGGGATTCTTCTGGGTGCCCGGTCACAAAGGGGTCAAGGACGTCACGGTGCAGCTTGTCGAGGCACAGGCTCATCAGGTTCTCTGGTTCAAGAATCTGGTCCGCCTCGCCGATGACGACTGGAACAAGTTCAGGCAGCACAAGACCATCTCGGACATCCAGCGCTACGCCTGCAACGCGCTGAAGCTCGAACGTCCGTGGCTGCTCGACAACGAGATTGTCATGGCCATGTCGGAGTGCCCCTCGTGTTTCGAGAAGGTCAATCCAAAGGCCATCGTCTGCTCTCACTGCTCTTTCGTGCTCGACGCCGAACGACACAAGTCGATGACTTACGCACGCGCGTAAAGTTCAGCGGGTGAACAATGGCTGACACTGCACAGCAGGTCGTTGAAGAAGCTCAGGCGCTGCTGAACGACATCGGCGCTGTCTTCTACTCCTTTGACTCTCTCCTGCCTTATCTCAACAAGGCATACAGGGAGCTGCAGGATTACTACAACCTGCACGGCCTGAAGACGACAGTCGATGTGTCCGCTCTCATACTGGTCCCAGCGGGCGCGGTAGCTCTGCTTGCTCCACCGGCAGACTTGCTACGTCCCATCGCCTTGTGGGAGCGGACACCCGGCACTCCCGAACAGTTCACCGAGATGGACGAGCGTTCGTGGGAGCCTGAAGAAACGCAGACCAATCATCTGCGTATCTGGACGTGGCGAGAAGAAGTCGTTTACTTCCGCGGAGCTACGTCAGACCGGGAGATTCGGATTCGCTACGTCAAGTCTCTCGGCGCACTCACCGGCGTAGGTTCCTTCATCGGCATCACCAACAGCAAGTCGGCGCTCGCTTGTCGAACTGCTGCACTTGGCGCGCGCTACATCGGGGAGAATCCGACGCGTGCCGAGGAACTCGATTCAGACACTTCGATGGCCTTGGATAGGTTGATTGTGACAGCAATCCGACAGAACCAAGGGTTGCCTGCTCGCCGTCGACGAACTCGCTACCGAGTTCCTAACTAAGGGAGAGTCAGATGTTCAACGGAATTGTCAGCAAGCGTTCGGAGAAGATTGTTGCATCAGCAGCCACCATCGTAGCTGATGCGGATACGCTCGTCATCACCGGCTCGGTGGCGATTGTCAACATCACGCCCAAGGTGGGAGGCATCGGCAATCAGGAAGTCACGCTGATTCCTCTGGCCGCGCTCACCTGCACGGCGGCTGGCAACATTGCAGTCGCAGTCGTGTTCGTGGTCAATCGTGCGCAGAAGCTGCAATACAGCGACTCGCAGAACAAGTGGTATCCCGTCATCGCTGCGGTGTAGCTCATGCAGCGAGACCATCAGCCCATCACAGTCAGCGAGTTCCGGGGCACGTTTGACCGGGGCGAGGACGACGTCTGTCCGCCCAATCACTTCTTGGACTCGTTGAATGTGGTGTATACAGAACTTGGCGTAGCGACTAGGAAGGGCAGCGAGCTTTCCTACAACCTCGCCGATATACGCCGGATGCACTCTTACAAGAGGATCGGTGAGGCTGATCGTCTGCTCATTCTCGACGGCGGAGGAAGACTCTGGGACACCACGAGCCTCGCTGTTCCAATCCTCACCATCGTGGAGATGAGTGATTTCAGCATGGTCTCGCTCTACAACCGTGCTTACATCACTCCTCACAATGGGGTTCGTGGACTTCCCGGAGAAAAGGTCTATGTCTATGAAGGTTCCGGCATTGCACGACCCGCTGCTGGAGCTGCTCCGACAGGCTCGCCGATTGTGGCGGCTACGGCGTCGTTTGATGGTAGCGTGGAGAAGGGCAAGCACCTCTTCGCTGTCTCTTACGAAACCAGTTCAGGCCACCTGACGAAGCCTGGACCATCGCCATTCACTCTCTACGATGCGCCGGGAGTGAAGAAGGTCAATCTCAGCAATATCCCGCTCGGGCCAGTCGGGACGGTAGCGCGCGTTCTCTTGGCAACGAAGAAGCTCGCGACTGATTACGCAGGCGACTTCGAGAATCAGGAGTTCTTCATTATCCCGAACGGTCGTATCGGTGATAACGTCACTACGATTTTGACGGTGGACTTCTTTGACGCCGACCTGCAGGGTAGTGCTGACTACATCCTTGATGAGTTGACCGAGATTCCTGCTGGTGTTGGCATCGGAGTCTACAAGAACCGCATGGCGGTGTGGGGTGTGGACACGGCTGAAGCTGCTGTCTACTTCTCCCAGCCTGGCCAGCCCGAATCGATATCGGCTACGGAAGGATTCATTCTTGCCTTCCCTGGAGATGCTGCCGGAGGAGTCAAGAACTGTGTCGAGTTCCGGATGCAGTATTACATCCTCAAGGGTGGCGGCAAGTGCTACGTCACCTCCGAGAACGAGGACAGTCCAGTCTTCTGGCAGGTGAACAACGTAGACCTGTCAGTCGGGACGGAGTGCCACGGCGTCGCCAAGATACTGGACCAGAATGGAGCAACACTCGACAACTTCTTCTGTGCGGACAGGTCGGCTCTCTTCCTCTTCAACGGGACGTTCTCGAACAACGACCTGAGTCGGAAGATTGAGGACATCTGGAACCGCATCAACAGAGTTCACTTCAACCAGGTAGAGGTTGTCTACGACCCAATCAAATCGCTCATCTACGTCGCTGTTCCCCTCGACAACGCGGTGACCAATTCCCATGTCCTCGTAGGTAACGTGGTAGACGGAATTGACCCGATGAATATCCGCTGGACGACGTGGGTATTCCCGAAGGCTCCGACGACTATCGCTGTGGACTTGAACGCAGCAACCAAGCGTGCTCAGTTTCGCTTCGGGTCGATACAGGACCACGTGTATGTTTACGATCCAAGCAAGCTGGCTGACTTCGGTGTAGCAATCGAGAGCTTCATCGAGAGTTCTCTGTTGCCTGCTGACGAACCGTCCACTGACCCTGTAATCTATCAATTCGGCCATCTCCAGCTTCGTGCTCGCGGACATGGCGCATTGAACATCACCGTCACTGGTCTTGACCGTGCGCGCGCGATCCAACCAGCTGGTATCAGCCTTTCATTGCAGCCGGGCCGCACACTCGAGCGCATGTTCAACTTCCAAGACGAACGTGCGTCAGTGAAGTTGCAGACGCAAGGAGTCGAGGACTACTTCATCATTACTCGATTCAAGCTCTACGCGACGATGCTTTGGACTGGCCGTGTGAACGTCTAATGGCTGTCCAACGAATCGCCACATTCGCGTCGCTGGTTGAAGGATACCAGCATACCGACCCAAAGCTATATCAGATATTGCAGGCAATGGTCCTGACGATTGGTGAGCTGCAAGCCGAAGTAGACCCGATTGTGCGAAAGCTGATCGAAGGTCCTGGCACGATTGCAGCTATCCCGACGTCGCCGACTACCATCAACTACGAAATTCTCAATCAACGGATTCTCAGAATCTATTGGTCGGGAGCAACGAACGCCGCGTCGTATGAAGTTCGTAAGGGAAGCGAGTGGTCAACAGCAACCTTCATCACGTCGACCAATCAGGAGGAAGTGCGGCTCGATCCAATTTTGGTCGGGACTCACACTTACTTGGTGAGAGCGAGGAATGGTATCGGGACCTATGCGGAGACTATCGCCTCCATCGTAGTAACGATTCCGCCTATCGGAGCGATTTCGATTACCGCGCAGGTTATCGACAACAACGTCCTGCTGCGCTACTCAGAGCCTGATTCAACGTGGGAGATTGACTACTACGACGTCTACCGAAACGACGCTCTAATCGGGCACATTGACTCGAACTTCTTCGTCTGGTTTGAGAACCTTGCAGGCACGAATGTCTACGCTGTTGAAGCTGTTGACATCGCTGGCAATCGTAGCAATCGTGCTTCAGTCACGGCTGCGGTAAACCAGCCACCAGACTTCGAGCTGCAGGACTATCGTATCTCGCTTCTCGCTGGGACGCGGGTCAATGCCCTGATATGGGGTTCTCCGGCCCTCGGTTGGGACTATACCGATACGGGCGGATGGGCGACACAGGACTATGTCTGGTTCGCTAGCAACACTGGTAAGCTTCTGGTCTGCGTAGACCTTGACGACAAGTGGGGAACGCACTTTACGGAGGATGGTTGGGACCAGCCTTCTGATCAAGTCGATGCAGGTTATCCAATCTACCTGGCACCGATGGCTCTCACGGCCAAGTATCAGGAGGTTATCGACTACGGAGCGGTCTTCAACAACGTCATCTTGAACTTGAGCTGGGTGCTGGACCAGCTGTCAACTCTCGGGACAGTCAGCGCACACCCAAAGGTTGAATTCTCTATTGACGGAATCACTTGGGACCCACCCATACTTGCTGCGTCGGCGTTTGCTGAGCACTTCCGTTACGCGAGGATTACGTTCGACTTCACGTCGGACAATGCGAAGGCTTTGGCAGTCTTCTCGAACTTGGTAATACTCCTGGACGTGAAACGGGACATTGATTCTGGATTCGTGACCGCTTTGGCTGCTGATGTTGGCGGGACGCAGGTGTTGTTCAATAAGACCTTCAAGGACATTGACTCCATCACGCTCGGGCCGACGAAGCAAATCGAACCTATGACTGCGGTTTACGACTTCATTGACGTTGCGAATCCACTCGGCTTCAAGGTGTTCGTGTTCGACAGCACCGGGAATCGAGTCACAGCTGTGTGCAGCTGGAAGGCTAGGGGGATAGTCTAATGCCTACTCGATGGATGCGGTGGAACGAGACTACGCACATCTACGAGTATTCGACTGATGGCGTCGTGTTTGGACAACTCCCTCTGAACGCTGCAATTATCAATGAGGGCACCATCGACCCTGCTCGTCTGCCTGCAAGCAGTGGGCTTGACCCAACGGCCCCTGTCATTTGGACTGGTCAGCAGACGCTCTCTGGTGTCGCTCCTAGCTTGAGGTTCAACGAGACTGACCAGGCTGCAAACTCCAAGGTTTGGGACATTCAGGTCGATGCGGCGGCGCTCAAGTTTCGCTCCCTGACTGATGCCTTCGCGGGCACGGAACTCATGTCCCTGTCGCGGGCAGGCGTTCTCAAGGTGACTGCTACCGGAACGCCAACTCATGAGTTCGTTTCCAACGTCAATGGCACGTCTGTCGTTAGTCTTGCCAACACGAACGCTGGCAACGCTGCACTCTGTGGTATCGCATTCCAAAACAATCAGGGTGCGGGACGTGCACATATTCTGATTTGCTCAAGCGGCTACACCCTGAATGATTGTCTCCTCATTCAGAACTCAGCAGGTATTGGTGGTCTCGTCATCAATTCTCAAGTCGGCAATATCCTGTTCAGGACTGCTGGCGTGACGAGAATGACCATCAGCGCGGCTGGTGCAATCACTTTCCAAGGCGCCGTCAGCTTCACCGACCTGACTCTGAGTGGGAACCTTACAGCAGCACAAGTCATCGCTACTAGCTACATGACTTCCCCGTCGGGATACTTTGAGTTTGGTCGAACCTATCAGCAAGGAGTCTGGCAACAGGTTCCCTACTCACAGGCGAACTTCACCTGCTCTAATGGGACATGGACAGTAGATGCTGGTGACCAACTAGCTTATCAATGGTGCATCATCGGTAAAACGATGATTGTTAACTTTGATATCTACGCCACCACTCTTTCGACTACCATTGCCGAGCTGAGGATAGCAATTCCTGCTGGTGCTGTCGCAAGTGCAAATGCTAATAGCATCTTGTTCTACTTGGATGCTGGTGTTACTGGTCAGGGACACTGCTACGTATCAGCAGGCGGCACCTACATTGTCTGCCGTAGATATTCGACCGCTTACGGCAACTGGAACACGACTACAGGGTCGAATGCCCTTCGTGGTCAGCTCACCTTTCAGATCAACTAAGGAGTCGTCATGTCGTTGCAGTCAGATTATGAACTTTCCCTGGACCCCGCATTCAGGAACAAGGTCACAGCAGCCACGGCAAAGGTTGCGCTCGCAATGTCCGACGACGAGGACATTCGAGTCAAGGGCCTTGCCGCGAGGGTTCTCGGAAACGTCGCTATCATGGCGGAGCAGGTATGCCACGCAGTCGCCGCGCTCCCGAACGTGGACACCACAGCAAACGATCGGGTCATCGAGGACGCCGTCAAGCTGGTGCTTGGAAAGATGGTGGTCTGATGGCCATTAACGTAGATACTTCACAGGCACTTGCTCTACTTGGAGCCAAGACTCTGGAGAACGAGCAGCTCAAGGGCCAAATAGAGCAGATAGCCGAGCAATACAACGCTCTCAAGGTCGAGCGCGACGAACTCCAGACGAAGGTTGCGGAGCTTGGTGCGGAACTCGCAAAGCTGAGAGCCGAGGCGTAACATGGCTGACTGGCTGAAACCGACGATTACCAGCGACTACATCAATTTCGTGGCCGAGGTCGATGGCCGCTTGAATGATGCAGCGCAGATGTTCGTCACGGACCCTGTGAGTCCGCCAGTCGGCTCGATGAGATACCATCGCGCAACCAATCTACTCCAGGAGTGGGATGGTGCGGCGTGGCAGAACAAGGTCATCTCCATCGCTGGTGGCGGGACGGGAGCAAGCACGCCTGCAGGCATTCTGGGCAACCTGAATCTCGGCACGATGGCACAACAGAACTCCAATGCCGTCGTCATCACTGGTGGAGTTATCTCGGGGATAACCTCCCTGAGCATGAGCGGTCCAATCGTGTTTGCTGCTGACGGAACGCTCAACATCGGAACCAACGCGAACAGGCCCGGCACGGTCTACATTCGTAACGGCATTGTCATTCCAGTTGGTGTTGACAAGTTCGTAACTGCGTAATGGCTAAAGTTCCTGGTAGCTTGTGGGTGGAGGGGGCTTACCTCCACTTCGTCACCGCAGACCTTCAGGAGTGGAGGTATGCTGGTGACCTCGTTGGTGCCGGGGATGGATTCCAAGGCTCGTTGTGGGTGGAGACTGACTACCTCCATTACATCGACGCGCTTAGCTCAGAGCGGCGAATTCCCAACACGCTCATCAAGACGACGACAGGAGTCGCTGGTAGCGTATGGATTGACAATCAGAAGCGCATCTCGTGGCTTGGGTCTGACAAGGCACATAGACAGGGACACGGCGATGTGGCGCATACCGACCATCAGGACAATACGCATTCTGACGGTGCGCATGGGGACATCGCCCACCAAGACTCGGCTCATTCTGATGTGGCGCATTCGGACCATCAAGATAACACTCATAGTGATGTTGCTCACAGTGATGTCACTCATATTGATCATCAAGATAATGACCATGATGACACAAGTCATCTCGACACGCACACAGACACGGCTCACGTCGATTCTCATGGTGACGCACCGCACGAAGATACACATCATGATGGAATCGCGTTTTACGACATAGCTGGACACCGAGATTATTATTACCACTTCGATTGGCATGATGACCACGGTGACAACATCCACAACGACAAGGCACATGGTGACGTAGCGCATACAGATCGTGCGCACTCAGACCACACGGACAACGACCACGATGATACTCTGCACAAGGACATCGCTCATACCGACTCCACGCACAATGACCATCGTGACTCTCATGGCGATACCGGACACTCTGACGTAGCATTTCAGGATGTGACGCATCAGGACGCTGGTCACAACGACCATCAGGACGTGGCTATCGTCACGAATCCAACATTCGTAGAATAGGGGCTGACATGCCGACTTACTCTCTCAGCATCGGAGTCATTCACGCAATCGTGGACAACACGCCGCGCGCGCTGCCTGCAAGAAAGGCTCGACTGTTCGTGACTCCAGGAACAGCGACCTCTATCGACATCAGCAACAACTCGGACATGACCGGCGCGAAGAACAGCGTCGTCGCGACCGGGGCAGCGTTCTCGGAGACAGGCGTCGACGTGGCGGCTGGCTTCCTGCGAGTCAACGGCGGCACCGCAAACGTCCGGCTGACAGCATGAGTGTTGAGCTGAATCCCTCCGGCGTAGCGTGCAACATCGGTTGCGTATACTGCTACGAGAATCCCATGCGTGACGCGAAGAACGTCAACGTCCCATGGGACTGGGAGAAGGTGCGCGCCGCTCTGGACAAGGAAGGAGAGTTCTCTCTGCACGGAGGTGAACCCTTCCTCGCGCCCATGAAGCGCATCGAGCAGGCACTCAAATACGGCTTCGAACGTCACGGAAAGACGGGTGCTCAGACCAACGGAACGCTCATTACGGAGGCGCACATTGCTCTATTTAAGCGATACAATACACACATCGGTATCTCTTGCGACGGCCCGGAGAGATGTTCAGATGCGCGTTCGTCAGGCACTCAGGAAGAAACTCGCGCATCAACCAAGAGAACAACGGATATTATCGAACGTCTACATCACGAGGGAATCGGAGTCTCAATCATCACGACGCTCTGGAAGGGCAACTGCGACGAGGAGGCCTTTCGGATGCTTTGTGAATGGTTTCTTCGACTCGATAAGATTGGGTTGAGGTGGGTGAATTTGCACTACTTAGAGGTTGACGGGGTCAAAGCATCCAAGTTACGCGTCGATATGCCGCTCCTTATCGACCGGATGAAGCAGCTCATGTCCCTTGAGAGGCAGTTCACTCACCTCAAGTTTAGCAATTTCAGGGAATATCAAGTCCTTCTACGACGCGCAAATGAGGGTGTAAATTGCATCTGGCATGCGTGCGACGTATTGACTACTCCTGCGGTGCAGGGCATCAACGGGCAGGGCGAAAAGACGAATTGCAATCGCACCAACAAGCAGGGTGTGGATTGGGGCAAGGCTGATACGGGCGGAATCGAGCGTCAGCATGCCCTCTACCATACTCCGTATGCTCATGGTGGCTGCAAGGGGTGCCGCTTCTTCCTCATGTGCAAGGGCGAGTGTCCCGGAACTGGTCTTGACGGTGACTTCCGCAATCGAACGGAGCATTGCGAGGTTATCATGGCTATCTTCGAGCATTACGAGAATCTGATGTTAGAGCTCGGGGAGGTTCCTGCGTCACTGCATCCTGACCGAGAGCAGTGGGAGCGTGCGTATCTGGCTGGTAACAGGTCGGCAACAGCTCACAATGATGCCCCTCATGGAGATGCTCATGGTGATCATACTGACGCTCGTGTGCAAGCGTTTGCGGAGGTAAGAAGGTAATGGAAACGGCACCGTTCAGACTCGAAGATTTTACTCGGATGCAGTGGGCACCACAGGCTCGCAACGTCTGGGAACCACGTTTCAGGCAGGTATCGGCTTCGTGGCAGGATATTGAAATCGACCTCGTGGGTGCTGGTTTTAAGGCTGGAGCATTGCTCGTTGTCCCTCCTGAACGGATGGCCGAGGTGTCTCGCCGGGCCAGCACCCACGGGCTTGTCGCTATTACTTTGGCACAGCAGGGCAGGGGGCCGAGCAATTATGCGTCATCCACCTCGGCCTACATCGAAGGTGCCCCGTTCGACTACCGTGTCGCCGTCTGCAAAGCTGCCGTTGCGACCATGTGGCTCGCTGCTTGGCAAGTTAGCGACGACGAAGAAATCGGTGTCCTCCTGGGATATCCTGAATGCTGTCGTCGATTCTTCCAAAATACGTGGGTGGCAAAAGGACTAATCGACACCACTTGGGAACAAGCTCTAAGCACGGCTACGGACCCGGACGCCGATGTTATTACTGTCACACCTGACCCTGCTTGCAATGTCACTCTGCGCCATCTCGGCCTTCGCTGGGTGTCTCATTTGCCTTGCAGCTTCAAGTGTGAAGCGACAAGAGCCTACGTTGCAGAAGCCACGCAACTCATCCGGAACAACTACTTTGAGCAGTATCGAACCCTTAGTGAGGCCCTACAATGGCCTGTGAAGTGGACGGGCCTACATGGTATCGTGGAGATAGTGACGCCGGTGTGCCGCATCATTAGCCGCACTGACGCGACCTACACCAAGAATACCATTCTCCAACAGGGTTCGCTGTATCCTGACGAGGGCGCACGTGGCAACGAGTTCCCCTTCAGGAACAACACGAAGAAGGTCAAGTTCCTGACGAAGGATACGTGGACTCTGAATGGCTTTAGCACTTACGAGGCAATGGTCGCAGCCCACAATCTCGTGGTTGCAGCCGCCCAAGACTGCCGCGGCCAATCCGTAATCGACCTCGGGTGCGGGACTGGTGAGCTGCTGAAGATTTACAAGGGAATCGCTTCCGAGCTGCATGGTGTAGAGGTCAACGACGAAGCCTTCAAGAAGGCACAGAAGGTCGCAAATGTTCGCTGCATGAACATATTCGACCCTCGTGTTTTCGACAGGAAATACGACGTGGCTTTCATCTCTGTGCAACGGTTCTTAGAGGCACCGAATACGCGACAGCTTCTGGACCGCATCAAGGCGTGGACGAAGGCGACGGTCTTCTACTCTTACGGGGAGATGGACGGATGGAAAGCAATCGGGCAAACACCGGACATCTTGATAGGGGCGAACTCAGCTCAGAGAGTGGACTGGTAGTCAGACGATACACTCCACGCGACCTGGCGAAGATTAACGAGCTTTGGAAGAAGCATCACTCGCACCAATTCTCGTTGCCGCAGTTGGAACCGTCAATCATCACCTGCGTTGTCGAAGATGACAAGGGCATGATTGCCTTTGGCAACCTGAAGATATTCGCTGAGACTTACATGGTAATGGACCATGACAGGTCAAAGCTGGAACGAGCGCGCGCCTTCAAGGAGATAATGCCCGTAGCAATCATGGGCGCGCAACGTGTGGGCATACACCAGATACACGCCTGCACCCAGGACCCGGACTTCGCCGACGTGCTTCGAAAACACTACGGATTTTGGGATGTTCTCGGTGAGCATCTGATCAAAGAGGTAGAGTGATGATTACCATAACAGTCCTCCTGCTTCTCTGCGCGATCTTCGCACTTCTTGCTCACGTTCTCAAGCCCACAGTCCCGCTCTGGATTGCGCTTCTGTTCGTGATTGTTGCATTCCTCGTTTCCGCACTGCCGATCAAGTAGGAGAGTGACATGTCGAGTGGTGGCAAGGAAAAAGCCCAAACGAACAAGATGATTCAGGAGCAGAGCAGCTGGGCTCGAAAGGGCTCAGACGCTTTCAATGCTATCGCACAGCCACAGCAACAGGGCGCTGTGAATGCTGCGAACAACATCCAGCAGGCGGCCTTTGACAACTTCAACAGGGTTGGTCAGGGTGCCGGCTGGATCGACCCCAACATGCGCACTGCATACCTGAACTCCATCGGGGTGGGTCCGGGAGGCAGCGGCAGTGGAGGTGGTGGGGGTGGTGGCGGCGGTGCTGCTGCGAACCCCTACGGCCAGGTGAAGGGCCTCTACAACGAGTTCGCCAGTCAGACAGGTGGAGTCGATGCTGGACCCATCCGTGCGGCAATGGCCGGGATGCGGGACATCGCAGGCTCCGGTGGCTGGTCTCCAGCTGACCGTGCGAAGCAGGATGCCGTTATCGCACAGTTCGAGGAGATGGGCAAGACGGGTGGCCTCTCCGCCGAAGACATGAATCGGATGCGTGGCGGCGGAGTCTTCGAGGATTATCAGAAGACAGGCGGCTACACACCGGAGCAACTCGGCGACATCCGAGCGCGCGCCAACAGCACTCTGCCAGCCTTCTACGATACCGTCCGACAAGGGCAGAATCGTATGGCGAGCATTCAGGGAGGCAATCCCGCTGCATCGGCGGCGATGGGTGCTCGGCTGGCTCGTGAGCAGGCCAAGGGGATGCGCGAGCAGACTCTCGACACCGAGCTGGGCCTGTCCGACAGAGTGCGGCAGGGTCAGCAGTGGGGTGCTGAGGGTGGTGCCCAAGCTGAGGGCGCGCTCCAGTCACTTCGCACTGGCAACATGCTCTCCGGCCTGAGGGGCGCTGGCGACACTCGTGGCAACATGCTCAACAGCATCGCCCAGAATCGCACTGCTGCCTCACAGGGCTGGACTCAGGGCGAACTTGGCCTCGGTGGCCTCATCCAGCAGGGCCGGTTCTACGGAACTTCGGGCCTCAAGGGTGTTGCCGATTCCGAGCAGGCAGCAGCCAACGCAGCGGCGGCACGTGGCGCGGCGTCGCAAGCAGACCAGACTCGCGGCCTCCAGTGGCTTGCGAACTTCGAGTCGGGCAACACGATGGATGCCGGTGGTGGGATGGCGGACCTCTACCGCTCGACCCCAGGCGAAGTCAACATGTGGAATCAAGCTCTGCTGGGCAATCGTGGCATGAGCATGAACGAGCAGGGTCAGTCTGCTCAACAGCACATGCAGAACAACCCGTATAGCAGCGCCCTGCAGAATATCAGCGGAGTCGCTGGTATGGTTGCAGGCGGCATGACCGGCCTCGGGGCGATGGGTATGGGCGCTAAGGCTGCCACTGGTGCTCTGGGTGGTGTCTCAGGCCAACAGGGCTGGAACAACATGGGCACCTACTTCGGGAGCAAATAATGCCTGGACAATACTATGAACAGGACTCCTTCTTTCCCCAGCGTCGTAGCAGGGTAGAGGAGGAAGGCTTCGGCTCCATCAACTTCGGTGCTCAGGACGACTACGGTGGAGGTTCGCTGGACAGCTGGCGGCAGCAAGCTAGTCAGGCAGAGCCTCGTCGGGACCCGATGTCAGGCTTCATGGATAGTCTCCGTGGGGCCTACGGGAGGACTCCTGCACTGGACGAATACAGGAGCTACCTGAAGACGTCGCCTCAAGCGGCGGACTACAAACCGAATTGGCTGGAGCGTATAGCATCCGGCCTTGCTGGTGCCTCGGTTGGGTATCGCGACCCAGCCAAAGGTGTCGAGACTGCAATGGGCATGAACAGGTCGAAGTATGACAATGCCCTGAAAAACTACTATGCTCAGGCAGGGCCTCTCAAGGAAGCGGCCGGCATCGAGCGAGAGAGTCAGCAGGACCGCTATAAGGCTGTCATCGACGCTCAGAAGTCCAGACAAGACTACATGGACTATGTTCGCAATCTGAACAAAGATGACCAAGACTACCTGATTGCGACGGGCAAGCTAAAGGTCGACCAAGGCCAGCTCAAGCTGAACGAGGACAAGTTCGGCTACGACAAGACGAGTGGCGATCGAGACTACAAGCTCGACGTCTTCAAAGCCAACTCGCTCAATCAATACCGAGGCGGACAGCTTGGCCTCGGACGCTACAACGCGGAAACCAATCGCCGCGATACCGACTCGCTCATCGGGCGTCGGGCGGACCAGACCTTCTTCGACAACATGGGTCTGAACAAGACTGACACCGTGTCTGCTAGTGATGTCTACAGGGCCGAGAAGGATGCCCTCGGTTCGATGGCAAAGGACTATCCACCGCACACCATCGAATACGACGCCGACGCTGACCAGTGGCAGATCGGTCGCGGCGTAGACCCGAACACTCGCGCGACGATTCAGGCTGAAGTCGAGAAGCGAGTCAGCGCTCGAACTCAAGGGCGTCTCAGTGGTGGCGGAGGTGGACCGATGAACTTCGGAGGCACCTACAACCCGAATCCGCCAAGCCTCCCGAACTTCGGGCCGTCACAGAACAACCGTAGAGGCGGCACAGGTCGATACGGTGGAGGGAGGGAGTAGTCATGCCGCCTCCAGGTTCGAACTGGCGATGGGAAGACTACGAGACCGGCGAGACGGGAGTCATGCCGTGGGAGCAGGAACGCGACCCCACGGATTACGAAATCGACTCCTACCGTGCTCGTGAGAAATACCGAATCGAGAACGGTGGTATACGAGGCTGGGCTAAGAGCTTCATACCCGACGAAGTAGAGGACTGGTGGACCGAGCGGAACAAGCCCCACTCCACCTTCATGGGTGACCAAATCAAGGAAGGCTACAAGGCTTCCGGTGGTCGACCCATCTCTATCCCGTCGCCGTTGGGCAACTTCAGCATTCCCATCCCGCAAGGAATGGGCGAATTCGCTGGAAGTATGCTTGACGACCAAACGAGTGACGTCAACCTCGCCCTGAACGCAGCGACTCTCGGTGGCTATGCTGGTCTCTCGGGCCTCGGTGGTATGGCCAAGGGTGGTCTGCAAACACTCGGCAAGGTCGGTGGTCTTGGCCAGATGGCACAGGGTGGTATCGGCCTAGGCGCTGGTGGCGTCAACATGGCCGATGCCATGACTCGCGACGACTCGACGTGGGGAGACTACGGCAACGCAGCACTTCAGATGGGTCTCGGTGCGTTCGGCATGTGGGGTGGCAAGAGCGACTTGGATGCCTTCGGTGGTGGTCCAAAGCCTATGACCGACCCATTCGCTCCCAAGCCGGGAGTCATCACCAATCCAAGGCGTCTCCTCGGCCCCGGTCCTGAGGCTCCACCTGTTACACCTGGGGCGCGGTTCTATGGTGGTGCTGAAGGTGTTGAAGACCTATATGGTCCTCTGTCACCCGGTCGACAAGCCGAGATTACGCCACGTGCTGATGTTCTTTCACAGCAGGCTGCACAAGCCTCACCAAGGCCACCAGGAGCACAGTTCTCAGGTGGAATCCAAGACCTGACGGACCCGTATATTGGACCTAACGGGCCTGCTGGTGCTGGGCCTGCTGGTGGAATCGAGATTGCTGGACTGGGCGATGTCGCACCTCCGGCAGATTTGCCACTGCAGCCTCCGGTCAACCCTCGTGGGCCTTCTGCAGGGATGCCATTCGAGCAGGATCCTAGTATCTGGCAACAGATGCGTCAAGGACCGGGCGGCGAGCCCATCGACCTTGCTGCACATCAGATTCAAGATCCGGTGGTCCCCAACACGACGATGGACGGTCCTGGAACCTCTCGTCCAGCCAGCGACTTCTGGCGAACGGTGGTAGCTGAGGGTCAACTCCCGCCGACGATTAACCCCGTCTCTGCGCGGGGCATCGAGGGGCCGAATATCCCTGAGAGCGTGCCTGACGTCGGGCGACCGATAATCCCTGACGCTCTGTCACAGTTCGAGCCTGTCCATCCTGAGTGGTATAAGGCTCTCGAAAAAGATCCAGAGCTTCTGGACGACATCTTCCGCCAAGCCGATGAAGTTGGTATTGACGTAGCCGACTATAGTGACTTGGACGAACTCGTCTCGGCCATCGACGACGCAACGCCCGGCCCGAAGATGGCAGACCATGCTGCAACTGCGGCTCAGATGCAAGCAGAACAGATGGGCACGGCGCGTCCGATGGACATTCCGATTGAGTCACCTCAGAATGTTGGAGGGACTGGCCTACCTGGCCCTGCTAACATCGATGCTGGTCCTGCAGCTACACGTATGGCTCCAGCAGCGGCTTTGCCTGCTCCAGTAGCTCCGGTCAGGGATGCAGCATCTCGTGTAGCTGTCATGCCTGAACCGGCTCCAGCAGCTCCACTTGTCCGTCCAGCAAAGCCCAAGGGTCCAACGCCTGACCGGACACTGCGGATTGGCCGAGGAGCGCACGATACCGTCAGGGCCATCTTCCCTGACAAGCTTCACGCTGACCTCTTCTCCGCCTTCGGACGGGCGCGCAAAATCATGCGTGGTGAGCGTAGTGCAATTCCACCGGATTACGAGGGTCTTGCCAAGCAGATGGGCGTGTCCGTCAAGGACGTGCAGCGCATCGCCAGCGAGTATCGTCTGAAGGTGCTGCAGCAGGCGAAGGCACTTCCCGAATACGCCCCGGAGGGGTTCGATACTATCGACATGGAGGCCCCACACTGGGGTGGCAAGCCTGCTGAGATGGTCCCGACTCCACCCCCGGCTCCACCTCCAGTCGCTGCTGCACCACCGGCTTCTGCTGTGGCTCCGATTCCGCCTCCCAAAGCAAAGCCAGTCATCAGGAGTGCTACTGATATCAAGGGCAACAATCGAGTTTGGATTAACGACGTCGAGTTCACCGACAGGTTCGGCCCCGGTGGACCAACAATGTCAGAGATACATACGCTCCGACGTCAGGCAGCTGATCCTGAGTCGTTCAGGAGATTGGCCGAATTGAAGGGTGAGGAATTCGTCGACCTCGCACCACCTCAACCAAAGTCTGAACCAGCAGCGGCTGTTGCAGCACCAGCCCTTCCTGCGCCAGCACTGCCCAAGAGCAAGAACGCTCGTGTCAAGCGGGTCATGGACGAGCTGACGACTCTCGGGACCGCTACGATGCAGGACATCTCCAATGACCCAGCCCGCCTTCGCTCGGCTGCAAAGGCTGCTGGTATCAAGCCGGACACGCTCAAGTCTGCTCTCCAGGAGTGGTTCAAGAAGGCAGGTGGCTCTGAGACTGGCGCCCTGAACGTCAGGCTCCCATCGAAGAAGGACCTAGTTGAAGGCTTCGAGAAGTCGTTTGACGCAGCCAACTCAGTTCGCATGGCGTCGATGCTCTCTGGCCTCGCTTTTCCGAAGTCTCTTGCAGGCAACATAGGAGCGCATTTCGCCGCTGCACTGGAGGGTCGGACACTGAAGCCCCTCAAGGTGCTTGCCAACATGAAGGCCATCAAACGAGACCTCAAGGTCGGATGGCAGTCACACGCAAATCCAGCTCTGGTTCAGGGATTCAACAAGTTCAATCTTCCTGGCCGTGCGATGGGTGCGTTTGACTATGCTGGAATCGAGTCTCTCATGCGGGCTGGTCTCAGTGAGAAAGAGGCCAAGGAACTCATGCTGACTGGTGCCAACGCAGTGTCCGCATGGTGGCCGTTGCAGGGTCGAGCTGGGAAGTTCCTGGTGCCATTCCGCACGACGCCCTTCAATCAGCTCGCACAGGGTCTCACGAGGTGGAAGAAGCACCCTGAAGTGTATGCTGCTGCAGCACTACTTGGAGCACTGGCTGGAACGAAGGTCGAAGATAGGGAAACTCTCGCTATGGTATCGGCCTTTGCCGGTCCATACGCACTTCCGTTCTTGGTCGGTGCATATGTAGGGAGTGGACGTAAGAATGCTGAGATACTCGGTGGTATCTCACCCATCCCAGACTGGGGCATCACGAAGACGATTCAGAACACCCTCTCGAACCCGTTCAAGCTCATCACGGATTCTCCAGGAAAGCGGTGGTTCCGACCTGGTGTAGGATTCGGTGCGGAGGCCAAGGAAGAGAAGCGAGTAGAATCTCTTGAGCGTCGTCGAGCAAAGCGGAGGGCTGCGAGGGAAGCGGCGGAAGCTCAGTAACGCCGCCCCCCTCGACCTACTAAATCTGGACCGATTGCGTTCGAGCGACAGCTGCGTTCGCCCAGAACATCGCCTCCTCGAGTTTCGTGAGGACCAGTGCTTTCTCACGGCACTCGGGGAGGAACTCCTGAGCCTTCAGAGCGATGTCAAGAAACTCCGCTCGAATCATCTCGTGAGCTGCCACGATACGCTCGGTGGACGGAGGGTGGTGCATGAACCGCTCTCTGATGTCATCGTTGGTGACCATACTGCTACCCCTTGAAAAAGGCTTCCACAACTTTCGGACTGAGAATGTAGTAAGTGTCCCCGCCACCCTCTGTGACCTTGATGGCTTTCTGTTGTTGTAACGACTCTGAGATTCGGTCTAGGTCGTAACTGTCAAGGTGTCCCCAGTACTTGGACAGTATCTCCGACTTCGACGCAGAATAGGAGGGAGGTCGTGTCAACAACTCCTTGAGAATCATCGCTGTCTGAGGGCCGAGTGGATTCTTACCCGCTCCCATCACTACACGTCTGAGACCCGGAACCGTCTTCCGAGCTTGGTCCAACGCTTCTTCGATGTCCTCCTTTTCCAAGACTAGATCGAGCTTCCGGCTCAACGAAATCAGCATCGCTATCTTGAGGACGGTATCATGGATTCGCTCCAGAGTCCCTGTATCGTCATCAGACGCGCGCGAGTTGAAATCGTTATACCACGCATCGTAAAGGTCTCGGCCCTCGTCTGACCAAGTGAACTCACCCTCCACCTCCTTGACTTTCTGGATGTGGTCTGTGAGAAGTGTTATGTCCAGTGAGCCTATTGGCCGCCTCGTGAGTGAATTGACTCCGTTCTTCTTGTCAGCGTAGACGATTACCGTGCGCGCTACGAAACCACCGCCAAGTGCATTGTCTGGCACTGCCTCCTTGAAGTGGACCTCGTTACTCGCGCCGAACATCGTCAAGCACACGTTCTTCAGCTTTTCGTTACCACTGACCTTGGTCATGTTCGACCAGCCATCGGGGTGGTAGTGCCCGTCATACAAGTCTGTCAGGATGGTTAGAGCCTGCTGGTCTTGTATGATGAACGATGCGAACTCGGAACTGCTGAAATATCCTACTGAATCCAACAGCGGCGCGCCCCCAGGAATCGAGTGAGCCGTCGCCAGCTCGCTGATGATTTTCTGAATGGACGCACGACCCGAGATTACCCTCGTTATCTTCGCACTGTTGACAAGCTCCTTTGCGAGCGCCACCGGAATCCCTTTACGTATCCCCGACTTTCCGATGAGGAGGATGTAGAGATTCGGATAGAGCTTGTAGTAGAACTTGTCAAGGAACACTTTATTCCGGACGACTCCAGAGAGCGCCGCCAAACCTGCCCAGTAGAAGTATTGTTTGGGTGACTCAGACTCCTTAGAGTAGTCCAGGACTTTTTCAAGCCACGGACTTAACACGGTATCCTCCGGTGTCTAGTTCCTTTAGCTGTCCATAGTTTTGGCCTACCTTTACCTCGCATGGAATCACGAGCTTGTCACGCGAGAGGGTGCAGAAAGTGAAATCGATAGCCCGCTCAAAGGCCGGAATGGCTACCTTCAGATAGTCGTGACGTCGGACTTTGGGGACGATAGCTACCAAAGCATCGTGTGCCTCCAAACAGATCCACTTCTTCGCCTCTGGTAACGTATCGACAATCTCCAATCCCGCCTTCTTGGTCTGGTCAGCGACGGTGGACTGTGGTATCTGGGCGAATCCTTCCCTGAGAAGTTCGTCATTCCATCTGGACAGAAACTGTCGACGCCGCCCGAATGGATTGACGAGGGTCATCATGTTGTTGAGGAGCGCCTGCTCGACTTCGACGTGGAAGACGTCCCGGATGCTCGGGTTGTGCTGGTGGAACGCGTCGAGTATTTCACCGGCACGCCACTCTGAAATCTCAATGTCAATGCCATACCGCTTCGCATCCGTGTTGACAAGGAACATGAGCCTCCGCTTGCGCATGCCATAGTTGCCAGCGTGGCGCGTAGTTTTGCCGATAAACCGTAGCTCCTTGCTAATTTTGTCAGGCGGGATGCCGAATATCCACGATGCCGTAAGCTTGTGAATATCCACTCGGCCAAACATGTTAAGAGTCTCGACGTCTCGTCCAAGGAGAGCAACAACTCTCGCTTCGGCTTGAGACTGGTCGATTTCGATGAACTCTTCGTCTTCGTTTGCTTCAAAGATTTCACGGACTTCGGCTCCGTCTCCATACTTCGTTAACGTCTGGAAGGCTAGCCCGATAGACTTCTTCTTGGTCTTCTTGCCTATCTTGACACTGATGGTGGGTCTAACGGGAGACTTCAGGAGGGAGTTGCTGGTGCGGCCTGTCTCTGCACCTGCAATGCGGACCGACGTTCTCATGCGTCCGTCGAAGTCTGGCACAGCCAGGAAGTAGGTCCCAAGGGCCTTCTTGAGTCGACGGGTATACAGGATTTGTTCGCAGGATGAACGTTTCCTAACGTCCTTCTTGGCGTGATTCGCTGCAAGGGCGATAATCGTTTCCTCATCCGTGGCATACTTAAAGTATCTGTTGCCATTCTTACCGATCATCCATTCCCCTCGTTCAGGGAATCGTAGCTCCTTATAGAGGAAGATAGCGACTTGCTTTGGACTGTTGACGTTGAGCTTGAATCCGGCAAGCTCCTCCATCCGCTTCTCTGCAGCATCGACCTTTCCCTGGTATTCCTTGACGAGAGTCGCTCGCTTCTCTTTATTGATTGGAAGACCGACTCTCTCCATGTCCTTGTAGAAATGATGTAGACGATTAACAAAACCAAAGTAGAAGTTGTTGAACCAGTCCGGAAATCCGGGGACTTCGACAGTGCGCGCTTCCGCAAGACAGGCTTTCGCTGCCTCCAAAGTAACCGCAGCATCTCGCGCATTGTAGATAAGAAGGTCATCAATCTTCTGCTTGGCGAAGTTAAAGTCCTTACCCTCGTCCTTGTAGTATGGTTCTTCGGTGTAGATGGACGTGCTGAACCCCAGTGCTTTCGGAAGCTCAGGATACAGGGTATGCATCATGAGCATCAGGTCAGCGCGCACGTTACCGATAACGAATCCGCAAGGCCGTTCTAGCTTGTCGTGGTCGAACTTGAAGTTCTGGCCTATGATCTTCAAGTCCTTCCGTGCCAGAGCACCCAGCAGGATGCGCCACATCTGTGCTAGTTCATGCTGGACGATACCTGTCTTATTCTGCAGAGAGAACACGTCCAGCAGCGGAACAGAGATGCCATGGTTCGGGTGGAACGATAGACCAATACAGACAGGTATCGCCCTGATTACCTCGATGTCGACCGAGAGGGTAGAGTGTCCTCGGTAGAACTCGAAGAATCTAGCCAGAGCGACGGCTGACCGGATGATCTCCAGTCGTCGCCTCGGGGGCCGGTAATCAGGATACCTACTGTGCGATACGGCCCGCTTGAAATCGTGCTGGATGTAGACGCGGGCAGAAAAGTTCATAGCTCCGCCCGACCCTTCGCCTTCTCCGTGCAGGAGAGCCGCGGGATGGATGGTGCCGATGACCTTGGTCTTAGCGTCCTTACCGAGGATTACAGAACCACGCCACTTCTGTATTCCGTCCTTGCCTGCAACCGCCTTCAGCGCTGTGTTGCCTAATGCGAGAATGCAGTTAGGCTTGATAGCCTCTATCTCGACCCATAGCTCCTTGATGCATTGGTCAAGGTCGAGGCCCATCATGCCTATCTTCTTGATGTCGTTCATCGGAGGCTGGTATTTCACGACGTTCGTGATGTAGACTTCCGAACGATGAATACCAGCCTCCGCGAGGAACTCGTCCAATAGGTCGCCGGATGGTCCTACGAAGGGCCGACCTATTCTGTCTTCGTGCGCTCCCGGAGCCTCACCGACAAGCACGAGTCCATTTTCACCACGCCCCTCGCCTGGGACGTAGTTACTCATTTGACTACTGACGGTCCATGAGGCGGAGTCGCCTCTCCAGCTCGGATTTGACCTGCGCCAAGTCCCTGAGTTCGACTCGCAAACGCTCGGTCAAGGTCATGTAGTGCGCTGCCTTCTCGGTGGCGAACTCCAAGACCGCGGTCTTCACCTCTATCTTCAGGGAGGCCTGGCGTAGTTCCGATTCCAACGACTCCACTCTGTGCTCCGCCGACTGTTCGATACGCATCGTAAACGTCCTGTTCCGCTTTCCTTGTGACTTTGTGGATGATGTCGAGGGCCGCGATGAGAGCTTCCTCATCAGAACCATCGACGACGATGGTGTCGGTCCCGTGAATGAACAGCGAATCCTGCAGGGTGCCCCAGATGACAATCTGAAGTCCCAGCTCCATCGCCATGCCGAGCTCAACCCATTTCCCTGTCGAGTGCTTGGACAGTTGGTAGGTGTTGATGAGCAGGAACACGTCGGCGCGCGCGATATCCTGCCTGTCGAGGTCGATGAAGTGCTGATGCCCCTTCTCTTTCAGCAAGTCATCTTCTTCGCCCTGACGAATCCAAGTGCTCGTGCACTCGAAGGGAACCTTCTGTTGAATCTTGTCCACCAGACGGTCGATGTCTTGGCGGAACTGGTATGACCCGGCAACGTATACCTTCATTTTGGGCTGTCCTCCCTGTTGTGGCCCGCCTTGACGGTCCCACTGTCGTTGAAGTTCATCTTTCAGCGTCACGACACCTTCTCCTTCGCTTCCTTGATCTTGGCGAGCCGTCCTACGATTCCGTCGTAGAATTGTTTGTCTCGCTCGATAGCCACATAACGTCTTTCGGATAGCGCACAGGCAGCAGCAGTGACACCACTACCTCCGAATGGGTCGACGACAATGCTTCCTTTGAAGCAGCAATCTTCGAGAAGGTCGGTGATGAGTCCGATGGGCTTCTCGTTGGGGTGGATGAGGTGCGCGGGGGGCACCTGCGGGAAAGGTTTGAAAGCCGAGATGTTACCAGTCCGAGCAAGAACTGGAGAACCCTTCGCCGCAACCAGAACGAACTCGAAGTCACGGTCATACTCCCAGGTTTTGACGCCGCGTCGAGAGAGGCTGTTCTGCTTCTGCCAGAAGACAGGTGTCTTGGCAATCTTGAATCCGAGCTTCTCCAGCGCGCCGAGCCGGTGGACTTTCTGGCCGGAATCGTTGAGGTAGTCGTAACCACCATAGTAGACGAAGTCGTCCACCGAAACGATTACAAACAGGAAAGCGTCGCTCTTGAGAACCCGCCACAGCTGCTCGAAGACTGGAAGGGTTCGCTTGTCCACCGTCAAGCTGGGGTCGAAGAAGTTCAACCACGGTGGGTCGGTGATGCAGACATCGAATGTCTCATCGGGGAAGTGGCTCAGGACCTCCGCGCTGTCCCCGAGGTAAACCTCGTTGAAGCCAACTTCGATGTCCGTCATCGCTGCCATCGTCTCGTTCTGCATCCGACGCGCCGCGGAACGGACGAGCTTGATAGCTGTCTTGCGGTCCTTGATGTTCTTGAGGGATGGGTCGTATTGCACCGCCCGAGCAAGGCTCAAGTCCTCGCTGACCCCGCCGATGGAGAGGCTCAGCTCCGAAGCCGTTTCTCGAACGCCCCACACCTTCTCATCCTTCTTCGGACGTCCGACGCCTTCCTTCTTGCCATGCTGCTGCTGACGAAGCTCGTGCAACTGCTGAACTAGCACGACAGCTTCATACCAGGGAAGATTATGTCTGTGGAGGTTTTCGTGAACCCTCATAATCTTGGCGTCGACGTCGTTCGGTTCCTTGACCTCAGCGTCCATCTCGGTCCAGCCGAGTAGCTTGGCTGCTTCGTATCTCTTGGCCCCGGTGACCACCTCGTAGCCATCCAAGATATTGTTCAGCGGACGAACAATAATGGCGTGGAGCTGGCCCTGCTCACGGAGCGATTCGAGGAACTCGTCACGTTCCTTGTCGCTTTCCCACGACACTGAGATGTTGTTCGTAATACGCTCTACAGGTATCTGCATGTTCTCTCCAAAGTGATGGGGCCAGGATTCGTTATGTCTCCCGGCCCCAACCCTCGACTAACTACGGAACAGACGCCGACGTGCTGCACCAGCCAACCCGACGAGGCCCATCCCGAGCATCGTCAAAGTCGCCGGTTCGGGAACGGGAACGTCCGGAGTATCCGCCGACGCAGTGCCGGTGAAGCTCGCGGAGAACGTCCCCAAACTGCCGCCTACCACACTCAGTGGCGGTGCGACGTTGGACAGTGACAAGCTGAAGGCCAGCGGGTCACCGAGGATTACCGGCAGGTCCGTTGCGAACGTCAAAGGACCAAACGGTGAGGTGTTGGCAGTGAACAGTGCGCTTGTTCCACCATCCCCTCCGAGCGTCAGTGCGCCACCGAAGACACCAGACAAGTAGCTGATACTCCCGTCGAAGTTCGTGAGGTTGAATGTCCCTTCAAACTCCTGTGAGATAAGCAGCCCCACGTTGGCCGCACCGACGCTCTCGGCCTCGAAAAAGAACAACGCATTCGGGTCCGTCGCGCCCGAGATGATGTTCGTGATCGAAACGCCGGTGAAGACGTCGAGCGAAGTCGTCCCATCCCCGTTGTTCGTCGAGGTGAACGTGTTGAGAGAGCCAAGCTGCCCGAAGCCGACAATCTGGTCAGCGCGGGCCACGGTGCTGAGGAGCAGAGCTGCCACAAGGGCAACTCCAATGCGCGCGAGTCTCATGTCTATCTCTCCTATGCTCGGATTAATCTACACCCACACTTTATCTTGTTTCATCACCTCCAATGGAAAAAGGGGATAGCCCCGGTCAAGGCTACCCCCCGTCCCCTCGTGCCCTCGCCCTACTGCTTGGCGGGGATGTCGTTCAGCTCGTCGAGGCTGTCGAGGTCGTCTTCCTGGGTCTCCTCGCTGGCCTCCTCGCTGGCGTCCTCGTCGTCGTCGGTGAGGTCCGCGTTCGCCTCAGCCAAGTCCTGCTCGTCCACTTCCGCCTCATCGTTGTCCACGCCGCTCATCAGATACTTCATCACACGCTCCTGAAAGGTTAGAGAGATGCCCCGATTTCTCCCACGGCTCGGGACCACACCGCGCCGACTCTCCCAAGGGGAACCCAAGAGAGTCTGAGAGGTCTAGAACTCGGCGTCCGGCACGTTGGACGCCTGTGCAGCCGCAGCGGCGAGGTCAGTGACCGGCGCCCAGTCGCGGATGTTGTTCGTCTTGCGGCCGTTGTATTCGCCCGGCTCCCAGAGGGCGAGAACCATCTTGCCCTTGAGGTTCGGACCGAACACGAAGTCAGCGCCGGAGTTCTCGTCCAGCTTGGCGCCGGTGATCGCTTCCACGAACGTCTGGGCCATCGCCGGATACTTCTCCGGGAACCAGGTGGTGGCGCGCGCACCTTCCGACGCACCCTCCATGCCCTCCACGTCGAGGACGACGTTGTTCGAGGAGGGGTCCTTCTTGGACTTCTCGATGGACACGTCGACGACCTTGCTCTGATACCAGCCACCCTGCACAATCTTGTTGCGCTTCACGTCGGCTGGCGTGATTGTCATGCGAAGAGATTCAGCCACTGTTCTTCTCCTACGAGTTAGAGGTTTCGTCTTGTTGACCCGTTACCGCAGCCTTATGCTGGTTGTGCGACCTCCGTGTCTGCTGAGGCTGCTTTCTCAGCGAGCTTGATGCCGTGTGCCTCGATAGCCTGTTTGACCAGAGGATACAGACGGCGGTTGGTAATGTCAAAGACTCCGGGGACAGGGAGCGCGGTCTTGGTCATGGCTCGTCCACCAGTCCAGACCAGTCGCTTCGAGTCAAGCTGCTCACCGTCACGCTCGAACGCCCAGATTTCGTCAAAGTATGACGGTGCGATGCTGGCGATCTTGTTCCCGTATGACGCCATGCTCGTGTATCGCTTGGTCTTGCCACCTTCATCCATCATCTTCTGGATGGGGTGCGCGGTCACAATCATGTTGCAGGGCAGAATCTTCGCCACGTCGAGAATCTGAGACAGGCTCGTCGTCTCGCCGTTGTATTCGTCGAAGCCGGGAATGGGGAGGCCGCTCAAAGTCTTCTTGCCCTTGAAGTCGTCGAAGCCACCACGCACCCGAAGTTGGTAGGTGATGGCGGTGTTCGACATGTTCGTGAAGCTGTCGAGCACCACGGTGGCCCAGGGGCACTTGTCCTGCAGGTTCTCGAACTCCTGACAGAACTCAAGGAAGTCGATGATGCCCTTCGCAGGGATAGCCTTCGGCCCGACGGTGACGTAGCTAATGTCATCGTTGGGATAGAAGAGCTTGATTGGCTTCATCCGACCATCGAAGTCGAAGAACTTGATGGGCTTCGGGAAGCTCGCTGCAGCAACGGACTTGCCGTCGCCGGTCGAACCCATGAACAACGCCATGATGCGCTGCCCTAGGTCGATGTCCTTCGTGTTCGGCACTACTCATACCTCCTCAGCCAACGCTGATACTTCCACTCCGAGATGGCCCACCGAATGTGCTCAATGAGCCACGAGACGACGGGGATTCGGAACATCTCAGTCCTCGTCCTTTTTCTTCTTGCTGTTGGGGACGAATCTCTGGTCGCCGCCGAGCAAATCGTCCCATGACATTTCCGCGATCTTTTTCACGTCAATCACAGGCTTGCCCGCGACGTCCCTCTTGTTGTAGACCTTGACGCAGGTCAGGCAGTGTGGCCGCTTGATCTCCCTGCCAGTCCTCGTGAGCGCAACGTAGCACACTTCACCGCATCGCCAGCAAATGGACTGTTTGCCCTGAGCCAGCATGGCTTCGATGTAGTGGCTGCAATCTTCGAGCGCACACATATACACCTTGTAGCCACTCGGCTGCATCACCTTCAGGATGTATTTGTGAACGTGATTTTGTGGTCTTTTCTTCGCCATCGTTCGCCTCCGTTACCGTTACTCGTCCCTAGTGTGCGGAGACCAGGGCTTGCCTTCCTTGAACAGCATCGACAGCTTGTGCTCCCGGACCTCGGGAATCGAACCACACACAGGCTGGAAGATGCAGCCGCCATACTTGTCGCAGCTCGTGTAGTTCATCGGGAAGTATCCCTGATCCATCCACGAGATGAGCAGATGTGCGTAGTAGATGGCGTCCTTCTTCCACTGTTCAAGGTGCGCCTTCTGATACGGCATCCGATACCGATTGAACCGTTCCTTGGGTGCCAGAGTTTTCTGGAACCCAATCTTGTTGACGACGACGTGCGGGACATTCATTGCCCACGAGTAACCCATGAACTGGGTCGAAAGCAGGAAGGGCTGCTTCCTCATCCTGCTCGTCTTGTGATCGATGATGGCAGTGCCACCCGGCGTCTGGGCCACCATGTCGATGATGCCTTCGTAGATGATACGAATCTGCTTCTCTTCGGATTCATAGAGCACCTTGGAAAACACCTGTTCGACCTCAATCGGCACCCAACCATCCTGCTGATAGTAGAGTGAGTAGGCACGATATTGCGTGATGTTCTCTGCAACATCGCCCTGAGAGAGGTCCATGTCCGACGCCGCCTTGAGTCCGACCTGCACCGCCTCGTTGACGATGGCCCCGTATTCTGCCTTCCGTCCCGCACGAATCTGCGTGTAGTGATGCTTCAGCATCCGGTGCATGAGGTCGCCCTTCTCTAGGGCTTCCGCCTTGTGCTCCGGTTGCTTGTGCCGAACGAAACGTAGATAGGCCTTGTATCCACAGGCCATCACATCGTTGAGCACTTGGCTATCGAGGGCTATCGTTCGCATCTTTCTTTCTAATCTCCTCCGCTATCTCTGATACGAGGTTTGCCAAGCCGTGCGCCGCTTCGTCAGCCGGGTCTTCGTGGCCAATCCACCCGGCACGGTGCATGAAGTAGTGATCGAGTGCGAGAATCTCCTCGCTGCTGAAGACTAAGCCGTGTTCCATCACTTCACGAATAGACCGGACAACGCCACCTTGGGGTTGAACCCGGACGCACTCGCCTCCCTGAACAGTTCCCCGTTGACAATTATCTGAGCCTGCAACACGCCGAAGCCAGATGCCTGAGCATTGAGGACGATGAACAGGCTGTCCTTGAACGTCTTCGTCTGCGAGAACCACGGCAGAGTCGAGAGCAACCGAGCCGTGCCTTCCTGAGTGGAGCCGAACTGAATCTCCGCACCGTTCGTGCCGGGGTCGAACAGGACATCACCCAACACACGGAACTCGATGGTGTTGGCAACCTGTGCCGGTGGAATGGGTGTCGGTGCAGGTGACGGTGCCTCGCACTCCAGCATCTGAAGTCTCTTGTCCTCGGCATTCTTTGGCTCCGACCCACAGTCGAAACTGTCGGCGCATGCACATGCCGCTAGAGGCACGAGGCTCACGAGAAAAGCTCTACGTTCCATGTTATCTCCTACCAGTTGTCCAAGTCGTCGAGAGAGCCAGCATCCACCTTGGGCTTGCCCTCATTCTCGGCTACGCAGGCGGTGCAGATATCGACGCCTCTGTCTACACTCTTACCACAAACCATGCAGGAGGGACCGCCACGCTTGCGTGAGGCACCTCGACCAGATGGTTTCCAGTTCGCCATAATGTTCGCGTTGTGAACTTTTATAGCCCATGCCGCATCCGTCTGTTCACGAATCTTCGACTCGTCCCATCCGAGAACGGAGGCTGCCTTACGTGCCCACCATTCCTTTGAGAGCTTGTTGACGAACTCCCACCGACCAGCACAGACGTTGGCGTGGATAGTCGAGCCACGCAGTGAGGGCGTGAAGAACAGCTTGATGCCGTCCGCACACCCTTCACTGCATTTGTTACTGTATCGGACTCCAATCTCACAGTCGAAGTCGGCGCAGGTCAGCTCGATGAAGTGCACCGTCCCCGCCCCAGGAGTCTCCATCGGTCGATGAATCACAGTCCCCGCTCCTGACCCCACCGGAGGTTCGAGGTAATGTCGTGAATGTGCCAACGAACGTCGTTCCACCAGATTGCAGGCTCACTGTCTGCCTTGAGCAATGCTGCCCGGTGGTATTCGTTGTTCACGATGATACGAGCGCGCGCCAGGCCATGCCTGTTGATCAGGTGCGCGATTGTGTCCCGCATCTTCTGCTCACGCTCCGTGTAGACGAACTGGAAAGGTCCGAGCCTCGTTGGCATTATCGAACCTTTGCCTTACGCCGCTTGCGAATCGTCCCCGTAAGATTCATACGGGCCAGCCGCTCAGTGATGGGCAGTCCAGTCGCCGAGTCGAGGTTGAAGTAGGCAGAGACAATCTCAGCGATGACCCACGAGACAGACTTCTGTTCGAGGCGCGCGATTGTCTGCAAGCCGTGTTCTACGACTGGGAGCAATCCCGACGGCTTCTGTAGCCGACAGGTGCCCTTAATTCTTGGTTGACTTCTTCGTGCCGCCACCGTGCGCCTCCTTGAACTTGTGGAAGGGTTCGACGACCAGAGCAAACCTCTTACCCTCGCCTTCCTTCACTCGCCAGATTCCTTTGTCCGTCTGGACATACCACGCGCCAGCATTCTGAAAGAACGTCATCGGCACCGTTACCTCCTAAAAGAAGTGGGGAGTGTCAGCGACTCCCCGTCAAGGGTGTTCTATCCACGGAGTGATGACAGTTCAACGGCCTAAGCCTCCCCATCAACCCCCCGCACCCTCTATCCCGAAGCGTCCTCCGGGCTGGTCTGGTCAGGATGGTCATCCCACTCGACTGGATTGTGATACTCCTGAAGCTCTGCGAGGTGAATCTCGACCCGCACCGCGAGGTCTTCCGTGGGGCCGACCATCAAGTCGGTTTTCTTCCCACAGACTGGACAAAGGATGTCATAGAACTTCATGTTCATGCCATTCTTCTCCATGATGCCGGTCAGTTCCTCGTTGAGCGTGACCCCCTTTATCATTTCTTCTCCTTGAATATGGGCAGGATGAAACCCACACCCAACGCGAACGCCGCCGCCGTGATGGTGGCAAGACTGTTAACGGAGTCCACACACGTGAACCCCGCTATCAGACCACCGGCACCCAGGCTCATGAGCACCTTGCTCATTTGTAGTTCCAACGCTTGTTGCCAGCCTTCCAGATGGCATCGGCGAGAGCGCGCATCAGAGAAGACTCGTCCCAATCCAGCTCCTTGTTATCCAAGGTGCTCTTGTTCGCAGCTCGCTTGCCCTCGACCATCTCCCCGAGGAACTCGTCAATCGTGCCGAGCGCCGTGAGGTAGGTGGCGTTGATCTTATCAGCCTTCTGACCGGGCCGAGGGAACCTGGCTTCAGCCTGTTCCTCTTTGGCCGGGTTCCACTGACGCTCCAACATAAGGCAGTCAGAGCAGCACTGAAGGTTGATGCCCTCACCAGCCGCAAGCGTGGAGGCTATCATGATGCGATGCTCGGGCTTGTGGAAGTCGTCGATGACCATCTGGCGCTGGGTGGAGTCGAGGCCAGAGTGGAAGCTCAGGACCGGGCCGCGCCCCATCTCCCGCATCGTCTTGTTGAGACGATTGGTCAGGAGGGTGGCAACGTCCTTGTGGTGAAGGAAAACGACCAGCTTCCGGTCGCACTCCAGCAGGAACTCCTCGACGTAGTCGATTGCGGCAGGAACCTTGGCGACTCCTGTAATCTTCCGCATCTTCGCGAAGAACGCGAGGAGGTTGGTGTAGCCCGCAGGCGACATCTTGTCCTCGTTCTCGTCCATCCACTTCGAGAACTCGTCGACTGTCTCCTGATACTTCCGAATCAGAACCTCGTCGTCCATCTGAATTGGACGGAACGTCCGCATGATCTTCGGCAGGTCCGGGAGAACCTCGGCGCGAGTCTTGCGAATGATGAAGTTCTTTGTCTTTTCGTGGAAGCGCTCCGGGTTCGCGAGTCGCCGCCCGTAGGTTTCGTGATTGATGAAGCCGGCGTAGCTCGAAAAGACATCTGGTCGAATGAAGTTCAGGACCGGGAAGTATTCGTGCGCCGCGTTCATGATTGCGGTGCCGCTCATGGGGAGCCGATACTTGACGTGGGCGAGATGCTTCTTGAGAGCCTGCGAACGCTGGGAATCAGGGTTCTTGATGCTCTGGCACTCGTCGACAACGACCGTCTTGTAGTTGGCCCAGATTTCCTCAGGCCAGCACTCCGGGTTGGGCGTTCCTGCGACACCGTTCTTGGTGATCGTCTTAGCCGTTACCCGAGCGAGCATGTCGATGCTCATGATGGTGATGGGGAAGATGTCGAGATGAGGACGCTGAACGCTGCCGTCGATGACCTGACCAACGATACCAGCCCAATCGATCATCTCACGGAGCACCTGAATCTTCGTGCTCGACTTGCAGAGATAAAGGAGCGGGAGAGCGTCTTCCTTGTTGCGCGCTACGAATCCAGCAGCGCACACCGTCTTGCCGAGCGCCATCTCGTGTCCAACGAGGCAGACACCAGCGGCCTCCTCCATGAACTTGATGGTCTCAGCCTGAAACGGGAAGAGTTCCTTGCCCGTCCGGGACTTGAGATAGATGACATCGTTGTTCTCGATGCCCTTGACGATGACAGTGTGCCCACACTCGAACGTGGTCAGTCGACCGAAGGCAAGCTGCATCTCGAAGCTAACCTTGGCGACTTTGCCGCACTCCTCGCATTTCTTGTGAATCGTAGCCATTCTATGTCATTCTGCCTTTCTTGTGGAGGGGGTGGGCAAACGGCTGCCAGTAGTTATCATAGCACATCCGTTTGCCCGATGTCAAGTAGTTATGAGGTTTGGTCTGCTACCTCGCGATGGATGATGTCAAGCAGGAAGTCAGCGTCACCCATGTTCAGCGCAGGAATCTCGTGAACGTTGACCCGCACTTGCCGACGCTCGGCATCTCTGCTCGTGGCTACCTTGAGGTCCTGTAGCCTGTGGACGATTTCCATCAGTCGATGGCTTTCCTTTCTTGTCATGATTCTTCTCCCGTGAAGCACATCCTGATACCAATACTGGCCAGCTCGTGCTCCACCATACTCTTGTGGTCGTCTGTCGCCATGAGGTAGTTCTCCATTGGGTCTGGAGCAGCCCACCCACATCCTCGACAGGCCCGGATGTGATACCCGAGCCTATCTCCATTGTCAGTGGGCACGTTGGCGACAAACGCGATGTCGTGCCACTCGTGCTCATGGACCTCAGTCTTCACCGAAGCTTCCACCACGTGATTGGCCTCTGGACCCAAAACCAGAAGTAAGGCAAACCGAATCTATGTAGTTTGCCTCCACTTCTGGAGACTTGAGATTGCAAGCCTAGCCACATGCTGATGTATCGCATTACTCGAGGCCCATCTTGTTAATCTGCTCGTCAATCCACGAATCAGGAAAGCCCTGCGCGGACATGAGCGTCCTGAAAGCTGCCGCCTTGGTCTTGCGCGGTGCAGCTTTCTTCTTCTCACCTGGGACACCCGGTGCCGATGTCGCAGCCGTCCGACGCCGCTTGGTAGCGTCACGCTCGTTCAGGCGGCGATACTCTGCCTCCCGTTCGTCCTTCTTCATGTGCTCGATGCGCATGAACAGCGTGGTCTTGGATGCCTTCAAGAGCAGTTTCGCCCGCTGGAGCCGGCCTTCGAGCAGAGCGATGCGATTGTAGACCTGCTCAATCGGGGACTCGACGCTCAACATGACTTCCTCGTTGTAGAGGATGCGGTCGGCGTCATCCATCGTCATCAGCTCTTCGCGAGCTGCCTCATCAGGATGCACCACCTTGCCCTGCATCGGGTCGTTAGCGTGTTCGAGCAGAGCAGTCTCGCTGGCGTGGCATGTCTCGCAGAGCATCAACGGCTCCTTGGCATGGACATGCTTGAGAGCTTTGAGCGTCTCGACCAGCGTCCCGCAAGCCTCGCAAGCCTCAGTCTTCTTTGGCTTTGTCGGCTTCGGGGAAGCTTCTGAACTCGGAATCGCTGAGTCCAGGCTTTCTGACCCCGAATCGCTTGCCACAGCGGGAGCATCGGAGTTCTCTGACGTGCTCTTGTCCGTGGTGCTTGTCTCGTCGGGCGTTGCGCTCGATGAGGTAGCCTCCGCACTTGCTACAGGTGTCTGGCACTTTGCCTCCTCGGCATCAATCGCATCCGACATGATTTCAACCTCGGCATCAATAGCTTCGAGGCACGAGTCGCACATGGTTTCCTCGGAATCGAGGGGCAACTCGTCGTTACACACTTCGCAGAATCTCTGTGTCATCTCTCACATCTCCTATTTGTTCAGCGCCTGAACAATCTTGACCTTTTTGCACGTGCAGACCGGAAGGTATCTGCCGCACCGTGGACACTTCAGCATCTTGTCTCCTTTCCGACTCCCCTGAGACCCCATCTGGTTCTCAAGGGACGCACCGAGCCTAACGGCTATTTAACGTCGCTCGGTCGACGGCTTCCTGACTACTCGTCTTCCTCAATCTGCTCGTCGATGTCGGCCTGCGTGTAGCCTGTGAAGATGATGGGATTGTATTTCTTCACGGTGGCACTTTCGCAGATGTCGCACACCCGAGCAACCGGGATTCCTTTGCAGTCAAAAAGCCAACTTGATACATGCCCCGAACCACATGGGCATGGCCGAACATCGTAGCGGCCCATTACTCAATCTCCGTCTTGGAGCCGATGCGCTTCAGACGACCCTCGGCCTGTGCCTCGTTCGGAGGTGCCCACAGGCCCAGCGCCATATCCCTCTCGCGCTTCTTGACCCACTCCCTGAGGCCGGTTTCGATAACCTTGCTCATGGAGACTCCGAGGAGCTTGGCCTTGGCCTTGGCAGCGTTCCAGACGGCCTCGTCCTTGGCCTTGACGTAGATGCTTCGGTTACTCATCGCTGCCTCAGAAAGCCGAACTTGATGAGGTCTTCGGCGACGGCAACCGTGATGGTCCTCGCGTGGCCTTCGAGGAGGATGGCCGTCATCCCCTTCACGTAGACCGGGTGAGGACCGCGAACGTCGATGTATGCACTCTGTGTCATTATTTGCTCTCCGTGATATTGGCAATCTCTGAGGTTGGAATCCGAGTCCAGGTCTTGTCTGGCCCGAGGATAACTGCATTCGTCCCCGTGAACATGAGCGTGCGTCCACACTCGACCTTACTACCGTCCTTGAGGGTGATGGTCATCAGAGGCCACCCGTTCCCGTGGCGCTCTTGATGAGGTCCACAATCTGGCGGAGGCTCAGTTCGGGCTGCTCTTTCCGAATCTGAACCGCGCACCCGATTGCACCACGCTTGACATACGCGATACGGGCCAGCTGACTCAGGGGGAAGTCCTTCGGAACCCGCTTGCCCTGGGAGAGGATGACTCGTTTGCCATCCAGCCCCCTCACCCACACGCGCTTGACGATGCGGTTGTTCTTGATGATGCGTTCGTCTGTGAGGTGCTTCATCACTTGCCTCCTTTCGGTCGGAGGACTCGCAGCCGAGCGTCGTGCGCCCCACAGTCCAGAATCAGATGATTGAGGAACAGGATGGCCTGCTGGCGGTTGTGAAAGTCTCGGTTGACCTTCTGCTCGCCTGAGGTCCAGAGGATGCGGTATCGAGCGAACATCTACTTGCCTCCCTTCGAGCGCTTGTTGTCGTTGTAGAGCTTCACCGCGACCAGCGACTCGTGCAGCTGGGCGGCGATGCTGAGGAGGGCTGACTCACGATCGAATCCCACTCCCATGAGGAACTCGACGGTGCGGTTGACTGCCTCGGTCGAGGCCTGACGCTGTGGGGTGGTGCGGGGATACGACTTGCCCTTGGCGCGAGGGATTTCTACGACCCTCATCTTCTTGCCTACCTTCAACGATTCCTTCGTCTTTGCCATCGCTATCTCCTTTGCCTGCTTTCGTGGTTTGCGCCTCTGCAGGCCGCGGGCGCAAATACATTATACCCCAGCTAGTTTTAGATGTCAAGCGGTTCTGTGGCTTGATTGCATTTCGACATGGATTTGGCGGTGCATCTCTCGGGTAAGTGTCGGGCTAGTGTCGGGTAAGTCTCGGGTATGTGTCGGGTATCTGGATCGGCCCTAAGTTGTTGACCCGCAAGGACTTAGCCGATTACCCCCCTCCCCCCTCCCTTTCGAGGCCACCCTCGGCTTTCCAGATTTCATCGAAAATCCGGGCTGGATATGGGTATTTCGCTTTCCTTTCGCTTTTTTATATATAAATTGTATATAGATAAGAAAAAAATCACATCATGAAAAAGTGTGGCCTCCAGCCCACAAGTTCGATACGACCCGGACATCGGATACCCGACCATGAGGGTGGGGGAGAGGGGGGGTTGATCGCGTAACTCATTGATAATAAAGGACTTACCCCGTCAAAAAGATACCCGAGAGATACCCGAGACTAACCCGAGAAATACCCGAGACATACCCGAGACATGCACGAGAGATATCAGGTGTCGAGCGGCTGAACATTTTACAAAGCCGCCTGATCAATCTTCGGCAGGGACCGGGCTGGCGCACGAGGTCAGGGGGGAGAATTGATCACAGGGCCGCACAAAATGTTCAGAGCCTATTGTCGGCAAAGCTGGGAGTCAGGCGCGGCGTGTAGACTGAGAGTCGGGACCGATGTGGCGGCTGGTATTGTTCACGGGCTGAACATAAAGCTCTAAGCATTCATAATCGTCTAAGCATTCATAATAGACGTTTGGGCAAAAAAAGAGGCCATCCCAATTTCTCGGGATGGCCTCGGGCCAGGCGGGAGCCTAGCGGAGTCGGGGAGCGTTGCGCCACACCGGAGGCGGCACGTAGGCGGCAGCGCGCTGTGCGAGGACAAGCTCGCGAGCCTGCGCCTCGGTGAGGCCGGTCTTGGCAACGAGGACCGCGACGGTCGCGTCGATGGCCTTCTGTATGGTGGTCATCGCGCCACCACCTTTCGGACGTGACCCTCGGAGGCGATGGCCAGGCCAGCCGCAGCCTGTCGGGCCTTGTATGAGGCCTCGGCACGAGCGCCTGCGCGGTAGCGGGCCTCGGCGTGGTCCTGCAGGATTCGGATGGCCTCGACCTCGCCGTAGAGGTCAACCGCGTCCGCCCATCCAGCCACGCGCGGCGTGGTATACTCGACGATGGAGTCGTCTTCTCCGGGCTTGCGAACGACAAGGTAACGCTTCATCTGTTTCATCGGTTTCGTCCTTTCGGGACTCATCAGGCGGAAGATTCCGCGACCGGACGGGGGGCGATGTTCTGCCCCCCGCATCGTGCCCTAGACGGGCTTGCCAGCCGCCTTGCGCTGGTTGATGACAATCTCGCGGGCCGCCTCCTCGGTGAAGCCGACCGTCTCGACCATCATCTTGATGGCCTTGGCGATTTCCTTCTCCGGTCCCTGCGACGCCTTGTTCGCCTTGGAACGCTCCGCCGCACGAAGCAGCAAATCGTGGCCGTAGTTGAAGGCCTTGACGAGGTAGTCCGAAGGCGTCTCGTCGCCCGACGCCATCGCCTTGGCGATCACCTTGGCGTCTTCGATGGACTCCGCCTTGTCCTTGGAGTATTCCCAAATGAAGGCGGGCTTGCCTTCGATCGGCAGTTCGAGCTTGACAATGACCTTTTCCATGATGCTGTATCCTCTGGCCTTGATTGGCCCCGCTGGTGAACCGCTTGCTTGCCGCCCCCCAACGAAGACAAGTATAAGCGATGGCGATCAGGAAGTCAAGCGTATCACCAGCACTTTATCAAACAAAGTGGAAGTATCGACTGTGTAATCTTTACACTTGACTTGGATGATTATTCATAGATGCCTGCATATTTATGCATAGAGTTCTTTGTGATACAGAGCACTTTGTTGTTGACATGCCCCCACGAGGTGTGCTATACTGTCGCAGCGGGTCCCATGACCTCGCTCCGGGGGGTGGTAGCCAACATAAAGTCTCTCGACCTACTTCATATTATCGGGTCCCATAGAGGCTATACCCCTTTCGATACGGGACTCACCAAAATGTTCACTCCCAGGAACAATGTTCATCGCGCCAACATTTGCCGATTTGACAAGTTTTGCAGAACATGGTATAATCGCGCAAGGGCGACGGACATCTACGCGTATCGGAACCGAAATCATGTGGATTAGCGAAGAAGAGGCGAGTATTCGTCTCGGGTCCCATAGCAACATCTTGAACCGCATCGACCGGGACTCTGTTCCAACGGGCGACCCTGGCCCTCCGCCGCTGGAACCCTTCGCACCCGCACCTCCCTCAATGCTCGACCCAGAGGTCGTCAAGCACGTAGAACGCGCGCTCAGAGCATCCCTGCCCAAGCCAAAGCTGACTCCCAAGGAAGCAGCTGATGCCGTCATTGTGGGCCAGCTGACCAGTCGGTCCAATGCAGCTGGCTTGTTCAACGTCAACGACGACCACATCCGGTTGATGACCGACCACGGCAAGCAGGGTCACGTCAATCTCGACCAACCCAACAACAACCTCATCTCGATTATCGAAGGTCAGCGGACGAAGATTCGCGACCTCGCGTTCAAGCGTCTGAACACCGTGCTCGAATGCCTCGATGACCAAAAGATAAAGAAGATCGAGAAAGCACGAGAGCTGGCTCAGGTCGGCTCACAACTCGCAATCATCTCCGAGAAGATGCTCCCGAAGGAGATGAGTGCCGAGCAGACCGTTCACTTCCATATGTATCGGCCCGAGGTCAAGAAGGAATCTGACTACGAGGCCGTCAGCGTGGGAGAGGAACGTGTCCCGCAGAAGTATCTGGAGGGAGCCATTTCGGAAACAGGAACGGAGTCGAAGGATGCGTAACGGAGAATTGCCAAGAGAGTCAGGACCAGCAGCCGAGACACGCAACGCCGCGCAGAGTGAGACTGGCGTCGTTCGCAAGCTCAAGGAAGGTTTCGGGTTCATCGCTGGCAACGATGGACAGGATTACTTTTTCCACTACACTGCACTCCAGAAGTCGCAGGGCGTGGAATTCAGTGACCTGGAAATCGGCGACCGCGTCGAGTTCCTCTGCCTGGAGGCGCCGAAAGGGCCACGAGCAATCGAGATTCGACGTGTTTGAGTCTCGGATGACTCGCGAACGTGAACTCATCGAACTTGACGCTATCGTCCGCAACCGTCAACGAAAGTCAAAGGAGAAGCCAACGATGTCGACTACGAAGCTCGCAATCATCACCTTCCTCGAAAAGAGGGATGGTGGGGACAGACCCGACAACACCCTCCCCGGTCAGCCCGGAGTCCCAACCCACCCGATTCACATTCCGTCAGGACCGGATGTCATCTGGCCGCCGGTCAATCCTCCCGGACCCGACAACACGTTGCCCGAGCCGCCTCCCGGATTCCCGGTGCACCTGCCGGTGTTTCCTCCCGTCGGCCCCGACAACAGCCTGCCCGGCTCGCAGCCGAAGCCCGATCAGGGTCTGCCCGGTTCTCAGCCGAAGCCGGACCAGGGCCTTCCGAAGCCTCCGGGCCGTCCGGACAACACGCTTCCGACCGTCGACAGGGACAACCTGTTCGAGCTGAAGTGGACGCCGGTCTACGGCTGGGTTCTCGTCCCGGTCAACTACCTGGACAACTCGCTGCCCTCCAGCGGCGCACAGCCGAAGAAGCGGTAGCTCGTCAGCACATCGGAGTCGCGGCGCGCGCTCGGTAACTCTGCATTCGAGGATTGGTTATGCCAACAGCACCATCGGCTCAAGGATACAAGGCGCCTGCAGCCAAGGCGAAGAAGAAGGCGATGGGGATGCGCAGCACTGCTCCTCGGATGCAGGGTCCGATCTCGGGCGGCGCGGGAGGCGGCTTCGCTCAACAGCCCGGACCGGGCACCTCAGGATTCGGTCCTCCAATGCGGCCACCGATGCCTCTCCCGCCGAGCGCCGCGCCAAGACCAGGCATGCCCCCGATGACGCCTCCCATGCGTCCCGGACCACCAATGGGTCAGTCTCCGACGGGTGGACCGATGGGGCCTCCTCCAATGATGGGTGGAGGAAACATGGGCGGACCACAGGACTTCCAGAATCGGATGGACGTTCAGCGTGCAGCCGGTGTCTTCGACAAGCCTCCGATGCCTCAGATGGGCGGGGCTCCTCCGATGGGCGACCCCCGTCAGGCCATGATGGCTCAGATGCAGCAAGCTCAGGCTCGCATGGGCCAGATGCAGAAGCCACCGGGAATGATGGGTTCTGTCGGACCTCCTCCGGGACCTGGCGGCGGTATGGGTCCGGGTGGCTTCGACCTGCAGGGCGCCATGCAGCAGGCCAACCAGCAGCGTGACCAGTGGCGTCAGCAGAACCCCAACCCGGCCATGAACCAGCTTCCTGCTGGCCGACAGGCGCCGGACATGGCAGGAGCCTACCAGCAGATGATGGCGGCTCGCGGCGGCGGACAACCTCAGTTCTAGGAGTTCGAGATGTCGAACAAGAAAGAGAAGGAATACATGAAGGACGCAGTTGCGGCAGGAGTCATCGACCGTCCAATCGAGCTTGGCGACCTCCGACGAAACCCCGAGGGAATCGTCCACGTCGACACGAAGCTCGAACCGACGCAGCTCTGCACCGTCGTCACGGGACGCAAGTTCCTCGGCTACGGTGGCCCCCTGGCCATCAACGACATCGAGGGCCGTGGGACGTTCAAATGCCACGCGGACGACGGCCTCTACGAGCTGTCGGACGGTGGTCAATACGTGCTCCCGCACAACCTCGCCGAGGCTCTCGGCATCGTCATCCCCGATCCGGACCCAGTCGAGATGGCGGCGATTCGTGAGCAGGCCGGTCTGCCTCCCGAGGAAGTCGTCGAGGCACCGGCTGCACAGGCGAAGCGGCCGGAGCTGAAGCCAAAGACCGACGACTTCAAGTAGGCCGTGGGCATACACGTCGTCGACAATTTCACTCGAATATGGAAGCCGCACGAGAAGCAACAGAAGTTTCTCGAGATTCCGGATTCCATATTCGAGGCGCTCTACGGTGGGGCAGCTGGTGGGGGCAAGTCGGAGCTCCTCATCATGCTGCCCATACTTCGTGGCTGGCATCTTCATCCGAAGTTTCACGGTATCATCTTTCGCGAGACCTTCCCGCAGCTTGAGGAAAGCATCATCCCTCGCGCGGATAGGTTCTACAAACTAACCGGCGCTGTCTTCAACGAAGCGAAGCACTTCTGGAAGTGGCCTTCAGGGGCCATTATCAGGGCGAGCTACCTCGAAAAGGAAAAGCACGCACGGCGCCATGACACTACGGAATACCACTACGCCGCGTTCGATGAGCTCACGAGCTTCAAGTGGTTCGTCTATTCCTTTGTCACCAGTCGTGTTCGATCATCCGAACCGGACTTACCGCCCGTCGTTAGGTCCGCTAGTAATCCAGGGAATCAAGGTCATGTGTGGGTCCGGGAGCGATTCGTGGACCCCGCACGAACGGGCTACAAAATCATACACGACCGCTCAAGCAGAACTACTCGCATCTATATCCCGGCGAAGCTGGACGATAACCCCTACCTCAATGAGGCGGACCCCGGATATGCTTGGCGCCTCGAAATTCTTCCCGAGGCCGAGCGACGAGCCAAGAAAGACGGAGATTGGTATGTCTTCTCCGGTCAAGTCTTCGCGGAGTGGCGGGACTTCCAGAGAGCCGGAGAGCCTGCACACGCATGTCACGTCGTCAAACCTTTCGAAGTCCCCGATTGGTGGCCGAGAATCCTCGCGATTGACTGGGGCTACACGGCAAAGACGTGGGCTGGGTGGGCTGCTGTTTCTCCTGACGCTCGTGTCTTCATGTATCGCGAGTATGCGAAGGATAAGCAGAACATTGAGACTTGGGGTGCGGACGTCGCCCGGCTTTCGCAGAATGAGCGGCACGAGATACACTCTGTCGTCTTGGACCCAAGCGCCTGGGCCAAGCGAGGAGACAAAGAGACCATAGCTGAGCAGTTTACGAAGGCCTCTGGGTTTCGACCCGCACAAGCGGATAACGATAGACTCGGCGGCAAGATGCTCATGCACTCGTTTCTACGTTGGGAGCCAAAACCACCGAAGTATATCCCTGCAGAGGGTTATTCGGAGGAAAAGGCAGCTTACGTCTATCGGAATTGGGGTGCCGCGGCCTTCCAGAAGTATCAGGAAGCCTTCATTCCCGAGCCGCTGGAGACCAATTTACCGAAGTTGCAGGTGTTCGATACGTGCAAGGAGTTCATCAAGACCATACCCATCTGCATTTACGACTCCAAAGATGGGGAAGTAGCCGAGGACGTAGCTGAGTTTAACGGTGACGACCCCTACGATGGTGGCCGTTACCTGATTAAAGAGGTGGACCAGTATATCCGCCTCGTTTGGTCACGAGACCAGCGCATCCAAACGCTCGGAAAAGTGATTTCCAGCTTTTCCGAAACCGGAGATTGGACTCGACTCCACCGACAGATGGAAGTTCTGGAGTCGAAGAGCAAAGTCGTAACGTCGGTTCAACGGCATCGGAGGTTTCGTGGGCTTCTTCGCTGATTTGTTCACCCGGAGAACATATTCGTGTGAAACGTGCCAAGCTCTCAAGTATACGATAACCCTCCAGAACGAGGAAATCGAGTATTTGAGGGGACTTCTCGATGAGGAACGAGATAAACAGCGTCCAGCTCCTCAGGCACAAGCGATAAAGCCCGGATTTGAGGGAAATATCCGAAAAAGTCGAGTTCCTTGGTCGAGAAAGCAAGCAGAACTCGAAACAAGGTCCGCACGAGAGGCCGCACTCGAAGAAAAAGAGCGGTGGAAGAAGCGCGCAGAGGCGGTAGAGATACCACATGCCACCACGGACTAGTGCTCAATTCCGGTCGGTAGACCCTTACCAGTCTACTCGTCCGTTTGACGTTGAGCCAGCCCAATTCGACTTCATGCGCGATGGCCGGGCGATGGACGATGCGTTGTCCGCCGGTCAGCGGCGCAAGCGCGAGATGTGGGAGCCGAATCCTCGGCCAGAATTCGAGTTCAAGCAGAGTCCGAATCGGCCACCCCCGACTCCAGGCTTCTGGGAGAGTCTTAGCGGTGGTGGTAAGGCTCTTGGAGAGATGTATGAGTCTCTCCCGGACAGTGAGCTGGCGAAGGGCTTCCTCGAGGACGATTTGTTCGGTGACGTTGCTGGCAGTGCCATCGATGCCGATGCAAGTCATGGTTCGGGGAACGAGTGGGACGTTCTTAAGCAGTCCGGCTCGAATCTCTACAACAGATTGAAGGACAGGTCGCCAACCCGACTGATGGGCAGTGTCGCTGGAGCCATTCCGGAGGAACTCAAGGCTGGACTGGCCGGTGGCAAAGCTGCATTGCTTGGTGGCAAGGCCGCGCTCGGGATGAAAAGCGTCGGTGGTGCTGGAGCGACTCTCGCAGGTATCCTCCCGACCTCTGGCTACAGACAAGAAGCTCTGAGGCTTGGCGATATCATGAATCGCCGATTCCAGATTGATACGCCAGAGCTCGAAAAGCTAATAAGGCACGTGGAGCTGGCAGGTCCTGACGATTTCCTCAAGAAGTTTACTGACACGACTCATCAGCCCGATGCTCAAGCCAAGCTCCAGCAAATAGTGGATTTGTCAGACCTGTCTCATCCAGAGGAAGATATCACCGACGAAATAGCACGGCAGATGGCCTTGTATACCAACCAAGGGATGCACGCTGGTGCTTTGGCGCCGCCGAGGAGAGGGTCATTCCCTGGCCTAGCTACTACTGAGGCTGTGACTCCACGAAGCGCATCGGGGATGAAGACGAAGGAAGATGTTGCTGGTGGCCCAATCATCGACTACGGTAGGTCTGGTCTGAGGGGCATCATCCAAAAGCGAATGGGTGAGGGTCCGGGTGGCCGGAGGATACTGGAAAAGGGTAGTGAACTCGGACGCTATGGGGATAATTCAGTTGCAGGCATGTCAACAGGCCGAAGTGAATCCCAAATGGAGTCGGCTCAAACGAAGATCATGGAGCTACTTCACGGGACCACCCCTGTAGCTCATGAGATTGAAGGAGGCGGGACGGCACAGCTGTTCCTACCCCACACATACGAGCCGTTTCCATACAGGATACCCAACAACCTCAGAACTCCTGAGATAGCCAATCAATTAGCTGCTGAGCAGGCGCGTGACATCTTTGGTGCAGTCACAGACAGGCACACTGGACAGTTCATGCTCGATCCGGCAGCGAGGAAGGTGGTTGGGGTAGATAAGGGATTTGGCTCTCTGGACGCATTTGGCTTTCAAGGTCGCCTGATGCCGCCTGATTCAGTATACGCCAGCATGGACCCATACGGTGCGATTGCCAAGACTGGTGATTTGGCTGGTATGGTGGACCCTGATACCTACCAGCGCATGGCTGCTCTTGGGCTGTCAATTCCTGAACCTGAGTGGCGACAGGTGCTGGAGCCCCTCATGGAAGCTCATGGTATCAGACAGCCATCACGTAAGGACGCAGCGATGCGGAACTTCATGCAGAGCATTCAGGGTATGCCTGCACACCTCGACAAATACTATCGCAACTTTGTGAAGCCCTAACATGTATCCTCCAACTGAAGACCAGATGGACCCGGCGATGCTTCCACCTGAGGAGATGTTTCCCCCGGACGAGATGGGTCTCGTTCCGCAGGAGGATACTTCCCTCGTGGAAGAGGAGCAGGAAGTCAACCCGGAGGACATCTATCCGAAGGAGATTACGGACGCTCTCCTCCGAATCAAGGACCACCTGACCATTCCGGAACGGACGGTTCGTGAAGCCTACATCAAGCGCCTGAAGAAGCTGGAGTGCTACTGGAACAACCTGCAATACATCTATTGGGATGCCATCGCACGCGATTATCGTGACTATCAGGACCGCACGAACGTCGCCTTCGAGGACCCACAGGGTGACACGGATGTTCAAGCTATCGCAAAGGTTATCAATATCTACAAAGCCCACGGACAGGCGTGGATTTCGGCGATTGCTGCGGGCATTCCTTACGTCAGATTCTTCCCTGACGATGCGGATAACGCCAGCGACGTCCAGACAGCCAAGGCCTACTCCAAAATCTCCGAGCTGATACAGCGGCACAATCAGTCAGAGATTCTCTTTCTACGTGCCCTTTACCTCCTCTTCAACACCGGAGTCGTCTTTGCCTACAACGAGCTCAAGACCCGCAAGGAGTTTGGCACATTCCGTGAGCCAATCCCTGGTCAAGAAACGCTTGTCAATCGCACTTACTTCTGTCCGGCGTGCGGCGCACCCGCAGGCGAAGAACCAGCAATCGACCCAAAGGCAGCAATGCCTCCTCCGGAGCAGCAGTGCCAAAGCTGCGGGGTCGTCGCTCCTCCTGAAGTCCAAGACCAGGAAGAAACGTTTGACACGATTGTCGGCTATAACGACCGGCCGAAGAGTCGCGAAGTCCTTCGTGTATTTGGACCCCTGCACGTGGAGGTCCCGCACTACATTTCCAAATTAGACGAGACTCCCTACCTCCGTTTCGTAACAGAGGAGCCTGTTGGACTCATCCAGGAGACCTATCCTGAATTCGCCCATCTGATCAAGGCGAGCTACGACACGGACGAAATCGAGCGGTGGGCGCGCAACGACCGTCGATACGCTGGCGAGTGGCAGGACAACGTCGTAACCGTCGCTCGCATGTGGTATCGGCCTTGGGCGTTCAACGCGTGGGGCGACACCAAGAACGAAATTGTCCTTCGCCTCAAGAAAGAGTATCCCGAGGGCTGCTACGTTGTCATCGTCAACAACGACCTGATTGTCGAGATTCTCCCGGACGTGCTCGACGACCATTGGACGGCTACGCTGTCTCCGTTCTCAGAGCATATCCATGCTGAACCCGAGGGCCAATCTCTGGTCCCGATTCAGGACATGACGAATGAACTCGCAAACATCACGCTGGAGACGGTCGAGTTCGGCATACCAGAAACGTTCGCTGACCCATCTGTTCTTGACTTCGAGAATTACTCCAAGTCAGAAGCAAGACCGGGCATGGTTAATCAAGCGAAGGCTCCTTCAGGGCAGAACCTCTCGGCAGGCTTCCATGACATCAAGGCTGCGTCGCTCAGTCAGGAAGTGGAGATGTTCGCTGACCGTCTGGATGGGAACGCACAGTTCGTGGTGGGCACCTTTCCTACTATCTATGGCGGTGCTATTGAAGGCGGCTCCGGAACTGCTCGTGAATACGAACTGAGCCGCGCACAGGCTCTCCAGCGTCTGTCTGGCACGTGGACCGTCCTCAAGATCTGGTGGTCCCAGGTCATGAGCAAATCCGTCAGGTCCTTCGCCAAGAACATGATTCAGGATGAGAAGTTCGTCAAGGAGCAGGGGCAAAGCTTTGTCAACACTTGGATTCGTAAAGCGGAACTTCAGGGCAAGGTGGGCGAGATCGAGCCAGAGACTTCCGAGGCATTTCCAATCTCGTGGGCACAGAAGCGCGATGTTCTCCTGCAACTCATCCAGATGCAAGACCCCCAGATTGGGGCCATCTTCATGCATCCCGAGAACACGAGCTTTGTAGCTGAGCTCATCGGGATGGAAGACCTCTACATTCCCGGCGACGACGACCGCAACAAGCAGCTCATAGAGATTGCCCAGCTCATCCAGGGTCAGCCCACAGTAATGGGAATCGATCCGATGACGGGCCAGGAGCAATTCCAGTCCTCGGTTCCGGTTGACCAAGACGTTGACCGCCACGAGGTGGAATCGGAAATCTGTCTTTCTTGGCTGAAGTCGCCAGTAGGGATGGATACGAAGGAGTCGAATCCGGCGGCGTGGATGAACGTGCGTGCTCATTACATGGAGCATGTTGCTATCGTCCAAATGCAGATGATGCAACAGCAGCAAGCAGCTGCTCAAGCACCAGGTGGCGAAGAAGGCGACGTGGAACCGCCGCAGTAGGAGACACAGATGAGTGACGATACCGACCTCGACGTCTTGAATGACGTCGGAGACCCTGCCAATTCTGGTGACCAGGGCACCAGTGACTCCGCAGACGAGCCTGATGTTGACGACGGAGAAGTCGACGACGAAGGCACCGAGGACGAGGACGAAGGTGACGAGGATGAGGGTGAAGAAGAGGACGAAACACCTGAAGGCGAAGGGAAAACCGATGAGGAAAAGCCTCGTGCGGACCCAGCCGTCGAAGGTCGTCCCACCTATCAAGAGCTGAAGAAGGCGGACCCGGAAATCTTCAAGAAGGTGCCGGGACTGAAGGACATCTTCTTCAGGGAGCAGAAGTTCTCGGAGACGTTCGCGACCGTCGAGGAAGCTCAGGTTGCGGCGCGCAAGTCGGAGGACTTCGACGTCATCGAGGCGAGTCTCTTGAACGGCGACCCGAGCCTGGTGTTCCAGCAGCTCGCGCGCAACGCACCACAGTCGGTGCCCCTGCTGGTGGACAACTTCTTGCCCGCCATCCAGAGGTTGAGCAAGGACCTCTACGTGCGGGCTACGATGCCTGTATTGGAAGACCTCATCCGCATTACCTACAACGATGGGAAGCGGTTGAACGACAAGAATCTGATGTATGCTGCTGGGCACATCGCCAAGCACGTCTTCGGAGAGGCAAGGATACCTGAGCCCCGGACACAATCATCGGGACCTCATCCGGCGGAGGTCCAGCTCAGGGAGGAACGGAACCGGCACTTCAACGAGCGGTATGGCACGTTCAATTACGAACTCGCGACCGAGTCATACACTCGTCTGGAGAGGATTGCAGACCGGGGCATCAACGACCCGGAAAGCAAGCTGAACGGGTTCACACGTAAGGCCATCGCGAAAGAGGCATTGGCCGAACTCGACGAACGGTTGGGGGAGGATCAGCAACTCAACCAGACACTGCGCCAGCTGTGGAAGCGCGCGACCGTCGGCGGGTTTACGAAGGAGCACAAAGAGGCGATTCTCAACGCGCACCTCTCGCGTGCAAAGCAGCTCCTTCCCGGCATCCGAAATCGGATGGTGGCAGAGGCTCTTGGTCAGAAGGTGGCCAAGAACGGACAACAACGGCAGAAGCGTGACATTCCGTCCGGTGGGCGTGGAGCCGCCGGAGGTAACAGGATGGGTCGAATCAATCCGCGAACGATCGACTGGTCCAAGACCTCCGACGAGGACATTCTCGCTGGCAAGGTCACGACGAGGAAGTAACAATCATGGCGCAGACTGAACTGCAGGTCAACGCCACCGAGCTGGAAAACGTCCAGGAGAAGGTCCCCGTTCTGTTCGAGCGGGAAGCAACCTTCTACTCGCAAATCGAGAAGAGGCCGGTCGACAAGGTCTCGGCTCGGGACATGCGGGTGCCCCTGGAGATTTCCCCCGGTGGCTTGTTTGGGCATTTCGAACCAGCGGGCGGCGACCTCGGTCGCGGTGAAGGCCCAGAGTTCGACAAGGCCCTCGTGTCAACCACCAACCTGAAGCACGCGGTTGAGTGGCAGACCAAGGCTCAGTGGGCAACGGACGACGCCCGCAAGGCCCGCATCAACACGTTCCGCCACATGATGGCAACCTCCATGAAGGAGTTCCGTCGTGCGGTGGATTCGCTGTGCATGACCAACGGCACAGGCACGATGGCGACCATCTCGGCGGTCAGCACCGTAGGCGGCAAGGACACCTACACGCTGGCGACCGACGGGTTCGGCGCGCGACTGCTTCGGAAGAAGCACTTCTACAGCGTCTACGATGCGACGCTGGCCACTCGGAAGGCTTTCTCCACGTTGGGCGCGCTCAACGGTGAGGGTCCCATCGAGTATTACGATGGTCCGAACAAGCAGGTTCGCTTCAACGCGACAGTTGCAGCGCCTGCCATCGCTGGTGACAAGCTGGTCGTCTCCGGCCTCACCGCGACGCCTCCGGTGTCCCTCCTCGGGGTGCCGTATCACCACAACAACGCGAGCGTCGGCTCGTGGCTCGGCATGGACCGTGCACTGATTCCCGAAATCAGGGCCAACCGTGTCGCAGCGGCGAACTCGGCCTTCGCGATTCCGTTCCCTCGTCTCGCAGTCAACAAGGTGTCCGACCGCGTTGGCTTCGACAGCGTGATGAAGATGGAAGCCTGGATGCATCCCTGCCAGGTGCAGGCATACGAAGAGTATGGCCAGCTGGTCTCCATCATCAACAAGCAGGCGAAGGAGGAAGGCCTCAACGTCTACTTCAACGACAACATGCAGA
>Ga0210380_10000092_pt1 | contig 48483 bp, 36 predicted proteins | sample PLM4_5_coexredo_FD_155476 | JGI IMG/M metagenome (GOLD analysis project Ga0210380, IMG submission 155476) | Groundwater sediment microbial communities from an aquifer in East River, Colorado, USA - PLM4_5_coex redo | ecosystem: Environmental > Terrestrial > Soil > Riparian zone | place: USA...
GTTCTTCTTGATGTACTCGACCGCACGGTAGGCGCCGGTGGTCACCGCCTGCATCGAGGCGCCGGTGAACCAGTACACGGTCCCGCCGCCCATCAGCAGACCCAGGATCACGTAGGGGTTGAGCAGATCGAGCGAGAACGTCTGGCCGAGCTCGGCGTAGTGCTTGGTCAGCACCAGCACGATCGAGAACAGCATGGTGGTGGCGCCCGCGACCGCGGTCGCGATCAGCACCGGCTTGGCGGTCGCCTTGAACGTGTTGCCGGCGCCGTCGTTGTCCTCGAGGTAGTGCTTGCCCTTTTCGAAGTCGGGCCGGAAGCCGTACTGCTTCTCGATCTCCTGGGAGATGCCCGGCAGGGTCTCGATCTGCGACAGCTCGTAGATGCTCTGCGCGTTGTCGGTGACCGGTCCGTAGGAGTCGACCGCGATCGTCACCGGTCCCATGCCGAGCAGCCCGAACGCCACCAGGCCGAACGCGAACACCGCCGGATAGGCCATGTACTGATCGAGTCCGTTCTGCGAGAACACGAACGCGAGGAACAGCAGCACCGCGAGCGTCAGCGCCTTCCAGAACACCGAGAAGTTGCCGGCCACCAGTCCCGACAGGATGTTGAGCGACGCGCCGCCTTCCTGGGACGCCGCCACCACTTCCTTGACGTGGCGCGAATGGGCGCTGGTGAACACCTTGGTGAACTCGGGGATCACCGCTGCCGCGAGCGTTCCGCACGAGATGATCACCGACAGCGTGAACCACAGGTTGCCGCCGAGACTCGCCAGCAGCCACTTGCTGGCCGCGAACGTGACCAGGATCGAGAGGATCGAGCACACCCACACCAGGCTGGTGAGCGGGGCCTCGAAGTCGATCTTGTCCTTGCCGATGTTCTGCGCGCGGGCGACCGCCGCATTGCCGACATACGACACGATCGAGGTGCCGATCATCAGCACGCGCATGACGAAGATCCACACCAGGAACGCGGCTTTGTGCTCGGGCATCACCGCCAGCGCGATGAACGAGATCAGCGCCACGCCGGTCACGCCGTAGGTTTCGAACCCGTCGGCGGTCGGGCCGACCGAGTCGCCGGCGTTGTCGCCGGTGCAGTCGGCGATCACGCCGGGGTTGCGCGGATCGTCCTCCTTGATCTTGAACACCACCTTCATCAGGTCGGAGCCGATGTCGGCGATCTTGGTGAAGATGCCGCCCGCGATGCGGAGCGCCGAGGCGCCGAGCGACTCGCCGATCGCGAAGCCGAGGAAGCACGCGCCGGCCTGCTCGCCGGGCACCCACAGCAGGATCGCGAGCATCATGATCAGCTCGACGCAGATCAGCAGCACGCCGATGCTCATGCCGGCCTGGAGCGGGATCTCGTAGACCTTGAGCGGCTTGCCGGTCAGCGACGCGAACGCGGTGCGGCTGTTCGCGTACGTGTTCATCCGGATGCCGAACCACGCGACTCCGTAGGAGCCGAGAATGCCGAGGATCGAGAACGCGATGATCGTCAGCACCCGCATGAAGCTGAGGTGCTGGATGAACCCGAAGTAGTAGACGATGCAGGCGCCGATGAAGATCTCGAGCACCATCAGCAGCTGGCCCTGCTTGAGCAGGTAGGCCTTGCACGTCTCGTAGATGATGTTCGAGACGTCCTTCATCGACTGGTGGGCCGGCATCGCCTTCACCTGGTTGAACATCATCAGGCCGAACAGCATGCCCAGGACGCACACGCCGAGCCCGATGAACAGCAGCTGACGCTGGGCCGGGTCGAGCATCGGCAGCTCGAGGTCGAGCTCGCTCGCGAATGCGGCGGCGGGCAGCAGAAGGGCGACGAGGCTCGCGAACCAGGTCGCGGGACTCGCGAAGGGTCTCCGCAGGGAAATGCCCGCGGCGCCGGTCTTCGTCATCGGGTACTCCTCATGGTCTGGGGTGACGCTCCGGCGCGTGACGCCGGGGGTCGTCCGTCGCGGGAACGCGTTTGGAAATGCAGGGATGCGGGCCACGCGGCGGATGGGGAAGCACGAAGCAGGGAGGGGCCCGGCTCCGAAGCCGGCGCAGGTTAGCCGAGCGTCAAGAACGACTCAAGTGCGGCCATCCCGGCGGGGCCCCGGGCCCCGGTCAGGCCGGGCGGCGGGCGATCAGAACCGTGATGTCGTCGGCCGGACCGGATTTGCCCTCGAACGTTCGCACTTCCGACACCAGATCGCGCACGATCGCGGTGCACGGCCGCTCGCGCAGGCGGCCGAGCGCCGCCACCAGCCGCTCCTCACCCCACATCTCGCCCCGTGCGTCGGCGCCCTCGGTGACCCCGTCGGTGTAGAGCACGAGCAGGTCGCCGGGTGCGAGCGTCGCGACCCCGCTGGTGAAGATGCTCGACGGCAGGATGCCGAGGATCGTTCCGCCCTCGTTCAGCCATTCGGGGGTGCCGTCGGCGCGCAGCAGCACCGGCGGGTTGTGGCCGGCGTTGACGTAGTGCAGGGCGCCGGTCGCGGCGTCGAGGAACCCGACGAACGCGGTCACGAATTTCCCGGGGTCGACGCTGTGGTGGAGGAACCCGTTCAGCCGCACCGCGAGATGCGCCGGATCCGTGTCCGTCATGTCGTGGCTCACCAGCGATGCGCGGAACGCGGACATGATCAGGGCGGCTCCGACGCCCTTGCCTGAGACATCGGCGATCACCAGCGCGACCCGCCCGCCCCCCAGGTCGATGTGATCGAAGTAGTCGCCGCCCACTTCGCGCGCCGATTCGCTGGCGCCCGCGATCTCGAGCCCGGCGATGTCGGGAGGACCGGCGGGCAGGAGTCGCGCCTGGATCCGTCGCGCGAGCGACAGCTCGTTCTCGAGCCGCGCCCGTTCCTGCTCGGCGTCGCGCGCGCGGGAGAGACCGGCCGCCGCCTGGTTGAAGGCGCGCGCGACCTCCCACAGGTCGTCGTCGCCGCGCACCTCGATGCGGTGCTCGAGATCGCCCGACTCGAGCCGCCGCGCGCCGCTGCGCAGGGCGCCGATCGCATCGGCCACGCCGCGGCCCATGCTCGCCACCATCAGGATGTCCCACAGCGCCACCAGGCCGAACGCGAGGCCGAGCGCCGACACCAGGACCAGCGGCAGCAGGCCGACTTGGTCGTCCCGGTTTGCAGGCCGCGTGAACATTCCGGCCAGTACCGTGCCCGGCGGGAGCGAGACCCGCACCATCGCCTGGGTTTTCCGCCACCCCCCGGCGCGACCCTCGCTGTTGCCGTGCGCCATCGCGTAGCCGTCGCGCAGCGGGTTGCCGTCGCCGCCTTCGGTGCGGCGGTTCTCGTACGTTTCGCCGCCCGCCGTGATCCGCGAGCGGGGAACGTTACGGCCGGTGTTGCGGTTGGTCTGGACCGCTGAATCGGGGACTCCCAGCCGGCGCGTGATCCGCCGTACGCGCGCGGTGGCGAGCGAATCGTTGCGGAGCTCGGCGGGGCTGAGCGCGGTCAGCGAATCAATCGCCGCCGCGACCGAATCGCGATCGATCGCGACGTTGGAGGTGGGGCGGTACGTACTCGCCTGCAGGTCGACCTCGGTGCCGGCGATCCGCGACGCGAGTCGGCGCACCGAGTCGGCCGGCACCAGCACGATCCCGGCGCCGCCCGTGCCCCGCACCGCCGCCCCGATCCAGGTCGCTTCGCGGCGTGCGATCACGCCGCTCGGGTTCAGCACCGACAGCGAATCGAGCCACCGTCCGAGTTCGGCCTCGCGCGCGATCGGAGCGCCGTGGACGCGCACCAGTCCATCCCGCCCGCGCAGCCACACGCGGGTGCCGGGGATCCGGCGCTCGAGTGACCCGCCCAGTGCGCGCAGCGCAGGCGCCGGATCGCCGGGACCCGCCAGTGCGGATCGCAGGGAGGTCTCCAGCGCGGTGCCCTCGGACTCGATCACCCGGGCGGCGATCAGCGCGCGCTCGCGGCTCACGCCGAGGACCGTGGTGGCCGCCCACAGCAGGCTCATGAGGAGCAGCGGCACTGCCGCCACCAGCACGTGGGAGAGGGCGAGCCGCCGCCCGACCCGCTGGACGCCGAGGCTCGGGTCGCGCACGAACTGCACCAGCATCGCGAGCGCGCCGGCCGAGCAGAAGAAGGCTGCGCTCCAGCGCAGCGCGTTGGCGAATTCCCACAGCGCCTTCCGGGTGCCTTCGAGCGCATCCTTCTGCACTTCGGGGAGCGCGCCGACCCGCCAGAACCCGATCAGTGCGAGCGCGAGCGCGATCAGCCCGAACGCGAACAGCCGGCGGGTCGGAATGTCGCGCTTCCAGCGGAACGCCATGCCGCCGACGCCCGCGAACACCGCGCCGATCACCCACGGCACCCCCGGGACCGCGAGCAGGATGGTGGCGACGCCGAACAGGGTTCCGCGCAGGATCCAGTCGCGGCGCCGCGTGCCGGCCGCGATCAGACGCACGCGCGCATCGAATCCCACCAGCCCGGTCCCGATCGCCACCAGCACGAGCGGCGTGAACAGCCGGTCGGAAACGCCGAGGCTCGCCACCAGCAGCAGCGCACACGCGACCAGATGACTCAGCACGAACACGCGGCGTGCGCGTTCGAGCTGGTCGGGTGTCGTACGGGCGGCCTGGCGGTGCGCGCGGATGAACAGCGCAACCGCGATCGCGACGAGCAGGAGGGCGATCACGGCGGGAATCTAGCCGGGAAGCCACCGGTTCCAAAGCTGCACAACCGGACCGGACCGGCCGATAACCGGGGGACCGCCCGCGGGTTGAGAAGCCCCGGCACCGACGCTAACCTGCGACCGAGCCGCGCCGCGTGCGCGGGCCGACCCGCACTCCGTCCGGCCTCCACCCTTCGCGAGCCCATGACCCAGACTCCAGCGACGTCCAAGCCCCACGTCACCGAGACCGAAGCGCGCGCGATCGCCGAAGCATCGCGCGAGACGGAATGGACCGCGCCGTCGTTCGTCCGCGAGCTGTTCCTCGGCTCGCTGAAGCTCGACCTCATCCATCCGTGGCCCGAGCCCGACCCCGAGGAGCAGACGCGCGCCGCCACCTTCCTGGAAACGCTCGAGCGGTTCGTGCGCACCCAGGTCGACGCCGAGCGGATCGAGGAGGAGGACCGCATCCCGGCCGAGGTGATCGACGGCCTGCGGGCGATCGGCGCGTTCGGGATCAAGATCCCGCGCGAATACGGCGGGCTCGGACTGTCGCAGTACACCTATTGCCGCGCGATGTCGCTGCTCAGCACCGTGAGCGCCCCGGTGGTCGCGCTGCTGTCGGCGCACCAGAGCATCGGTGTTCCCGGTCCGCTCAAGATGTTCGGCACCGACGAGCAGAAGAAGCGGCTGCTGCCGCGGCTGGCCAAAGGTGCGATCTCGGCGTTCGCCCTGACCGAGAACGAAGTCGGATCGGATCCGGCGCGCATGACCACCACCGCGATGCCGACCGCCGATGGCAGCGCGTACATCCTCAACGGCGAGAAGCTGTGGTGCACGAACGGCGCGATCGCCGAGCTGATGGTGGTGATGGCCCGCACGCCCGGCCGTGACGGCAAGCCGGGCCCGATCAGCGCGTTCGTGGTCGAGGCGGCGTGGCCGGGGGTCGAGGTCACGCACCGGCTGCAGTTCATGGGCCTGCGCGGGATCGAGAACGCGGTGATCCGGTTCACCAACGTGCGCGTGCCGAAGGAAAACCTGCTGTGGGGCGAGGGACGCGGGCTCAAGCTCGCACTCATCACTCTCAACACCGGACGCCTGACGCTGCCGGCCACCATGGCGGCGCTCGGCAAGTGGTGCCTCGGCGTGTGCCGCGCGTGGGCGAACGAGCGCGTGCAGTGGGGCCGCCCGATCGGACGCCACGAGGCGGTGTCGGTGATGCTCGGCCGCATGACCGCCGAGACCTACGCCATGGAAGCAGTCGCCGATCTCGGCTGCCTGCTCGCCGACCAGGGGCGCAGCGACATCCGGCTCGAGGCCGCGATCGGGAAGCTGTGGAACACCGACGTCGCATGGGTGCTGTGCGACGACGCGCTCCAGATCCGCGGCGGCCGTGGCTACGAGACCGCGCGCTCGCTCGCGTCGCGCGGCGATCTGCCGGTGCCGATCGAGCGCCAGCTGCGTGACCTGCGCATCAACAAGATCTTCGAAGGCTCGAACCAGGTGATGCGCCTGTTCATCGCGCGCGAGGCGCTCGACGTCCATCTCAAGGTCGCGGGCGATGTCGTGATGCCGGGGGTTCCGCTCGGCCGACGCCTCACCGGACTGGTGCGCGCCGGCCTGTTCTACGCATGGTGGTACCCGAGCCGCTGGTTCTCGTGGGGACGCTGGCCGCGTTATTCCGGGTTCGGAAAACTCGCCGGCCACCTGCGCTGGGTGCACCGCACGTCGGGACGGCTCGCCCGCCAGCAGTTCCACCTGATGGTCACGCACGGACCGGCACTCGAGAAACGCCAGGGTCTGCTGTTCCGGTGCGTCGACATCGGCGCCGAGCTGTTCGCGATGGCCGCGGTGTGTGTGCGCGCGAAGCGCGACATGGATCGCAACCGCGCCGACCAGACCCCCGGGGAGCTGGCCGACGCGTTCTGCCGCCAGGCCCGGCTGCGGGTCGAGGATCTGTTCGAGCGGATCCGCGAGAACGCCGACGTCCGCACCGCCCAGGTCGCCCGTGGACTGCTCGATGGGCGCTACCGGTGGCTGGAAGAGGGGATCATCCCGGCTCCGACCCGGGTCGAGCCCGGCGCGTCCGACGGAGCCCGGCGCATCGCGACCTGACCGGCCGGTCCGGCCCAAACTCCCGAATTCCCCGAGTTCCGGCCCCTGAAACCCCGGCGGCGGCCGGGGATTGCCCTGCCTCCCCGGGTCGGGCACAATGTCCGACCGTACCCCCGCCAGGGAGGCGGGGACGCGCGTTCGGGGCTCTCCCTCGCCGATCGCGCGGGCCCGTTGGGCCGGTGGTGGCCGATCCGGCCGTCACCTATGGACGTCAGGGAAGCGACGCGCCAACGCCGGTGCCTGCCACGATCTCTTCCCATCGACAACGCTATCTGCTCGCGCTGCTCCTCATCGCCTTCGCGATGCTGAGCGTGGTGAGCGTTGCCACTTATGAGGCTCCGCTTCCATTCGCGGCGCCGTGGACCGCCGCCAACGCATGCGGACCGGTCGGGGCGACGCTCGCGTTCGGGCTGGTATGGGTGTTCGGCCGGATGGCCGCATTCGGCGTTCCGCTGCTGTCGTTCGCCTGGGGCTGGAACCGCCTGCGCAACCGGCCGGCCGGCGACCTCGCCCTGCGCTCGGTGATCGGCGCCCTGCTGGTGTTCGAAGTGTGCAGCCTGCTCGGACTCGCCGGACTCGATCGCTGGACGTGGGCGGGCGGCTGGGGACTGGCGGCTTCGCTCGCGCTCCGCTCGGCGCTCGGCACCGCCGGCTCGTGGATCGTCGGCGGCACTCTGCTCGGCGCCACCGCGCTGCTCGCGAGCGAGCTCGGCTTCCACTGGATCGAGAAAGTGGTGCGGGGCACCACCATCGAGCCGCTGCGCGGGCTGGCCGGCGTGTGGAACCGCTGGCGCGAGGCGCGTGCCGAGGCGGTGGCCGACGCAGCCAAGGCGGGCGCCCGCAAGGCGAAGCCCGCGCGCGCCGCCAAGGTCGAGGAGCCGGCAGCACGTCCGGGTCCGCGGATCATGACGCCGCCCAACCCGGCCGGTGCCATCGCGTCCGAAGAAGATGAGATGGCCGCGGCGATGCCCGCGCGCACCAATGGCGCGCTGAAAAAAATGGCGCAGATGGCGCTGCCGCTCGCGGTGCCGGCGAAGAAGGTGGAGACGCGTCCCAAGCCCGCCCCGCGGCCGGTGACGAATGTGGCCCCCGGGGACGTTCCGACCGAGGCGCTGCCGTCGCTGAGCCTGCTGACGATCCCGCCCCAGCAGGAAGACCTGATCACCGCCAGCGACCTCACCAACGAGGCGAACCTGCTGACGTCGAAGCTGTCCGACTTCGACATCGATGGCCGCGTCACCGAGATCCACCCGGGACCGGTCGTGACCACCTTCGAATTCGAGCCGGCGGCCGGGGTGAAGGTGAACCAGATCGTGTCCCGCGAGGACGATCTGGCGCTCGCCCTGCGTGCCCAGCGGATCCGGATCCTGGCGCCGATCCCCGGCAAAGGTGCGGTCGGCGTCGAGATTCCGAACCGGCGGCGCCGGACGGTGTATCTGCGTGAGGTGCTTTCGGCCAAGGCCTATGAGGACAGTGACGCGGGGCTCAAGGTCCCGCTCGGCGTCGACGTGGTCGGTCAGCCGTTCGTGGCCGACCTGTGCAAGATGCCGCATGTCCTGGTGGCCGGCGCGACCGGCTCGGGCAAGAGTGTTTGCCTGAACGCCGTGATCACCGGGCTCCTCTACCAGCACGACCCCAAATCCCTCCAATTCGTGATGATCGACCCCAAGATGCTCGAGCTGTCCGCCTACAACGGCATCCCGCACCTGGTGATGCCGGTGGTGACCGAACCCAAGCGCGCGAGCCGTGCGCTGCGGTGGGCGGTGTCCGAAATGGAGAAGCGATACAAGCTGATGGCGACCTGCGGAGCCCGGAACATCGCCGCGTACAACGACAAGGTGGCGGCCGGGACGGCGCCGACCGTGCCGGCGAGTCCCGACGGGAGCGCGGCGCCGCCGCCCGAGCGGCTGTCGTACGTAGTGGTGGTGATCGACGAGCTCGCCGACCTGATGCTGACCGCGCCGGCCGAGATCGAAGAGCCGATCGCGCGCCTCGCGCAGATGGCGCGCGCGGTCGGGATCCACCTGGTGCTCGCCACCCAGCGTCCGTCGGTCGACGTCATCACCGGCGTGATCAAGGCGAACTTCCCGTCGCGGATCGCATTCCAGGTTGCGAGCAAGACCGACTCGCGTACGGTGCTCGACATGAACGGCGCCGAGAACCTGCTGGGCCACGGCGACATGTTGTTCACGCCCGCCGGCAAGCCGGAGCCGTACCGGATCCACGGCGCCTACGTCTCGGAGGAGGAGACCGCCCGCGTGGTCGACTTCTGGAAGGCGAAGAGCGCCGGAGCTTCGTTCGTGCCGCCGCTCGCGACCGAGGTCAAGCTGGCCGAGATCGACGACGACGCGGAGGGCGGCGGGGAGGGCGGCGATGACGACGATCCGATGCTCAACGACGCCGCGAAGCTGGTGATCACCCATCAACAGGGCTCGACCTCGCTGCTCCAGCGGCGGCTCAAGGTCGGCTACTCCCGCGCAGGCCGGCTGATGGATCAGCTGGAGAACCTGGGAGTGGTCGGTCCGTTCCAGGGAAGCAAGGCGCGTGACGTGCTCGTGGACGAGCGTTGGCTCACCGCCCGGGACCTCGATTGACCCGGAAATCCACGCCCCCCACGCTCGCCTTCGTCACGCTCGGCTGTCCCAAGAACACGGTGGACTCCGAGTCGATGCTCGGCCTGTTCGTGCGCGACGGCTTCCGCACGGTCGGTGATCCGGCCGAGGCGGACGTGGCGGTCGTGAACACGTGCGCGTTCCTCCAGAGCGCGGTCAAGGAATCGCGCGACGCGGTCGCCCAGGTGGCGGCGCTCAAGCATGTCGGACGTCTGCGCGGGCTGATCGTCACCGGCTGTCTGGCCCAGCGCTCGGGCGCGTCGCTGCTCGAGGATTTTCCCGAAGTCGACGCGGTGCTCGGCACCGGCCAGTGGAAGGAAGTGGTGCGGGCCGCGCGTCGCGTGCTCGACGGCCGTCCGGAGCGCACCGCGCGCATCGACGATCCGAGCGGCGCCCTCGATGGCGAGGTTCCACGTGCCCTGTCGACGCCCCGGCACCTCGCGTATCTCAAGATTTCCGAGGGATGCGACCATCGCTGCACCTTCTGTATCATCCCGCGCCTGCGCGGGGATCAGCAGAGCCGTCCGATCGCGGACCTGGTGTCCGAGGCCGAGCGGCTCGCCGCGCAGGGAGTGCGCGAGCTGGTGCTGATCGGTCAGGACACCACCGGATACGGAACCGATCTGCCGGACCGGCCGACCCTCGCCGACCTGCTGACTGCGCTCGACCGGATCGAGTCGCTGAGCTGGATCCGCGTCCAGTACACCTATCCACGTCTGTGGAGCGATCGGTTGATCGAAACGTGGGCGGGTGCACGCCGCGTGGTTCCGTACGTCGACATGCCACTCCAGCACATCGCCCAGGACATGCTGCGCACGATGGCGCGCGCCATGACCGAGAATCAGACCCGCGAGCTGGTGCGGCGCATCAAGCAGGGCATTCCGGGCGTTTCGTTCCGCACCAACTTCATCGTCGGGTTTCCGGGTGAGACGCCGGCGCACTTCGACACGCTGTGCCGCTACATCGAGGAGGAGCCGTTCGATCACCTGGTGGTGTTCGACTACGAACGCGAGCCCGAGACGCCGTCGGCGGACATGGATCGCCAGGTCGCGACCCGCACCCGCCGCAGCCGGCGGGCGAAACTGCTGGGACTCCAGCAGCAGCTGTCGAAGGAGCGGCTCGCACGCCGGATCGGCGAGCGCCTCGATGTGATGATCGACGGACCGGCCGGTCGCGGACAGTGGGCCGCGCGCACCGCCGGCCAGGCCTGGGAAGTGGACGGGGGAGTGGTGGTCGAGGGGGACGATCTGAAGCCCGGTGATCGGATTCCGGTCCGCGTGACCGGTGCGTCTGCATACGACTTGTTCGCGCGTGTCGAGAAAGCCGCGTCGCCGTTGCACATCCTGGGAGGACACGCGTGATGGGGCTGCGAGCGCGGATCGCGCCGCTCGTCGTGCTGGCGGCGATGCTGGCCGGCGGCGCGCATGCCGAGAAGTTCCGCTACGGCGCCGGCCCGCCGGTGCCGGGCGATACCGTCTATTCCAGCGCCACCACCGCGGCCGAGCCGGTGGTGCGCTCGCGCGGTCCCAAGGTGCCGCCGACCAACTTCGAAGTGCTGTCGACGGTCGCCGACGTCGCCTACGACCGCGGCATGAAGGGCTGTCCGGTCGACAGCGGCGGCCGCATCCTGATGGCGCCGTCCGAGAGCCATCCGCTCAACTTCATGATCGAGCACTCGCTGCTCCAGCATCTGGCGCGGCGCGGCGTCGCGGTCCAGGTGCGGCGCTCGCTGATTCCCGACGACAGCCTGATGGCCGCGAGCTCGAGCGGGGATCCGATCCTCGAGTACCAGCTCGCGACCGCCCGGATCACCTACCTGCGCCTGCGCGGCTGGTTGCCGGGGCGGGTGAAGATCGAACGGCAGGGGCTGGTCGAAGGCACCCTGACCCTGCGCGATCCCGAGACCTCGACGATTCTGTGGAGCGGGACCGCGACGTACAATCTGGTCGACGCGTTCCCGCGCTCGCGACTCGCGTTCGTCGAGGATGCCCGATTCAACGAGCTGCGCGCGCAGGTGCCGGGACGTTCGATCGACAAGGCGCTCGAGCCGGTGGTCGTGATCGCGATCGTCGCCGGCCTGATCGCGCTGTTCTTCCAGAACCGGCCTTGACGTGAAGGCCCCCGTGACTTTGCGACGTCTGACCCTCGCGCTCCTGGTGGTGGTGGTGGCGGGCTGTGCCGCCCATCTCTCGCCCGAGGTGCGCAACGAGAGCGAGCGGCTCGCCGCCGGCCGCACGGCGCTCGCGAAGCGGCACTACCTCGATGCGATCAACTACTTCAAGGTCTACATCGCGAACTCGACCGGCCAGGCCCAGGTTGACGAGGTGATCTACCTGCTCGGCATCGCCTACCTGGAGAGCGAGCAGTACCCGCTGTCGCAGGGCGAGTTCGAACGGCTGCTGCGCGACTACCCGGAGAGCGATTCGGCGGGCTCGGCGTCGTTCCGTCTCGGCGAGGCGCTGCTCGGCCAGTCGCGGCCGCGCGATTTCGACCAGGAGTACACCGAGCGCGCGGTCGATCAGTGGCAGAACTACCTGCACAGCTATCCCGATCACTGGCTGAACGACGAGGCGGGGCGCCGGCTGCTGATCGCGCGCACCCGGCTCGGTCGCAAGATGATCGACGCTGCCAACCTGTACGTGAAGCTCAAGCAGTGGGAGCCGGCCGCGGTCTATTACCAGCGGGTGATCAGCGACTACAGCGACACGCCGGCCGGATCCGAGGCCGAGATCGGCTTCGCGCGGATGGATGCGAAGCGCGGACGGCGCGCCGATGCGCTCGCGCGCTACAAGTCGATCGAGACGCGCTACGACGGGCAGGCGGTGGCGAAGGATGCGGCGCGCGAGCGTGCGCAGCTCGAAAAGAGCAAGAGTTCCTGACCGGGTACCCGGAACGATGAGCGTGCGCCGGCTGGGAGTGTTCGGCGGCACTTTCGATCCGCCGCACCTCGGACATCTCGCCATCGCCGAATGGGCGCGCGACGCCCTGCGTCTCGATCGCGTCCTGTTCGTGCCGGCCGGCCAGCCGCCCCACAAGCGCGGACGCCGGCTCACCCCGGTCCGTCACCGCCTCGCGATGATCCGGCTCGCGGTGCGCGGCAATCGCGCGTTCCAGGTTTCGACCTGGGAACTGGACCGCCGCGGACTCTCGTTCACGGTCGACACGCTCGAGCATCTCGCGCGCCCGCGCGGGCTCGAGCTGTACCTGCTGGTCGGCGCCGACAGCCTCGACGACTTCCGCACCTGGAAGCGTCCCGAGGCGATCCTCGCGCTGGCGCGGCTCGCGGTCGCGGGCCGACCCGGCTCGGGGAGCCGCGGGGAGCGGTGGGCGAAGGGCACCGGCCGCGTTGACTGGATCGGAAATCCCGAGGTCGGGGTTTCTTCGACGCTTGTTCGCGACCGGGTGCGAGGCGGACAATCGTGCCGGTACCTGGTGCCGGATCCGGTCTGGCGATACGTGGAGAAGCACCGCCTCTACCGGTCCTGATCCGGCGCACGTCGGAGGTCCGCCGATGTCCCGATTGCGGGTCGCTCTTCTTCTCGCCGTCGCCGCGTGTGCGACGTCATCGCTCGCTCATGCCCAGCTGAGCCCGGGCTTCGCTCTCTCGTGGAACAATTGCATCGGTCTGCCCGGCGCCGCGCAGAACCTCGACTACGCGTGTGACGGCAGCCGCGATGGGAATCCATTCCGTCTGGTCGTGACGTTCACTCCGCCGTCGGACCTGGGTCAGTTCGTCGCCATCTACGTCTATCTGGGGGTGCGCACCACGGTCCCCACGCTTCCCGACTGGTGGCGTTTCGGCGCGGGCGAATGTCGATACGGCTTGATGGCGTTTCCCGGATCGCGCGCCGGGATCGGTACGGGAGCCGCCGGCGCATGCATCGACCCGTGGGCCGGCGCCAACACCGGCGGCGGCTTCCAATGGACTTCGGACGAGGGGATGTTCTGCAGCCGGTTCGGCTGCTCGCCGGCCCCCGCTCCCGGTTCCGGGGCCCTCCTCCTCGCGTTCGCGCGGGACACGTCGGTACCGCTGCAGGCGGGACAACGCTATCTGATTGCCCCGATCCTGCTCGATCCCGTGGATCCAAACGCGGATCCCGATCCCTCGTGCATCGGATGCGCCACGCCCGCCTGTCTGTTCGTGCGGGGGATGGACTTGTACCAGATCGCCGGACAGATCCCGCCGCAGCAGGACGGCTACTACATGCGAGAAACGAACGAGCGTCAGTTCGTGACGTGGCAGAACGGCGGAATCAGCGGAAACGGATGTCCGCTCGAGGTTCCCGTGCGGCGCGCCACCTGGGGCGCGATCAAGGCGATCTACCGATGAGGGAAGGGCCGTGAGCCGCGCCGTTCAGTTCCTGTTCGCGGGTGCGATCTCACTCGCGCTCGCATCCACCGCGCTCGCGCAGAGCACCGGTTACGACATTGCATGGAACGACTGCGTCAGTCAGCCGGGTGCCGCGCAGAACCTCGCCTACGCATGCGACGGGAGCCGCGACGGGGATCCGTTCCGTCTGGTGTTTTCATTCATTCCGCCCGAGGTCCCGAACTACGTCGGGCTCCAGGCCGTGTTCGACATGCGCACCTCGGGTGGCGCGCTTCCGGACTGGTGGAAGATGGGCGTGGGCGAGTGCCGCGATGGTGCGCTCGTGTTCCCGGCGTCGCTGTCGGGGATTGGCACCGGCACGACCGGCGCTTGCCGCAATCCATGGCTGGGAACCACTCTCGGCGGCGGATACCAGTGGTACTCGCAGGATACGATCTACGAGCAGATCTTCATGGGCGCCGGGCGGTTGAGGGTGGCATTCGCGCGCACCTCGGAGATCGCCCTCGAGGCGGGGCAACGCTACCTGGGCGGTGTGATCACGCTGGATCCCGCCCGACCGGTGGGCCATGAAGACCCATGCGTCGGGTGCAGCCTGCCAGGCTGCATCGTGCTCAACCAGGTCGAGCTGTATCAGCCGGTCGGCAGTCCCGGCGGGGACATCATCCTCCTGAGAACGCCGCTCGATCACGGCTTCGTGACCTGGCAGGGCGGGGACGTCGGCGGGTATGGCTGCCCCCTCTCGCTGCCGACGCGCCGCGCCACCTGGGGCGCGATCAAGGCGATCTACCGGTAGAACCCGCTGCCGTGAATCAGCGATGCGGTTCGAACGAGTAGCCGAACGAAACCGCCGGCCAGATGATCCAATCGCCGCCCCCGAACACCGGCCCGATCCCCGCCCGCATGAAGAACCCACCCTGCGGTGGCTGCAGGCGAAACGCCACGAACGTCGAGATCAGGATCTCGTCGCTGAAGTCCTCAGCGCTCACCGTGCCCGCTCCCCCGAGGAACACCGGGCCGCCGCCGATTTCGAAGCAGCCCTTGCCGCTCCCGATCAGGGCCGATGCCGTGACTGGAACGGCGAAGACGCCGCCGCCGTTGCCTCCCCATGCCTCGATTCCGGCCCTCAGGGCCGCGTGGCGGGCCACCCGATGGTCGTAGTTGAATGAGTAGATGATTCCGCTGCCGAGGAGCTCGACATAGAAGGTGCCCTGCGGCTTGAAGGTGCTGTCCGCGGACGTTTCGGCCCGGGCGGGAGCGACTGCGAACAGAGCGAGCACGGTGCCGGCGATGAGAATGAGGGCGGGCAGACGCGGACGGATGCATCCGGTTCGATTCACGGGCGGCCTCCTTGGAACCCAGGGTTCCGAGCGGATGATAGGCCTCGTCGACGGCGACCGTGAGCGCCAAACGCAAGCCGCCGCGCCGGGTTCGCTCCGCGCGCCAGAGTCGCTGTAGGGTAGGAGGTCCATGACCGATCCCACCCCTGCCTACCGTCCCCAGGACTTCTGGGAACAGCGGCTGTCCGAGCACTTCGACCTGCGCGGTACCGGCGAGACCGGGCTGTCGCTCGCGTACAACCGCGCCTGCTACACGCTGCGCGGGGAAGTGCTGGAGCGCGCGCTGCGCGCCGAGGGATGGGATCCGCGCGGACACACCGTGCTCGACGTCGGATGCGGGAGCGGATTCTTCACCGCGTTCTACCTCGGGCGCGGGGCGACGCTGACCGGCGTGGACATTGCGCCGACCTCGGTCGAACGGCTGCAGCAGCGCCATCCGGGCGCGCGCTTCATCCTCTCGGACGTGAGCGAGGTCACGCTCGACCAGCGCTACGACCTGGTCAACGCGTTCGATGTTCTCTACCACATCGTGGACGACGCGCGATGGGAGCGCGCGCTCCTCAATCTCGCAGGCGCAGTCGCACCCGGGGGGCTGCTGCTGCTCACCGACGTGTTTCCCGCGGTCGAGCGCCCGCAGCGCGAGGCCGCGCACAACCGGATGCGGCCGCTCGCACGCTACCAGGCGGTGCTGGGGCCGCGCGGGCTGGTGCGTTCGGAGGTGTATCCGACGCACGTGCTGCTGAATCGCGAGCTCGGGCCGTGGCGGTTCCTGAACCGGCTGCCGGGGGTGCTGCTCGCCGCGGATCGCGCTCTGCTGGCGGCGGGCGCGGGTCGCGACGACCCGGCGGTGAGCAAGCTGCTCGTGATGCGGCGCACGAACGCCACCGCCACGCCGTCGCAGGTGTGACCATGCCGCGTCTGATCGTGCTCGACGCGATGAACCTGACCTACCGCGCGTACCACGCGCTGCTCACGCGCGACAAGGCGGATCCCAGCAAGTGGGTGCCCCTGCGCAACTCGCACGGCGAGGCGACCAACGCGATCCTCGGGTTCGGCAACACCGTGCTCAAGCTCCGGCGCGAGGAGAAGCCCGACTACTGGGTGCTCGCGTGGGACGGTCCGGGACCGACCTTCCGCCACCTGCGCTACAGCGAGTACAAGGCGACGCGCAAGCCGATGCCCGACGAGCTGGTCGCCCAGATCGAGCCGGTCGAGAAGATGGCGCAGGCGCTCGGCCTGCCGGTGATCGAGATGCCGGGCATGGAGGCCGACGATGTGATGGCGACGCTCGCGGTTCGCGGCGAGCGCGACGGGTTCGAGGTGGTGCTGGTGAGCGGTGACAAGGATCTGGTGCAGCTGGTGACCGACCGGATCCAGGTGCTCGCGCCGTTGCGCAGCGGCAACGAGTATTCGTGGATCGACCGCGCCGCGGTGATCCAGAAGTGGGGCGTGCCGCCCGAGCGGGTGGCCGACATTCTCGCGCTGCTCGGCGACACGATCGACAACGTGCCTGGCGTGTCGGGGATCGGTGAGAAGACCGCCGACGAGCTGATGCGCGCGTACGGATCGCTCGAGGGCATCTACGAGCATCTCGACCAGATCACGAAGAAGGCGGTGCGCGCCCGGCTCGAGGCCGGTCGGGAGCAGGCGTTCCTGTCGCGCGAGCTGATCACGCTCAAGACCGATCTCGACCTGCCGCTCGACTGGGAGGAGTTGCGGGTGCGGCCGATCCGCCGCAGCGCGATCCAGGCGATGGCGCGCCGCTGGGAGCTCGCCACGTTCGAGAAGCGCGCGCTCGAGCTCGCGGTCGATGACGAGGAGGCGGGTGCGACCGCGCCGGGGCGTGCGGCGGACCGCCGCGGCGCGAGCGACGGGAAGCCACCGGCGCCGCATGCGCCGGCCGCCCCCGAGCTGGACTTCAGTGCCGCCGACCCGACGCCCGCCGTTCCGGCATTCGATCCCGCCGATGCGCGGCCATTCGCGTTTCCGCTTGCCGCCCCCGCGGCGAGCGCGCAGGGGGCGCTCGACCTGTTCGCGCCGGTCGCGACCGCCGACTCCGGCCAGGATCCCGCCGTGCTGCTCGATGCGGCGGTGGCGGTGGTGGCGAAGGCCGGCGGAGGGCTCGCCGTGATCCCGCTCGCCACCCGCGACGGACGGCTGATCGGCCTCGCGCTCGCCGCGGCGGGAACCGCACCGGTCTACCTGCCGATCGCGCACGAGCACGGCGCGAACGTCGATGCGGGATCGATCCGCATGCGCATCGGACCCGCGCTCGCGGATCCGTCGGTGCCCAAGCTGGGGGGCGATCTCAAGCGCGCCGCCCACCGGCTCGCGGCCGCCGGACTGCCGCTCGCGGGGTTCGAGTTCGATGCCCACGTCGTGTCGTTCCTGCTCGACCCCGAGCGCGCGCACGATCTCGCGTCGCTCGCGCGCGACGCCCTCGGCGTCGCGCTGCCGCCGCTCGCCGGACCGCCGGCGGTGCGCGGCAAGCCCGCGCCCGACGTGTCGGCGGTTCCGCCCGACACGATCGGGCCCGCGGTCGCCGCGCACGCGGCCGCGCTGCCGCTGCTGGTCGATGCGCTGCGCGCGCAGCTCGAATCGCGCGACCAGTGGCGGCTCTACCAGGAGCTGGAACGCCCGCTCATCCCGGTGCTGCTCGACATGGAGCGTGCGGGAATCGCAGTCGACCGTGCGCTGCTCGAGGAGATGAGTGCGCGGACCGCCGCCGATCTCGCCCGGCTCGAGACGGAGCTGTACGCGATCGCCGGAGGCCCGCTCAATCTCCAGAGCGGCCCGCAGCTCGCGCAGATCCTGTTCGAGAAGCTTCAGCTCAAGGCCGGCCGCCGCACCAAGACCGGCTTCTCGACCGATCAGGCGGTGCTCGAGGAGCTGGCGCGCGAGCATCCGTTCCCGGCTCGCCTGCTCGAGTACCGGGCGCTCGCCAAGCTCAAGTCGACCTATCTCGACGCGCTGCCGCTCGCGATCGATCCGCGCGACGGGCGCGTGCACACGTCCTACGACCAGGCGGGCGCGGCGACCGGGCGGCTGTCGTCGCACGATCCCAACCTGCAGAACATCCCGATGCGCACCGAGCAGGGCCGCGCGATCCGCCGCGCGTTCATCGCGCCGCCCGGCGCGGTCCTGATCGGCGCCGACTACTCGCAGATCGAGCTGCGGGTGATGGCGCACCTGTCCGAGGACGCGGCGCTGATCCGCGCGTTCGAGAGCGGCGAGGACGTGCACGAGAGCACCGCGCGCCGCGTCTTCAACGTCACCGGGCCGCTCGACCCGGGGCTGCGCGCGCGCGCCAAGATCGTGAACTTCGGCGTCATGTACGGGATGGGGCCGCGCAGCCTGTCGCAGCAGATGGGGCTGTCGATGGCGGAGGCGCAGGACTTCATCAAGCGCTACTTCGAGGTGTTCTCCGGCGTGCGACGGTTCCTCGACCAGACGGTCGAGGAGGGGCGGCGCCGCGGGTTCGTCGCGACCGTGCTCGGACGCCGGCGCTATCTGCCCGAGCTCGCGAGCGCGCACGGCGGCGAGCGCTCGCTCGCCGAGCGCGCGGCGATCAACGCGCCGATCCAGGGCTCGGCGGCCGACATCGTGAAACTCGCGATGCTGCGGGTCCACGCCGCCTTGATGGCCTCGCACCCCTCGTCTAGATTGCTGCTGCAGGTTCACGACGAGCTGGTGCTCGAGTGTCCGGAGCCCGAGGCCGAGGCGGTGTCGGCGACGATCCGGTCCGCGATGGAGTCGTGCTTCCCGCTGCGCGTGCCGCTCGAAGTCTCGGTCGGACGCGGACGCACGTGGTTCGATGTCCACTGACCGGCCACGCCGGACCGCAGGTGCCGACCGCGTGTTCCGGATCGGGCTGGTCGGACGGGCGGGGAGCGGCAAGACCACGGTCGCCCGCGCGCTCGCGCAGGACGGGGCCGAAGTGATCGAGGCGGATCGGATCGGTCACCAGGTCACCGACCAGGATTCCGAGGTGCGGTCCGCGCTGGAGCGCGAGTACGGCGCCGGCGTCTACCGCGCCGACGGCACGCTCGATCGTGCGCAGGTGGCGGCGCGCGTGTTCACCGATCCCGCGGCGCGCGCGTCGCTCGATCGCCTGGTCCATCCGCGGATCGTGCGCCGGATCCACGAGCGGCTCGCGGCGCTGGCGAACGCCGGATGGCAGGGAGTGGTGCTGGTCGACGCGGCACTGATGCTGGAGTGGGGCATGGAACGCGACATGGACGCGGTGATCGCGGTCACCGCGCCCGACGATCTGCAGATCGCGCGGCTCGGGTCCGCGCGGGGATGGAGCGAGCAGGAGGCGCGGCGCCGGATCGCGGTGCAGCGCACGAACGAAGCGTTCGCGGAGGCCGCGGACGTGACGCTGACGAACACCGGCAGCGAGCAGGAACTGACGCGCGCGGCGCACGCCGCGGTCGCGCGGCTGATCGCCGGAACGCAGATCGATCCCGGGGAGAACGGATGCTGACCAGCGCGGAACTGCACAAGCACATCGATGACGCGAACACACGGATCGACGGACTGCGGAGGTACCTTTGACGTCGAGACCCGCCGCAAGGAGATCGCTGAATCCGAGGTCGCGATGGCGGCGCCGGGATTCTGGGACGACTCCGCGGCCGCGCAGCGCACGGTCGGGCGGCTGAAGGCGGCGAAGAGCGCGGTCGCCGATTTCGAGACCATCGCCGGCTCGCTCCACGGTCTCGGCGAGTTGCTGGGGCTGGCCGAAGCGGACGGCGACGAGGCGATGCTCGCGGATCTCACGCGCGAGGTCGAGAGTCTCGAACAGAAGATCGATGCGCTCGAGACCAAGAGCCTGCTGTCGGGCGAGCACGACCGGCTGGGCGCGATCGTCAGCATCCATCCCGGCGCCGGCGGCACCGAGTCGCAGGACTGGGCCGAGATGCTGCTGCGCATGTACCAGCGGTGGGCGGAACGTCACGGCTACAAGGTGACGCTGCTCGACCACCAGGCGGGCGAGGAGGCGGGGATCAAGGACGGCGTGCTCGAGATCGACGGCGAGTTCGCGTACGGCTACCTCAAGGCCGAGAACGGGGTCCATCGCCTGGTGCGGATCTCGCCGTACGACGCAAACCAGCGCCGTCACACCTCGTTCTCGTCGGTGCAGGTCACGCCGGCGATCGACGACACGATCAAGGTCGATCTCAATCCCGGCGATCTGCGCGTCGACACGTTCCGCGCCAGCGGCGCGGGCGGCCAGCACGTCAACAAGACCGAATCGGCGGTGCGCATCACCCACCTGCCGACCGGACTGGTCGTGCAGTCCCAGGCCGAGCGCAGCCAGCACCGCAATCGCGAGATGGCGATGAAAATCCTGCTGTCGCGCCTCTACGTCTATCTCGAGGAGCAGGAGCGGATCAAGACCGCGGCGAAGCGGGAGCCGAAGAAGGACATCGATTTCGGCAGCCAGATCCGCTCGTATGTGCTCCAGCCGTACACGATGGCCAACGACCATCGCACCGAGCTCAAGATTCCCGACGTTCACCGTGTCCTGGACGGCGACCTCGATCCGTTCATCGACGCCTATCTCAAGCAGAAGAGGACGCCATGATTCCCCGCCACATCTTCCGCGAGTACGACATCCGCGGACTCCACGAAACCGAGCTCGGCGACGACGTCGGCGAAGCGGTCGGCCGCGCGTTCGGCTCGGTCCTGCGCGCGGGCGGCGGCACCCAGGTCGCGCTCGGGCTCGACGTCCGCCCCAGCAGCGTCCGGCTGGCGGCGGCGGTCGAGCGCGGACTGGTCGCGGCCGGCTGTGCGGTCGAGCGGGTGGGAGTCGTGCCGACTCCGGCGCTCTACTATGCGGTTGCCGCGCGCGGTCTCGACGGCGGACTGCAGGTGACCGGCAGCCACAATCCACCCGAGTTCAACGGCTTCAAGATGACGAAGAAGGCGAGCCCGGTGTTCGGCACCGAGATCCAGGGCATGCGCGCGATGATCGAGTCGGGCGACCTGGCGAGCGGCGCCGGCTCGGCGGTCGATCGCCCGGTGCTCGACGACTACCGCGCGATGCTGGTCGAGCGTCTCACCAGCCCGCGCGGGCTGAAGGTGGTGATGGACTGCGGCAACGGCTGTGCGGGCACCGTGGTGCCGGAGGTGTTCGAGCGCATGGGGCACAGCGTGACGCCGCTGTTCGCCGAGCTGGATGGACGGTTCCCCAATCACCTGGCCGATCCGACCCAGCCCGCGCTGCTGGTCGACCTGCAGGCGAAGGTGAAGGAAACCGGCGCCGAGCTGGGAATCGCATTCGACGGCGATGCCGACCGGATCGGCGCGGTGACCGCGAGCGGGCGGATCGTGTGGGGCGACCAGCTGCTCGCGCTGCTCGCGCGCGACGTGCTCACGCGGGTGCCGGGCGCCGAGATCCTGTTCGACGTGAAGTGCTCGCAGGCGCTGGCCGAGGACATCGCCGCCCACGGGGGACGGCCGAGCATGTGGAAGACCGGCCACTCGCTGCTCAAGCAGCGGCTGCTCGAGACCGGTGCGCCGATCGCCGGCGAGATGTCGGGCCACATGTTCTTCAGCGAGGGGTACTACGGTTTCGACGACGCGCTGTTCGCGGCCGGACGCCTGCTGCGTTACATCGCAGCCTCGGGCCGCACGCTCGAACAGCTGATCGACTCGCTGCCGCACTACTTCAGCACGCCCGAGATCCGGCTCGCGTGCCCCGAGGAGCGGAAGTTCGAGATCCCCGAGATCCTCAAGAAGGAGTTCGCGAGCTACAAGGTGATCGACATCGACGGTGCGCGCGTCGAGTTCGGCGATGGCTGGGGGCTGGTGCGTGCGTCGAACACCCAGCCGGTGGTGGTGGTGCGGTTCGAGGCTCGCACGGCCGAGCGTCTCAAGGAGATCGAGGAGACGATGATGGCGCCGCTGAGACGGCTGGGTGTCGGCGAAGCGGTCGCGCACTGACCGCGGCGCGGTGCCGACGCGTCCGCTCGGTCGGGCGTTCTACCAGCGCCCGCCCCGCGCGGTTGCGCGCGACCTGCTCGGTCGGTTGCTGGTGCGCGATACGCCCGAGGGCCGGGTGGCGGGGCGGATCGTCGAGGTCGAGGCCTACGACGGCGCCAACGACCCGGCGAGCCACGCCTATCGCGGCGAGACCCTGCGCAACCGGGTCATGTTCGGACCGGGCGGGCATGCCTACGTCTACTTCACCTACGGCATGCATTACTGCGTGAACGTGGTGACCGGCCCTGCGGGACGCGCGCAGGCGGTGCTGGTCCGGGCGCTCGAGCCGGTCGAGGGCGTGACGATCATGCGCCGGCGCCGGGGCGTCGAGGGCACCGAGCGCCTCGCCCGCGGTCCCGGGTGCGTCGCGCGGGCGCTCGGGCTGACCCGCGCCGATGACGGCCTCGACCTCACTCGCGGTCCGCTGTGGATTCTCGACGCGCCGGCGAGACGGGAGGGGAGAAGGATTCTGCGAACTCCGCGGATCGGAATCCGCCACGCCGCCGAGCGGCCGTGGCGTTACGTTCTGGCCGGGCATCCTTGCGCATCGGGACCCCGCCGCCTGCGCACCGGCGTGGCGATGTAACCGTATGCTGCGACTGCGACGTTGACACTCCGGAAACACCTTCCTAATATGCGCCCCGCTCCGTGCACGCGCATCTTCGTTGACCGCGCGCCATCTTTCGCTCGGAAGGTGGGGACGCTTGCCCTCCGCACGCGGGTAGCCCCCGTCCTGTTCGGCATCAAGGAAGGAGTACGCATGAGCGCACCGCGCGGCCCCCGGCTGAGCGCGCTGCTCTGGATGTCGATGCTGGCTGCCACCCTGGTGGCAGTGCCGGCGTCCGCCCAATTCCTGGACGGCGCCCGCCAGGTTCTGAATCCGTTCCCCCGTCAGAACGAGCGGACCCCGCGCCTGCTCGGGATGGGCAAGCTGACGCTCGCCGACGACGGGAACAACCAGATGGGGATCTGGGACATCGCGGGCAACCCGCTCGGGATCTGGGAAGCGGACTCGACGTCCGAGGCCCAGGTTCGTCCGCTGCTGGAATCCGCGAACGCAAGTCAGGACCTCACGATCGCCAACGCGCAGGAGAATCAGACGCTCGCGGCGCACGGGGCCGGGCTCGGCTACGAGCTGTTCCACCGCACGCCGTCGGGAACCGCCTACGGCGCCTATGGCACGCTGAACGGGTTCCGTGTCGACCGGCCCTACGACGCCGACACCGGACTCGAGCACGCGATCATCGCTCCCAACGTGACGGTGGTGTTGAGCGGCAAGATGCCGTACCTGGCGCCCGCTCACATGCGCTGGATGGGGCGCGCCGCCTTCAATCACGAGAGCGTCGATCTCCACTATCACCAGATCCTCACCAACCCGGGCGGCTCCTACGTCGGGCTCCCGGGCGACGAGCAGCCGCCGCCCGATCTGTTCACGCCCGAGACCTACTCGATCAGCTCGACCGGAATCGGGCTCGGAGTTTCGTACCGGTTCGGTCGGTCGCTCACGCTCGGGATCAACGGCGACAACGTGACCGCGAAGGTCCGCGGCGAGAACACCTCGGTGCGGCACCTCTCGCAGACCAGCGAGAACCGCCCGTACTGGATCGGCGAAGGCTCGGCGGTCGGCAAGCTCGGCAGCTCGTTCGACTACGTGGTCGACGGCAAGCTGTGGCGGGCCCGCAACGAGGAGCGCTGGAACTTCACTCTCGCCGCCGGCGTGCAGCAGGAGCCGCTGACCGGTCGCGGCTTCAAGCTTCAGCGCACCGAGGACGGATCGTCGCTGCGCGGACGGCTGCGCTGGACGAAGGACGCGCTGATGCTGGGCGCGGGGGTCGAGACGCGCTACGGCATGGTCGAGGTGGTGGGCCCGCGTTCCGACGACCTGACTTCGTTCAACCACTTCCTCAACATCGTCTCGGTCCGTCAGAACGCCGACTCGCTGGTGCTGCCCGACAGCGTGCGCTCGGACGCGGCGGGCCAGCGCAACGTCGCCTACTCGGGCGGTGCAACCTATCGGCTGGGGTGGCGTTCCGCGCTGGTCGCGGCCGAGTTCCACTGGGACCGGCAGCGCCACGATCAGCGCAGCCAGGGCGACGGACCGGAGGGATCCGGCTGGGACGTCCGTGGGGGACTCGAAGTCCCGTGCACCAAGATCCTGACCGGCCGCGCCGGGTACCTCTACCGCACCGACGACTTCGACAGTTTTACGGCACGAAACGAATATCTCAGCCACACGTTCACCGCCGGTGCCAGCCTCGCTCACCCGGGTTCGCGGTGGCAACTGGATGCCGGATATGCCTATACATGGAGCGCTCCGGACTATCCGGACGCCTACGAGGGTTGGTCCGGGCGCCAGCAGTTCGCCGCCCAGATCGCCTGGGTCTGGTAGTGGTGGTCAGAATAAACTTGACCCGGACCGGACGGGGCGCCGATATTCTCCTTCGACCGGGCGTCCGGCATCGACCCTCCTGGGGCTGTCCCTCCGATGCCAGCACGCCACCTGCACCCCTGCGTTCACCGATTGACGGCGTTCCCGCCGTCTCGACACTTCTGGCCCGGTCCATTCGCACATCATGACGTACTCGTATTCTGGTGTTCGGGCTCGTAACGCTTCGAACCAGCCCGTCCCGCCCCCCGGCATGGAGGCTCGGACGACCGTGTCCGACGGTCGCCCCGATCACACGAGAGGGATGATCTCGATGAATCGTCCAGCCCGTCTGCTGCTGGCCGCGCTCGGCATGCTCGTCATGCTGACCACGTCGTCCGGCTCGGCACTTGCTCAGGCTCGTCCCCCCGCACCGTCTGCCGGACCCACCGGAACCATTACCGGGAAGGTCAAGGGAGAGTCGGGTGCGTATGCCAACGTCACGATCGTCGGCACGCGTCTCGGGACGCAGACCGACGACGCCGGCAATTTCCGGATTCCCGGCGTGGCGGTCGGCCAGGTGTCCGTCCGGGTCCAGCAGGTCGGTCTGGATCCGCTGATCAAGACGGTGGTGGTGAACGCCGGCGCCGTGAGCACTCTCGAGTTCGACTTCAGCGGCCAGGAGCGAAAGGTCGTCAAGGAGATCGAGACGATCGAGGTCACCGCGCAGAAGCGGATCGACACCAAATCGTCGACCACCAAGCAGCAGATCACCGGCGAGAAGCTCCGCGAGCTGCCGGTCGACAACATCCGCGAGGCGGTCGGCCTCAAGGCGGGTGTCGTGTCGTCGGCGGACGGTCTGCACTTCCGCGGCGGTCGCGCCGGTGAGGTGAAGTACCAGTTCGACGGCGTCGAGGTGTCGGACCCGCTGTCGGGTCGCGGTGCGAACATCGCGAACCTGGCGGTCGCCGGCGCCGAGGTCCTGTCGGGTGGTTTCGACGCCGAGTACGGCAACGCGCTGTCGGGAGTCGTGAGCCTCAGCACCAAGGAAGGCACCGAGCGGTTCGGCGGCGAAGTTCGCTGGGACACCGACCGCTACGGCGACCCGACCAAGACCTTCAACAACTTCGACCGGTTCACGTTCGGCTTCGGCGGACCGACGCCGCTCAAGAGCCTGACCTACTTCGCTACTTACGAAGGCACGTTCAGCGACACCTACACGCCGCTCGGCCTGAGCCGCAACAACCGGACGCTGTGGGACTTCATCACGCTCGGCAACCGCCAGAGCAACCTGATCAACACGAACGTGAAGTTCGCCTACCGCGCGAACGCGAAGAACAAGATCACGTTCGAGGCGATCAACAACCACAGCAACATTACCCCGTACAACCACATGTGGAGTCGTTCGGGGTACGTCCAGGTGACCTACGACACGGTGCACACCGCCGGGCAGCCGGACGCGTACCGCCCGCGCTACGGCAGCTGGTCGGCGACGCAGACCGACAGCACCTACCAGGCGATCAACATGGCGGACCGCATTCCGACCGCCGACAGCCGCTACCGGCAGTTCACCAGCGTGTGGACGAACACGCTGTCCGACAAGAGCGTCTGGACCACGCGACTGTCGCAGCTCAACTTCCGTGACCTGCTGTCGGTGGGCGAGAAGGAGCCGTGGGACTTCGAGATCCAGAGCCCCTTCTACTGGAGCGGCAACGTGGTGTTCGGCAGCGAGTACAACCCGTTCTACGCCACGCACGGGGACTTCCCGAACTACTCGAAGCGCAACACCTCGACCTGGACGCTCAAGAGCGACTTCGCCACGCGCAAGTGGAAGCAGCACTCGGTGAAGACCGGCGTCGACGCGCGCTACAACCGGATCCAGAACCTGACGCTCTCGCTGCCGAACTCCGAGAGCAACGGACTGCCGGGCGGCACCCGGTCGGACTTCGTGAACTACAACCCCGAGGGCGCTGCGTACGTCCAGGACCGCTGGGAGTACGAGGGCCTGGTGCTCAACGCCGGCGTCCGCTACGACGTGTTCACGCCCGGCGAGCAGGTTCCGACCTCCGACCTGCCGAGTGGCAAGCGTTTCAAGCAGCAGTTCAGCCCGCGACTCGGAATCGCCTACCCGATCTCGGACAAGGACGTGCTGAGCTTCCACTACGGGTGGACCTACCAGACGCCGTCGCGCAACTTCGTGTTCGAGAACCGCGGCATCAACTCCGCGGTCAACGTGCGCGGCAATCCGGACCTCGAGCCCGAGACCAACATCTCGTACCAGGCCGGCGTCCAGCATCTGTTCTCGCGCGACGTGTCGGGTCAGTTCTCGGTGTTCTTCAAGGACATCTACGGCCTGATCACGGTGCGCCAGACCAGCGACGAGTTCGGCAACCTGGTCAACGTCTACTACAACGGTGACTACGCGAGCGCGCGCGGGTTCGAGGCGAGCCTGATCAAGAGCTTCAGCCACAAGTTCTCGGCCGAGGTGAACTACACCTACCAGCTCGCGACCGGCGTCGCCTCGGATCCCCAGCAGGCGCTGCAGTTCTTCAACGGCGGCCGTCTCTACCTGCCGATCTCCGAGCAGCCGCTCGACTGGGATCAGCGCACCACGCTCAGTCTCCAGGGCGTGATCCGCGATCCGGGCAAGTGGGGCATCCGCATGCTGTGGTCCTATGGTTCGGGCTTCCCGTTCACGCCGACCTTCCGCAACGATCGCAAGCCGGACCCGGTGCTCAACAACTCGCGCCGGCTGCCGTCGAACACCTATCTGACGCTCGACGGCGACAAGTACTTCCGTGTGTGGGGCCAGAACGTGACGCTGTTCTTCGACGCGCGGAACGTGCTCAACGCGCAGAACATCAACAGCATCACCTACGGCACGTTCCCCAATCCGTACGTGGGTACAGCCGGCGACGAGTACTCGATCTACTTCACCGAGACCGGTCGTGCGGGCGGTGCCTACCTGTGGGATACCAATGGTGACGGAACCCTCGACTGGGTTCCGCTGAAGGACCCGCGCGTGTTCCAGGAAGGTCGGAACGTGCGCATGGGCATCAGCGTCACCTTCTGATGGCCAGGAGCGAACCCAACATGAGAACGACCGGAATCAGGCTCCTGTGTTCGACCGCCCTGGCGGCGATGCTCACGCTCGCCGCGAGCGGCGTCGCGCTGGCTCACCCCGACGCCCAGGTGATCGCGGATTTCCGTTCCGCGTATCCCGAGCTGTTCAAGACTTCGGGAGCCGGGCGCACCGCGCAGCCGGCCGCGATTCCCGATATCTACGGGCCCGGCGCGGTGCTCAACGTCGGTGAGATCTTCATGAAGGTGACCAATCTCGGGCTGATTGGAAACCCGTTCACCAATCTCTCGAGCGATCCGTCGATGCAGTGGCCGGGCTCCTCGGGCATCGAGTACCTGTCGTTCAGCCTGATTTCAGTCGGCGCGGTGAACCCGGTCGCGACCGACCCGAGTGCGGTCCGGCGCGTGAGCTACTACTCCGAGTGGCGGCCTCCGACGCTCGATCCGGTCGACCGGATGTACCGCTCCTACGACGGAATCGTGAACGGGCAGCGGCTCGTGAACGACGACGGCGACTCCGACGTGTTCACCGGCGGCCCGCTGATCGACGAGGACTTCCTCGACGGTCACGACAACGACGGCGATCGCCTGATCGACGAGGACTACGCGGCGCTCGGACAGCAGATGTTCACGTGCGTGATGCGGGACGACACGCCGGCCGCGATCAACTCGGTGTTCAACGAGAAGCACATCCCGATCGGACTCGAGATGCGGCAGGTGGCGTGGGCCTACTCGGTCGAGGGCTACGAACAGTTCAACCCGGTCGAGTTCACGGTCTACAACCGCTCGGGCCACGACCTCGACAGCTGTTTCTTCGCCCTGCGCACCGATATGGACTGCGGTCCGATCGTGAGTTCGACCTACTACTCCGACGACTTCGACCTGCCGTACTTCCCGTCGGGCAAGTTCCTGCTGCCGGTGTCGATCGTCGATCCGCTGCTCCAGCTCACCGACAACGGCCAGGGCGGCAAGGACACGCTGTGCCCGCGCATCCCGATCCAGATCAGCGGCACCTCGATCGTCGACGACGACGGTGACGAGGGCAAGACGCCGGGGATTGGATCGCTGCTGCTGCTCGGACACACCACCGACCCGCTGGGCTTCAACGCGCCGCCGCGGGTTCAGTTCCGCGCGTTGCGCTCGTACATCGTCGGCACCCCGTACCTGTCGGGCGGCAATCCGACCGTCGACCAGCAGCGGTTCGAGTTCATGGCCGGCACCGACAACGTCGACCAGGCGACCGGCGCGGTTACCCTCGAACAGGGCGAGCAGATCGGCGACTACCAGAACTGGATCTCGGTCGGTCCGTTCCGCAACATTCCCGACGGAGGCAGCTTCAACGTCACGATCGCCTTCACCGTCGAGGAGGGGACCAACGCGAAGGCGCTCGAGTTCCGGACCGACTACAACCTCTACGAGGCCGGCCAGAAGGGCGCCGACGAGCTGTTCCGCAAGTATCCGGTGCTTGCCAACGCGTATGCTGCCCAGGTGGCGTTCCAGGGTGTCTACGAGCCGCCGAGGGTGGGCTACGAGGACCAGGTCCCGAACTGCCACGGCTGCGAGACGCCGATGAAGCTGGCGCGCGGCACGCCGTCGGAGACGCACTGCGAGCAGTGCGAGGGCGAAGCGGGGACCGTCTGCAAGCAGGTGACCGAGTTCGCGACCACCTGGTTCAACTTCGATTGCAACTTCTGCACCGGTGCGTGGGACGAGAACACGAACCAGGGCTTCTATCTGCGCCGGTGGAACGCGGAGTCTCCGCCTCCCAACCCGGGCGGCAACATGGCGGGGAGCTTCAACTACTCCGACAATCCGAACCGTGGCCTGAGCGTGACTCCGTCGGGCGACAACATGATCACGATCGCGTGGGACAACCTGTCGGAGACCACCGCCGATCCCAAGACCCGCTGGTTCGACTTCCGGTCCTACCGGCTGTGGAAGGCGGCGAACTGGACCCGGCCGGTCGGCTCGGCCGGTCCCAACGACGAGGATTGGGCGCTGCTCGGCGAGTTCCGGATGTTCGACCACGCGCCCAACAACCGGATCCGGCGCCCCGATCCCCAGAACCCCGGTCAGTTCGTCGACGTGTGCCCGACGGTGTGGATCCCGCAGCGCGCCGAGTCGGTGCAGGTGTGTCTCGAGAACGGGGACCTGTGGGACAACCAGAGCGGAGTGGTGATTCATCCGGATGCGACCGTGGACTGCGTCCGCGAGAACGGGATTTGCAAGCAGGACAGCGGCCTGGCGCTCGGGTCGAGCAATCAGATCCTGTTGAGGACCCGGTACCCGGTCGGGCGTTACAAGTACGTCGACCATGAGGTGAAGAACGGCTTCCTCTATTTCTATGCGATCACGGCCGGTGATTCCGTGTGCGTCGAGAAATGCCGCGACAACGCGGTGTGCATGCAGAACAACCCGACCAGGCCGGACAGCTGCATCAAGGCCAACGAGTTCTTCGGCCGCGTCTCGGGGGTCGAGTCGGAGGCGGTGACGCCCCAGGCTGCGACTCAGCCGGTCGGAGGCGTGTGGGTGGTCCCGAATCCGTACCGCGGGTACTCGGATCTCGCCAGTCGTCCGTCGTCCTGGGACCTGACGCCCAATGCCTCGGATCCGACCGGAACCCATGTCGACTTCATGGGGCTGCCGAGCAGCAAGTGGAAGATTCGGATCTACACCGTGTCCGGCGACCTGGTCGCCGAGCTTCACAGTGAGGATGCTGTCAATGCCGATCTGCGCCCCGAAGTGACGGGCTCGGACGGTCAGAGTCGACCGGGTTTCAATCGCCAGCAGGACAGTGCGAACGACGGGCAGGCCCGCTGGAACCTGATCTCGCGCAATGGACAGGACGTGGTGAGCGGGATCTATCTGTTCGTCGTTGAATCGGACCAGGGCCAGCAGCGCGGCCGGTTCGTCATCATCCGGTAGACGGACATGGACGCGAGGAGGAATCACGTGAGAAAGGCGATCGTGGCTCTCGGCCTGCTGGGGGTGATGGTGCCCGGGCTGGCGGGGGCCGCCAACATCTTCGAAAAAGTCGGCACGTTCGGCAGTCAATTCCTGAAGATCGGTGTGGGTGCACGCGCCGAGGGAATGGGCGGTGCATTCGTCGCTGTTTCCGACGACGCAAGCGCCGTGTACTGGAACGCGGCCGGGATCGCCCGGGTCGACCCCGCCAAGTCACAGCTGATCATCAACCATGCGCAGTGGGTTGCGGATCTGCAGCTCGAGCACGTCGGGTATGTGTTCCACACCAAGAAGATCCCGGGTGCGTTCGCGCTTCACGCGCGCGCGCTGACGATGAAGCCGATGGTCGAGACCACCGCGTATCAGCCGGACCCGGTGGTGGGCACCGGTCGGACGTTCGACGCCGGCATGATGACGGTCGGACTCACCTACGCGCGTTCGTTCACCGACAAGTTCAGCGCGGGCGTCACCGCCAACTTCGTGCACGAGGGCCTGGCCGAGCTGTCGCAGCAGGGCTATGCGTTCGACATCGGGACCCTGTACGACGTCGGCACGCTCGGCATGAAGATCGGAATGTCGATCTCCAACATCGGCCAGGACATCACGTTCATCGAGAAGGCGGGCCGGATTCCGACCATCTTCCGGGTCGGCACCTCGGTCGACGTCATCAAGACGGCAAATCAGCGGCTGATCGGCGCCTTCGACTTCTCGCACCCGCCCGACAACAGCGAGCATCTCAACGTGGGCGGTGAGTACCAGTTCAAGGACTACCTGTACGTGCGCGGTGGCTACAACATCAACTACGACTCGCAGGGCCTCGCGGGCGGTGTCGGTTTCCATTTCCCCATCTCGAGCGCGGGTGTGGCGAATCTCGACTATGGGTACACGGACCTCATGGACCTGGGCGGTGCGCATCGGTTCTCGCTCCGCTTCGAGTTCTGATCGGAGTCGGGTGACCGGGTCCCGGCGGCACAATTTTCTCTCGACGCGCTCCCAGACGGGGGCGCGTCGTCGTTTGCGCGGCTGGCGGGTCACGCTGCTGGCGTCGGTGCTCGGAATCGCGGTCCCCGCAGCCACGGTCCACGCGGTCCTTCCCGACGGCGAGACCGGACCGCTGCCGTGGCGGGTCGGCGGGAACCTGGCGTTCACCGTCGATGCGGTCGCGATTCCCGACAGCGCTGGCGGCGCTCTCGAGGTGTGGGTGCGCATTCCTCCCCGGACGCTCAGCCAGCTGGGGGAGGACGAGCACGGCGAGTCGAAGGTGAAGCTCACGCTGCGCCTCAAGACCCGCTACGGCGGCAAGCACCACGACGCGACCCAGGAGCTCACCATCGCGGACGCCGACACCGGCGGCGCCTACGGCAAGGTGATGACCCAGCGCTTCCCCGCGCGGCCGGGCGGCTACCTGCTCGAGGTGAAGCTCGAGGACCTGCGGTCCCAGAGGCGCGGCATCGCGTACGTCGGCCGCAAGGTCACGAAGAGCATGCGGATCGAGGGCGAGGTGAAGGTCGAGCCGGCCACCAACGAGATCGAAGTGTCGGATCCGGCGCTCCTGTGGACCGCCGGCCGCGAGCCGGGTCAGCTGCGGAATCCGCCGAATCCCGAACGCCTGTACGGACTGTTCGCACCGAGTGCGCAGGTCGCGTTCGTCGCGCGGGCCCACAACGGGGCGCCGGTTGCGTGGCGCTGGCGGGTGCGGATCATCGACAACCACATGAACGTGCTGGCGGAGCGCGACAGCACGGCCGATTCCTCCGCGGTGCTGCGGGAAGCGGTTGCATTCGACATCTCGACGCTGCCGGCCGGCGCCTACACGCTCGAGCTCCAGGTCGGCCGCGAGGGCAAGCAGGCGGTGGTGCGTCGGACGACGCTCGACATCGCCTGGCAGCTCGGCTCCTGGAATCGCGATCCTGACGACATCGCCGACGAGGTCCACTTCCTGTTCGAGCCCAAGGAGGAGGAAGCGTTCCAGACCATGGGCCCGGGCGCCCGCGAGGCGGCGGTGGCGCAGTTCTGGCGCGATCGCGATCCCGATCCCGATACCGGCGAGAACGAGGCGCGCGTCGCGTACCTCGCGCGGGTCGACCACGCGAACAAGACGTGGTCGCGGATGGGCAAGGTGAAGGGCATGTACTCGGACATGGGCCGCGTCTACATCCGCTACGGCGAGCCCGACGAGGTCCTCCGCCAGGTGCTGCCGGCCGGCGACCAGACGCTGATGCACGTCCTCCAGTCGCTCGATCTCACCGAGACCCGGCCGACCGGCGAGGTGGAGTCGAAGGGGATCGGCGGTGACCAGCGCCCGTTCGAGATCTGGAACTACGACATGGGCGTCAACCGCTCGCTGACCGCGGCCCGCACCGAAGTGCTCAACGAGAAGGCCCGCCGCCACATGGTGTTTCTGTTCGTGGACGAGCAGGGCTACGGCGACTACCGCCTCCGCTACTCGACCGAGTAGCGCACCCGGGTTGTGCCCGGGTCGCGCGCCGCGGTAGCTTCCCTCGCGGTCTCCAATCCATGGATCCATCGAGATTCTGTCCCTCGGGCGGGGAGCAGTCCGATTTGAGGGCATCGAGGGCCGCGGCGGTTGAGCCATGGATGGCGGGCGCGGCCCGAGGTAGGCGAGGCGCGCTCGGAGCGCGCCGAGCCGTGCCCCAAATCGGACTGCTCCCCGTCCGAGGGACCAGCGTCCGCAGATCGTTTGGAAGCCAGCCGTGGACGGCAAATCCGGCCGTCAATCGAGATGAGCCGTCAATCGCTACAAACAGGAAGGAAATCGCATGGTGTTGCGAGTCGGCATCAACGGGTTCGGCAGGATCGGACGCCAGGTGGTCCGCGCAGCGCGCCAGCGCAAGGCGCCGCTCAATTTCGTCGCGGTCAACGATCTGACCGACGCGGCCACGCTCGCTCATCTGATGAAGTACGACACCGTGCACGGGGTGTGGCGGGAACTGTCGTCGAAGCCGGTCGGCGGTGATCTCGACGTGCTCGGGGACCGGATCCAGGTGCTGGCCGAAAAGGACCCGGCCAAGCTGCCGTGGAAGTCGCTCGGCGTCGACGTGGTGCTCGAATCGACCGGCCATTTCACCGATCGCGACGGCGCCGCGCTGCACCTGGCCGCGGGCGCACGCGCGGTGCTGGTGTCGGCGCCGGCCAAGGGCGCCGATCTCACGTTCGTGTTCGGCGTCAACGACCAGCAGTACGACAAGGCGAAGCACACCATCATCAGCATCGGCTCGTGTACGACCAACGGTCTGGCCCCGGTCGCCAAGGTGCTGAACGACCGGTTCGGGATCGAGCGTGGGTTCATGACCACGATCCACGCGTACACCAACGACCAGAAGATCCTCGACATGCCGCACAAGGACCTGCGCCGCGCGCGGGCGGCGGCCATGAACCTGATCCCGACCTCGACCGGCGCCGCCAAGGCGATCGGCGAGGTGATGCCCGAGCTCAAGGGCAGGCTCGACGGGGTGGCGGTGCGCGCTCCCGTGATGGACGGCTCGCTGGTCGATCTGGTGTGCGAGGTGAAGACCGCCACTGACGTGGCGGGCGTCAATGCGGCGATGAAGGAAGCCGCCGCCGGCCCGCTCAAGGGGATCCTCGAGTATTGCGAGGACCCGGTGGTGTCGATGGACATCGTCGGCAATCCGCACAGCAGCGTGTTCGACTCGCTTGCGACCATGACGATGGGCGGGAAGCTGGTGAAGGTGTTCGCCTGGTACGACAACGAGTGGGGCTTCTCGAACCGGGTGGTCGACGCGCTGATCCGGATGGCGTGAGGCCGCGATGACCGCGACCTTCCACAAGCGGACCGTGAAGGACCTGCCGTGCCGCGGCAAGCGCGTGCTGGTGCGGGTCGACTTCAACGTCCCGGTCAAGGACGGCGAGGTGACCGACGACACGCGGATCGTCGCGTCGCTGCCGACCATCCGCTGGCTGATCGAGCGCAAGGGCCGGCTGATCCTCGCCTCGCACCTCGGCCGGCCCAAGGGCGGAGCGTCGGCGGCGCTGAGCCTTGCGCCGGTCGCGAAACGGCTCGAGCGCCTGCTGCGCCAGCCGGTCGCGTTCGCGCCCGACTGCGTCGGCCCCGACGCCGAGTCGCGAGCGGAAGCGCTGGCGGACGGCCAGGTGCTGCTGCTCGAGAACCTGCGCTTTCATCCCGAGGAGGAGGCGAACGACGAAGCGTTCGCGAAGCGGCTCGCCGCGCTCGCCGAGATGTACGTGAACGACGCGTTCGGCACCGCGCACCGGGCCCACGCCTCGACCGAGGGCGTCACCCGCTTCCTGCGCCCGGCGGTGGCGGGGTTCCTGATGCAGAAGGAGCTCGAGTACCTCGGTCAGGCGCTCGATCAGCCGAAGCGCCCGTTCGTCGCGCTGCTCGGCGGTGCCAAGATCTCGGGCAAGATCGACGTCCTGCAGGCGCTGCTCGGCAAGTGTGACCACCTGCTGATCGGCGGCGCGATGATGTTCACCTTCCTCAAGGCGCAGGGCCTGCCGACCGGACGCTCGCTGGTCGAGGACGACCGGCTCGTGATGGCGCGCGAGGTGCTCGAGCAGGCAAAGGCGCGCAACGTCGATCTGGTGCTGCCGGTCGACTGTGTCGCGTCGCGCGCGCCCGATGGCTCGGCGCCCGGGCGCGTGGTGGCGCTCGATTCGCTGGGCGCCGACGAGATGGGGGTCGACATCGGACCCGCCAGCATCGAGTTGTTCCGCGAGAAGCTGCGCGATGCGCGCACCGTCCTGTGGAACGGTCCGATGGGCGTGTTCGAAGTCGACGCGTTCGCGGCCGGCACGCGCGCGATGGCGCAGGCGCTCGCGGACGCCACCGGTCGCGGCGCGATCACAGTGGTGGGCGGGGGAGACTCGGCGGCGGCGGTCCAGGCGGCCGGGCTCGCCGAGCGCATGTCGCATCTCTCGACCGGGGGCGGTGCGTCGCTCGAGTTCCTCGAGGGCAAGGTGCTGCCCGGCGTGGCCGCGCTCGACGAGGCGGAGGGCGCGTGAGCGCCGCGTGGCCGCGCCGCCCGCGACTGGTCGCGGGCAACTGGAAGATGAACCGGACCGCACCGGACGGCGCGGCGCTCGCGCGTGAGATGGTCACGTTGCTGGCCGGCGGGCGCCCGTGCGAGATCGCGGTGTTCCCACCCTTCACCGCGCTCGAATCGGTCGGCGGCGTGGTGCGCGGGACCGGAGTGCACCTCGGTGCGCAGGATCTTCATCCCGAGCCGCACGGCGCGTTCACCGGTTCGATCGCGGGACCGATGCTCGTGGCGGCCGGCTGCCGGTTCGTGATCATCGGACACTCGGAGCGCCGCCACGGTCTCGGCGAGGACGACGCGCTGGTGGCGCGCAAGGTCGCTGCCGCCCATCGCGACGGACTCACGCCGATCGTGTGCGTGGGGGAGACGCTCGCCGAGCGCGAGGCGGACCGGGCTGCCGAGGTGCTGGTACGCCAGGTCGCGGCCGCCTTCGACGGCATGACCCCGGCGGTCGCGTGCGCGACGGTGATCGCCTACGAGCCGGTGTGGGCGATCGGGACCGGCAAGGTCGCGACCGTCGAGCAGGCGACCGAGATGCACCGGGTGGTGCGTGCGACGCTCGACCGGGTGGTGGCGCCCCGAATCGGCGCGGAGGTCGCGATCCTGTACGGCGGCAGCGTCAACGCCGGCAATGCCGCCTCGCTGTTCGCATCCGAGGATCTGGACGGCGCCCTGGTCGGGGGCGCCTCGCTCGAGCCGGCCGGATTCTGGCGGATCGTGGCGGCTGCGGGCGGCGCTGCCGCGCGTTGACGCTCCCCGGCCCGGCTGTTATCGTCCACGGCCGTTTCCAACCAGGGGCTTCGCCCCTCGCACCCCCGAAATTGCGCATCGAGGAGTCCATGTACGGAGTGCTGCTGGCCCTGCACGTCATCATCTGTTTCGCGCTGATCGTGGTCGTCCTGCTCCAGTCGGGCAAAGGCGGTGGACTGGCGGGCGGCGCATTCGGCGGTACCGCCCAGACCGTGTTCGGCGGCCGCGGCGCCACCGATTTCATGACCCGCGCCACCATGGTCCTGGGCGGCGCGTTCTTCACCACCTCGCTGGTGCTCGCGCTCATGTCGAGCGGCGCGGCGACGCAGCGCAGTCTGCTCCAGGAAGCGGCTCGCAAGGCGCAGTCCACCGCGCCGGCGCAGCTCCCGTCTCAGCCGGGCCAGGCTCCGCCGGCCACCGGCACGCCGCCGCAGGGAACGAATCCCCAGCCGGCGACGCCCGCTCCGGCCAAGACTCCGCCGGCCACGACTCCGCAGGGAGGCGGACGCTAGGCGCTTCGGTTCGCGCCGCGATCATCGAAGACGAACGAGTGCCCGGGTGGTGGAATTGGTAGACACGCACGTTTGAGGGGCGTGTGGGGAAACCCATGCGAGTTCAAATCTCGCCCCGGGCACCAATTGACTGAGGCCACGCCGCTCGGCGTGGCCTCAGTCGTTCAACAAGATCGCCTCTCGCTGGGAAAGCGGCGCTCGTGCAAGCTAGGACTTTGGCTTGTCGAGACTCTTCCGAACACCAGCGATCCACTCATCGATCTGTGGGTTCTGTGGTGCAAGCGCCTTGGCCCGCTCCAGGTATCGGAGTGCCGAAGTGAAGTCTTTCGTTTGAGCCGACGCTATTGCGCCGAGAATGAGCGCTTGGACGTTGCGTGGATCGCGTCCGAGGATCTTGTTGATGCGTTGCCAAGCGTCCGATGTGCGCCCCGTCCGAAGGTAGTAGTCCGACAACCAGAGGGCCTGGTTGTCGTCCGCAGGAGAAACGGCGACCGCGCGCTCCATCCATCGAGCCGCTTCCGGAAGATCATCCCGACTCTTGAACAGGTCGGCCACTCGGGACATGAGGTGTGCGTACTCCGGGTCCGGGGTGCGAGGTGGCGCGAGCCGCTCGATCGTGGCGATCCGTCGTGCAATGGCCCTCGTCGTGTCTCGTTCCATTCCTTGCGCCACGTTGATGATGTAGCTGGACCCCGCGTAATACGATCGGTAGACATGCTCGCCAGTGCGTTCGAGGCGAGCAGAAAGCGGGCCCGGTGCCGCGTTAAGCGCGAAGGATGCGGCGGTGAAGACCCCGAAGCCCAGGATCATGCCGAACACCCGATCGCTTGGGACTCGCGTGTCGCTTCCCGCCAGGATCGCTGTCAGGAACAGCAGTAGCGGTGGGCCCAGCAGTGCATAGAGGTCCCAATCGCGAGGCATGGACAACGCTGGGTTGAGGGCGAAGAAGAAGACGAGCGAGAAGCCCAGCGCCAGTGCTGCAAACGGAATCCGAGCCTGATGCCACCCGATTGCTTTCCGTCCGAAGATCCCTATGCCAACAAGGGCGACGACGACAGGAGCCCCGATCAGGAGCAACACGTTCAGGAAGTCGCCGAGATGATTGAGCGACTGCAGCGAGTAGCGCTCGAAGGGAGGGGGGCCGGCGATGATGGGTAGGAACGAATGGGCAAAGTCGCGCCCAGCGCCGGAATGAGGCTCGTTGTACGACTTGAAATAGAAGAAGTAGGCGATCCCGCCGGCCACCAGAAAGGGGATCGCTAGGAGCATGGCAAGCTTTCCGTCCGGCATTGGCCGGATCGTGACTCGCCGGGAAACGAATCTGTGGGCGAAGACGAAGAGCAATGCCGGCAGGAAGTAAACGAGCGCTGGATGGATGCGCGTCGCAGCGAACCAGGCGATCGGCGCGATCCAAAGGTAGATGCCTCCCTCGAGAGCAAGTGAGCCAGCGAGGAGGAAGGCCATTGAGGCCAGAGAGGCCAGGGGATATGTCTCGACATGGCCGAAGAACAACTGGTTGGATCCGATCAGGCATCCCGCAACGAGCAGCAGGGGCGCCCACCGGGAACCCTTGAATTGCCTGCGAACGTAGAGTGCCCAGAGCAGTAGCGACATTGCCCCTGCGATCGAGCTGAGGATCCGGTACGTGTGTCCGATCGGCCAGTGGAAGAGTCGGGCGACCCAGCGGTGGAGGAGCAGGGTCAGAGCCTCTTTGTCGGACTGCAGATTGAAGCTGAAGACTCGACCCAGCCAATCGCCGGTCAGGCGGCGAGAATCGTTGGCGTCCCAGAAGAGGATCGTCCGAGCGTCGCCATAGATGTCGGTTCGGATGGCCAAGGCGTAGAACAAGAAGAACGCCAAGGCGGCAAGAAGGGCCAGCGTGGTCGTTCCGGCCACGGTAGGCCGCAGCAAAGGGGCTGCGATCGCCTCAGTCGTTCGAGCGGCCCATACTTGGACAGGCTTGGCGAGTAAGGCTGCAGAGCACATGAGCCCAACGACGCGAACCCACACAGGCAGAAACCCAAGTGCGTGGATGCCCCAGAGAGCACCGCTGGGCCAGATCGTCGCGATCGCGAAGATGCTGAAGAAGGCGATCCCGACCAAGGACCAGCCACGGTCGGAATGTCGGGAGGCTCCGGGCGTTTCGATGGCATCGCTCACAGTGCGCTCGCGCTAATCTTCATCTCATCCACTCGGGTCCCTCCGAGTTGCACAACAGCGCACGTTCACGTCTCAGATCATCCTAGCCCTTTCTCCCATGGCTTGTGAATCACTCCGCAGTGCCAACGCAGCCGCTCGATTTTGGGGCAAGTCCAACCCCCGGATCTGCCGATAACAGGATCCATGCGTCACCCCAGAGAGTGGACGTGTCTCAGCTTGGCTGTGTGCTCCTGCGTCGCGGCACTTGCCAACATGCTGGTTGCGCAAACGGTGGCGGCGGACGGCGCGCTCCCGCTGATCCCTGCACCGGCCCAGATCACCACATCTGCTGGCACCGTGGACTTGTCCGGCATGTGGTGCGTTGAGATTGACTCCAACCGGCCAGATTCGAGCGACATCCGCGCAGCGCACCTGCTCGTCGAAGAGGCCCGTGCCCGCGGCTGGTCCTGGCATGTGGGTGCCAGGCCTGGGGCCTCCCGTGTGCGGCTCAGGACCTCGGACTTGTCACCGGGTGCAAGCAGTCTTGCCGCCGAGCAGGGCTATTCGCTGTCTGCAGCCCCCCGCCACATCATCATCGAGGCACCCTCAGCGACTGGACGGTGGTACGGCGTTCAAACTCTCCGACAACTGATCCGGGGTGTTCCTGGCGGTCAAGTTCCAAAGCTGGTGATCAAAGATGTTCCATCACTGGCCGTGCGTGGTGTTTCGGACGACGTCGCGCGCGGTCAGATTTCCACTCTGGCGGACTTTGGCGCCATCGTGCGGGAACTCTCGTTCCTCAAGATCAATCTTTATCAGCCGTACATCGAATCTGCGTTTCGGTTTCGCTCGACGCCGCGTCAGGGTGCTGATCCCGTGTTCGAGCCCAACGAGCTCGCTGAATTGGTGCGTGAGGGTGAGCGTTACCACGTACGCGTAGTTCCGATCCTCGAGACGTTGTCACATCAGGATGGATTGCTTTCCGAGTCGGCATACCAACACTTGGCGGAAACGGTCCCAGCTACGCCGCCCCTCGGTGGGGTGCCTGCCTGGCTTGGCGCCCTGTTTCGGCCTCGGCGGGATGACGAGGCGGACGGCGAGGGCCGCCAGCCGTCCCCGGGTGCGAGTACATTTTGTGCCACTGATCCAAAGGCTTTGCGTCAGGTACTTGGAATGGTGGACGAGGTTGCTGTGGTAACGAGCGACCCTTGGTTCCACCTGGGCGGCGATGAGTGCGGAGAGATCGCGGTGGGGCGAAGCGCCAGTGCCGTCCGCGCCCGAGGGTTTGGTCGGGTGTACGCGGATTGGTTCGGCGCGGTGAGCCGCCGACTTGCCAGCATGCATCGGCGTCGGGCGATGCTTTATGCCGACATGGCACTCGCTCACCCGGATGCGCTCTCCCTGCTGCCACGCGACGTGGTGATGGTGGACTGGCACTACGATCCGGCGGATACATTCTCCACCCTCGCAGTTCTTCGGCGTGCGGGGTTTGAGGTGGTGTCGAGCAGTGCCATGTGGAATTGGCGAACGTTCTATCCACACTACGTCCGAGCACTGCCGAACATTGCCCATGCTGCTGATGCAGCGCGACGCGAGCACGGGATCGGAATGGTTGTCGCAAGTTGGTGCGACGGCGGAACCGAGTCATTGCGCGAGTTCAACTGGCCGGGCTACGCATACGCAGCGGCAGCCGCATGGCAATCGCGCTCGCCAGACTCAGATGACGTTCTGGGACGTTATGCCCTCCTTCGATATGGAGCGCGTGGCGGCGAACTGGCGCAGGTCGAGCTGGACCTCGCTGCGATTCCGCCACCGCGATATGGCTGGTGGGGACGAGCGTTCCATGCGCCGATAGGCGTGAGAACTCGCACAGGTCCGTGGCTTGCTCAGATGCAGGATCTTCAAAGGACCATGATCCGGGCGAACACGACGATGGCCCGCGTCAGTGGTCAGGTTGATGGTGCACGGCTGGCCGTGCTGCGCCACGCGGTCAGTCGTTTCCACTATCTTGCGGATCGAGAAATTGTTCTCGATCAGATAGCGCGGCGCGTTAAGGTCGATCCGCGGCGTCCTGATTCGACCTCGGCGGCGGAGCTGCGATCACTGGCGGACCGCCTACGAGGCCTGACACTCGAATACGGCCGCCTCTGGAGCCTGCACAATCGGACTGTGAATCAGGAAAAGCTCACGGGTCGACTCAGTCGGCAAGAGGCAACCCTGCGGAAGCTTGCCGATCGCGCCGAGAATGGCACCCTTGGGAGCCTGGAGCCCGCAGTCGCACGATTGCCGTGACCGACAATGGCGTGTGCCGTTAGCGTGCCGTAACCACGCGTTGGCCCTTTTCCACGCCGCTCGGCGTGGCCTTTGTCGTTCGAGGTCGCGTGAAGCAGTAGAATGCCCCCGTCCGTCACGCCCGACTCGGAGGGCCCCCGCTTGATCCATCGTGCGATCGGTTTCGTTGCCGCAATCCTTGCTCTGGCTCTCTCCGCTCATGCGCCGGCGGGCGCGCAGGGGGAGGCGCCGGTCCCGCCGCCCGCCCTGCGCCAGCTGAGCCTCGAGAACAAGCCCAGGAAGGGTGACTTCGACGCGATGCTGGAGCGCCGCATCATCCGCGTGCTGGTGCCCTACAGCCGCACGCTGTACTTCGTGGACAAGGGGCAGGAGCGGGGACTCACCGCCGACCTCGCGCGCGACTTCGAGCGCTACCTCAACAAGAAGTACGCGAAGCGGCTCGGCAAGCGGCCGGTGACGGTGATGCTGATTCCCACCACCCGCGACAAGCTGCTGTCCGGCGTTGTCGATGGCCTCGGAGACATTGCCGCGGCGCACCTGACCGCGACCGACGAGCGCCGCAGGATCGTCGACTTCGTCGCGCCCGAGGACAAGCCCATGCGGGAGTTGGTGGTCACCGGCCCGACCGCCCCGGCACTCGCGATGCTCGATCATCTGTCGGGTGCGACCGTGCATCTGCGGAGATCGACGAGCTACATCGAGAGCATGGCCGCGTTGAACCAGCGCCTGGTGAATTCAGGCAGGGCTCCGGTCCGCGTGGTCGAGCTGCCTGCCGCGCTCGAGGACGAGGACGTGCTCGAGATGGTGAACGCCGGGCTGATCGGCATCACGGTGGTGGACGATTGGAAGGCCCGGATGTGGGCGCAGGTCCTGCCCAAGATCCGGGTGCGTGAGGATCTGGCACTGCGCACCGATGCGTATCCCGGCTGGGGAGTGCGCAAGGGCAGTCCCCAGCTGGTCGCCGTGGCAACCGCGTTCTACACGCAGGCGATGAAGCTCCACAGCTGGGAGGCGCGCCTCGCCCAGTACCACCGACGCGTCCGGCAGATCAGCAACAACACCAAAGGCGCGGAGCTGCGACGATTCGAGACCACGGTCAAGCTGTTCGAGAAGTACGGGGCGAAGTACAACTTCGATCCGCTCATGCTGGCGGCGCAGGGCTACCAGGAATCCCGGCTGCGGCAGGACGCACGCAGTCATGTCGGGGCGATCGGCGTGATGCAGATCATGCCGCCGACCGGCAAGGAGCTGAAGGTTGGCGACATCAAGCGGCTCGAGCCCAACATCCACGGCGGCGCCAAGTACATGTACCAGCTGATGACCCGCTACTTCCCGGACGCGAAGTTCAGCCACAACGATCGCTCGCTGTTCGCCTTTGCCAGCTACAACGCGGGCCCCGGGAACATCTCGAAGATGCGGAAGGCTGCGATCAAGCGGGGCCTCGACGGCGATCAGTGGTTCAACAACGTCGAGCTGGTCGTGGCCGAGCGGATCGGGATCGAGACCACCACCTACGTCCGCAACATCTACAAGTACTACGTCGCGTACAAGCTGGTGGAATCGGCACAGGAGAGCGCGCAGCGGGCGAAGGAAGGCATGACCGGGAAGTAAGGCTAGAAGAGTTCCTGCACGTAGCCGTCCAGCGTTTCCTCATCGATATAGCCGACCACGCGGCGAACCACCTCGCCGTGCCGGTTGATGAAGAACGTGGTGGGGATCGAGCGCACCGGGCCGTACAGGTCGAGCACGCGCTCGTCGGCCATCGCGATCCGGAAGCTGACGCCCATCTTCTGGACGAACTTCTTCACCTCCGCCGGGGTGTCCTCGTCGACCGAGAGCCCCATGACCACCAGGCCCTGGGGTTCGTAGCGCTTCTGCACGGTCTCGAGGTGGGGCATTGCCGCACGACACGGCTTGCACCAGGTGGCCCAGAAGTCGATGACGACCGGGCGTCCCTTGAAGTCGGCGAGCTTGAGCGACTTTCCCTCGACCGTTTTCACGGCGAACGCGGGAGCCTTGACCGGCTCCTCCGCAAACACCGGAAGGGCGGCCCATGCGAGTACGAGGAGCGGGAGCGAGGAGCGAATCAGAGAGGCGCGCACAGGTGGAGTTCCTCGAGTCGGGGCCCGGCAGGGAGAAGCGAACCGTGGAAGACTCTAGCGAGTCGTGGCGTAGAACGCTCATATGCATTCGGAGGATTTGCACCCGCTTGACCTGAAACCGTTCGTACTTGCGTCTCATGAACGACTGCAGCCGTCGCGCATGCAATGCTCCGGAGTCCATGCCATGAACCCGAACCCGGGAGAGCGGTTGCACCAGCATGAATCGCGGACGCAATCTCTTGAGCCGCCAGCAATCCCTGTGCTAGCGTCCGGCTGCTCCTTACAGCCAGCCCCTGATCTCGGTCGCAGCAGGGAAGTCCCCGCGGCCGCCCTGACTTCACATGGAAGGTGAAGCCACATGCTGATCGGCTCGATGCTGCTACAACTCGGTGGTACCAGCAGTTCGATCCCGGCCCTGGTCATGCAGTCCGGACCGTTCGGGAAGGGCGTCCTGCTGTTCCTGCTCGCCCTCTCCGTCTACTCGTGGGCGGTGATCTGGAACCGAACCCGCGTCTACGGCCAGGTCGAGAAGGCCGACCGTGACTTCCGGGTCGCGTTCCGCCGCCTGCCGCCCGGTGCCGACTTCCGCCTGATGGCGGACCAGCATCCCCGCAGCCTGCTGGCCCGGGTCGCGCTGGCCGGCCAGCGGGCGCTCGACCAGCATCCGGCCGACGCCGGATCGCCGGCGCTCCGCTACGAGATCGCCCTGCGCGCGATGGACCGAACAGTGGCCGAGGAGACCGCCGGTTACGAGCGCGGGGTCGGCTTCCTTGCCACGGTCGGCAGCGTGTCGCCGTTCGTCGGACTGATGGGCACCGTGTGGGGCGTGATGACCGCGTTCATGGACATCGGAACCCAGGGGTCCGCCTCGCTGGTGGTGGTGGCGCCCGGCATCGCCGAGGCACTGATCACCACGATCGCCGGCCTGGCGGCCGCGATCCCCGCGGTGGTCGGCTACAACCACCTGCTCGGTCGCCTGCGCGATCTCACCAACATCGGCGGCCAGTTCGCCAACGAGTTCCTCGAGCAGCGGCTCGGAGTGGGCACCAGCGACGAGCGTCGCGTGGGAGTGGCCGGACGATGATGTCGCCGGTCGGCAACAACCGTCGCCCGGTCGCGGAGATCAACGTCACGCCGCTGGTCGACGTGGTGCTCGTGCTCCTCATCATCTTCATGGTCACCGCGCCGTTCCTGCAGGGCGGTCTCGAGATCAACCTGCCCAAGGTGGCGACCAAGGGGCTCGACGTCCGCGAAGGACTGATCATCAGCATCCGCCAGGACAAGACGATCGCGGTCGGCGACCGGGTCGTGTCCGACGAGGGATTCGAGGACGCACTGCGCAAGGCCGGCGCCACCGAGCGTCCGGTGTTCCTCAAGGCCGACACCGGTGTTCCCTACGGCGAGGTGGTGAAGATGATCGCCCGCATGCGTCACGTGGGCGTTGCCTCGCTCGGCCTCGTCACCCAGCCGCCGGCCCCCGCGGCGCGACGTTGAGCGCATGCGCACCGCGGTGATCGGATCGACGATCGCGCACCTGCTGATCACGATCGCGATGTTCGCGTTCCGCATGCCGGTCAAGGTGATCGTGCCCGGTCCCGACGTGGTGCAGGTCGCCCTGATCGAGCCCACCGCGTCACCGGCGCCGGTCGCGCAGCCGACGCCGCCACCGCCCGAGCCCGAGGACGATGGCATCGTGATCGAGCCGGACAAGAAGAAGACGCCGAAGAAGGCGGAGCCGGTCGAGCCACCGAAGAAGCAGGAGCCGCCGCGCACCGAGACCAGGCCGGCGCCCCAGACCGCGACGCGTCCGGTGGCGGGTCTGCCGTCGGCGCGGGTCGGCACGGCCGGGCTGAAAGGCGACATCGGGGTCGATTCGAACTTTGAGTTCGCCTACTACCTGCAGCAGGTGCGCGACATCATCGGATCGAATTGGAGCCCGCCGACCGGGGCCAGCGGGGGGACGGTGCGGACCGTGGTCTACTTCCAGATCTCCCGCCAGGGCGCCGTTTCGGCGGTGCGACTCGAGACCGGAAGCGGGTCCGAGTTCTTCGACCGCGCCGGGGTTCGCGCGGTGATGGTGAGCCAGTTGCCGCCCCTGCCCCTCGGATTCGGCGGTGGCAGCCTCGGCGTGCACTTTGGATTCGAATGGGAGGCCCCATGAGCGCGCGACGTCTGCCCCGGTACCTGGTCGCCGCTCTGGTGCTTCCGGGTCTCATCGGCCTGGTGCTGATGGCCCCGCGCTCCGGTCGTGCGCAATCCGACGTGCGGATCGACATCAAGGGTTCCGGAACGCGGATGAAGATCTGGATGGAGCCGCTCAAGCCGGAAGGCGATCGTCACTCCTCGAACTTCGCGCTCCAGGCCGACGAGGTGCTGGCCAGCGATCTCACCGCCTCGGCGGTGTTCCGGGTGGCGCGCCAGGGGATCGACAGCCCGCCGTCGGATGCGCAGGTGGTCGTGCACGGCAGCTTCAAGGTCGACGGTCAGCGACTCCGCCTGGTCGGCGAGATCCACGACCTGCCCGGCCGCCGGCCGGTGTTCGCCAAGGAGTACAGCTCGGCGCTCAGCGACTGGCGCGCGTTGACCCACGCGTTCGCCGACGACGTGGTGCTCGCACTCACCGGCGAGGCGGGCGTCGCCAGCTCGCGGATCGCGTTCATCGCCCAGAACGGCAGGGAGAAGGAGCTGTGGCTGATGGACGCCGACGGCGCACGCGCCACGCAGATGACGCGCGACCGGTCGATCGCCCAGTCACCATCGTGGGCGCCGGACGGGTCCCTCATCCTGTTCACGTCGTACCGATCCGGCACCGGAACCCGCATCTACGTCATGCCGGGCGCGGGCGGGAGGGTCTACCAGGTCTCGGCGCGCGCGGGTCTCAACACCAGCGCGATGTATTCGCCCGATGGGCGCGAGATCGCGGCCACCCTCAGCTACGAAGGAAACTCCGAGGTCTACGTGATGGACGCGCGGGGCGGCTCGCCGCGGCGACTCACCAACCACCGCAGCATCGACACGTCGCCGAGCTGGTCGCCGACCGGGCGCGAGATCGCGTTCACGTCGGATCGCTCGGGGGCGCCGCAGGTGTACGTGATGAACAAGGATGGCAGCGATGTTCGGCGGCTCACCTACGATCTCGGATACACCGATTCGCCGGCCTGGTCGCCCAAGGGGGATCGCATCGCATTCGTCTCGCGGGCCGGCGCGGGGTTCGAGATCCAGACCTGCCGACCGGACGGCAGCGACCTTCGACTTGTAGTCTCCGGCGGGAGTAACGAGAATCCCCGCTGGTCACCGGACGGCCGCCATCTGGTGTTCGCATCGAACCGCGGTGGTGCCTTCGGGTTGTATGTAACGGATCTGGATGGTTCGTCACCGAGGAAACTCGATACGGGCGGCCGCATCGCCCTGTCGCCAGCGTGGTCGCCGCGACTGACGCCGCCGGGCAGGATGACGGCCCGCGTCGGTCAATCGGTCCAGGGAGGTACCCGATGAAAGTACGTCACATCCGTCTGGTCGTGACCGGCATGCTGCTGGTCGCCGTTGTATTGGTGAGCGGCTGTGCCAAGAAGAAGCCGCCGGAGCCGACTCAGGCGCCGCCAGTGCCCGGCGAGACCACGACTCCGGCGCCCGCGCCGACGCCGGCTCCGCCGGTCGAGACGCCGCCTGCGCCGCCCGGAGTGACCGATGCCGAGTTCTCGCCGGCGTTCTTCGATGTCGACCAGTCGTCGCTCAACGAGCAGGGACGATCGGCGCTCGACAAGAACGCGAAGATCCTGCGGGATCATCCGGATGCGAAGGTCGAGATCGAGGGTCACTGCGATGAGCGCGGTACGGTGGAGTACAACCAGGCGCTCGGACAGCGTCGCGCCGAGGCAGCCCGCGACTACCTGGTCGCCCAGGGTGTCACCGCCGACCGGATGACGGTCATCTCGTACGGCAAGGATCGTCCGTTCTCCGAGGGCCACGACGAAGGCGCGTGGGCGCAGAACCGGCGGGCCCACTTCCGGGTTCGCTCGTGAGGGCCAGGACGTTCCGCAGCAGCTGGACCGTGGTCGCCGTGCTCGCGCTCGTCGCGGGCGCGGCGCCGGGGTGCTACACGCCGCGCCTGGTCAAGCTCCAGGCCGGTCTCGACAGCCTGCAGGCGCAGGTCGACACGCTGACGATCCGCAACCAGGCCAGCTACGAGCTGGTCCAGTCGATGCGGTCGGACGTGGCCGAGCAGAAGGACATCCTGCTCAGCACCCGCGCCACCACCGGCAGCACGACCCAGGAACTGTTCGATCAGATGGGGCGCCTCAACGAACGCCTGGCCGAGGCGCTCGGGCGGTTCAACCAGCAGTCCCAGCGCCAGTCGACGCAGACTCCGGCGGGCGGAGGTGGTGGGGGCGGCAATCCCAACCAGCTCTACGACCAGGCGAGCCTCGACCTGACCCAGGGCCGCTATGCGATCGCGATCCAGGGCTTCCGGGACTTCCTGCGTACATCTCCGACCTCGGAGCTGGTCGACAACGCGCGCTATGGCGTGGGTGAGGGGTTCTTCGCACTCACCCAGTTCGACAGTGCGGCAACCGAATATGGGGCGGTGGTTCGCGATCATGCCAATGGCGATCGCGCGCCGGCCGCGCTCTACAAGCTGGCGTTGAGCGAGGAGAAGCTGGGCCGCGCCAACGACGCCAAAAAACACTTCGAAGATCTCGTCAAACGATTCCCCGACTCGGGCGAGGCGCAGCTCGCGCGTGAGCGCCTCGGTTCGTCGCGGCGTCGCTGAGCGCGGCGCGCGTCTCTCCGCGACGCTGATCGTCGTCGCCCTGCTGGGGCGGCCGGCGAGCAGTGCCGCGCAGGCAATGCCACCGGACACGAGCGCGGCCCGGCCGGCGCCTGCTGACCGTGATTCGGCGCCACCCGACAGTTCCTCGGCGCCGCCCGACACCACCCCGGTGAAGGGCCTCACGATGACCGGCAACGTCGAGGGCCGGACCATCCGCCGCATCGACGTGGATGCGCGCGGCATCTTCGATCCGACGCCGACCGGCCGCCTGGCGTTCGCCTACAAGCTGGCCGACAAGCTCCACGTCACGACCCGCGAGGCCGCGGTCCGCCAGCAGCTTCCGATCGAGGCCGGCGACAAGTGGACCATGACGCGCGGCCGCGAGACGATGCGGATGCTGCGCGACATGGGCATCCTCAATCCGCAGGGGCTTTCGGCAGTCGAGCGCGGCGACTCGGTGGACGTCGAGGTC
>Ga0210380_10000093_pt1 | contig 48403 bp, 47 predicted proteins | sample PLM4_5_coexredo_FD_155476 | JGI IMG/M metagenome (GOLD analysis project Ga0210380, IMG submission 155476) | Groundwater sediment microbial communities from an aquifer in East River, Colorado, USA - PLM4_5_coex redo | ecosystem: Environmental > Terrestrial > Soil > Riparian zone | place: USA...
TGGCGTCGAGGCCATCGGACTGTGACCGCTTCTCGCGGTAGCCATAGCCGTCGATGGGGGTGAAGTCCACGTCGTCTATCTGGCAGCCGTCGATAGGCGTGTTGCCACCCTCGTTGACCGGGGTGTTCAACTCGAAGTTGCGGTATGTGACGGGCCTAGTGAGGTCCATGCGCTAACTCGGCCTGCGCAATCGCCTCACTCGGCTGCGAAGCGAGCGCCATTCATTGGCGTAAGTCGCCGCCATGCCAAGGAGTTGCGTTGCGCTCACATCGGTGTTGTTGGCGTCAGTCTGCCACTGCTGGAACAGGGCACGCGACATGATGAGTCTCTGGAAGCAGGTGAACTGGGCGTACGAGCGGATGACGTACTCGCCATCGAGGTCGATGTCGGGCACCTCGGAGTCGTCATACAGCGGGTCACGCTCTGCGTAGCCCCACACGGTGAGCGTGTCCTGATCGGTGTCGAAGAACAGGCCACGGGGCAGGATGAGCACCCCGTTGAAGTAGTCCCAGCCCGACAGCATCTCGTCACCGTTGTGTCGAGGGAGCGTCTGGTAGGCGAAGTTGGGCCGCCACAGTTCGACACGGAAGATGTCGTCAATGAGGCCACTCATGGCGTAGGTGAATGTGTCAGCCACCAGCACCACGTCGGCCTTGCTCTCCTTCGGCACAAGCCGATTGAGTTCAGCGATGCCGCCGTTGATGAGGTCGTTCACCTCTGTGGTGCTAAACGCCCTGTTCTCAGGGTCGTGCAGGTCACGACTGATCGAGGCCCGCAGCACCTCTTGCGTAGGTGGCGTGTATGCCGTCATCTCGCCCTCAGTAGTAGGGGGCTGGCCCGCGAAGGAGAGCCAGCCCCCTGTCGGCTAGTTTAGCCAGCCGCCGCTGCTGAGGAAACGGAGTCGATGCCTCGGAACTTCGGTCCAACGCCTGAGATGTCGAGCACTTGGGAACCCCAAAAGCCCTTCCATCCCATGAGCATCTTCTGGGCCAGCGGGTCGGTGTGGTCACCGCCCGGTCGGACCATGTATGCCTCGATGGAGTCGAAGTCGCCGAAGGCGAAGTACCCCGGCCCGTAGATCAGGGTGCGGAAGATGTGAGCAGACGCCGCGCCACCGTTGCCGATGTACGTGCCGTTGTTCGTCTCGAAGAACTTGACACCGTGCATGGTGCCAATCTCTCCCGCCTTGATTTCCGTGGTGCCGGTGTACTTGTTGATGTCGAGCCACTGACCGGCAGTGCCCGACTCTTCCATCAGGTCGCGTGCGACGAACGGATGGATTTTGGCGTGGTACGTCCCATCGGGGAACGTCGGCACATTGGCCGCACGCAGTTCTGTGACAGCGCGTCGAACCAGCGCCATCGTCAGGTACGTGCCCGACGCCTGAGTCAGAGTGGCGCGAGAGGCGAAGCCGCCCGCAAAGATGGTGGACGGGGCCGTGATGTAGTCACGGTTCGCCTCACCAATGGAGCGGTCGAGCGTCATTATCGCGTTGAACGCGAGACGTTCGGCTGCCACAGCAGCGAGGTTGTGCGGCGACTGCATCAGAGCGATGTCCGAGATGCCGACGAGTCGCCCGTACTGGGCACCGTAGAACTCGTCGTAGGCGATGGTCAGCGCGTCCTCAGCAGGCGGTGTCGCCTCTGATAGCGCCTGAGCGACGGTGGACAGGTCGCCATAGGCGATGTACCGGAGCATGTTGGTGCCCGGTACCTGCGTGGCCTGAAGCCACGAACCCTCGTCCAGCCAGTGCGCCCTCTTGCGCAGGTTCTCCGCAATGTTGCGGAGCACCAGCGTTGTGACCGTCTTATCGAAGTTGGTCGTCGTGGTGAGGGTGGTAGTCACTTAAGTCCCTTTCAGGGGTTATGTGTCCCGTCGCATCCCCACGCCCATTGCCTCCATCTCAGCCTTGAAAGCAGGTGCCTCTCGTTCGAGTTGCGCCAGCAACTCTGGGATGGTCTGCTCCTGCGGCGAAGTGGTGCCATTGCCGGTTCGTGCGACAGAGTTCTTGTCGATCAGTGATGGTGGGACGTTTCCACCCAGACCAGCAGTCAACTTCGCTTCTAACGACGCCAGTTTGCCTTCGTCTGCGACCGCGAGGACGTTATCGTCCAACTCGGCGGAGACGTTGGGGAAGCGAGTCTTGCGCAGTTCCACCGTGTGGTTGCGCTGAGTCTCTTCCAACTGCCGCGTGAGCGATGTGACCTGATCCTGCATACGCTGCTCGGCAGTCATGTTCTGCTGCCGCTGGACTTCCTCTGCCTTGCGTGCCTGTTCCTCGGTCGCTTGGTAGCGAGCGAGTTGGTCACGGAGGGCTTTGGCTTCCTCTGCGTGTGCCTTGTCCTTGCCGGAAATGCGAGCCTGATACTCGCGCTCGACTTCCTCGACCGTGCGGGGTGTCGTTGGCTCTACGACCGCTGTGCCCTCGGCGGGTTCAGTGGTGGCGGGCTGTTCCCCGGACGGAGTGGTTGTCTCGACTGTCATCCAGCGTCTCCTAGTTTGCTACTCCTGTGACCCCAATGCAATAGGGGTCAATGAGCGTGAGGATACACCTCACTAGGGCATCATCGGGGCCAATGTCTGCTCGGCATCGGCGAGGTCTTGGTCGGGCGGAGTAAGGCCATACGCTTCGAGCATGGCCCGCGCATTGCTCGACGTAGAAGGTTGGGGCGCTGCTGTCTCTTCGGCTGGTGCGTTGATTTCGTTGCCGATCTGATTGAAGGTGTTGATGAAGTTCACCGCACCCAGTGCGTAGTTAGCCGTATCAGCCAACTCACCCAATGGGTTCACCTTCTTGGGCTTGATACCCAACCTCACACGGTCGGCGTTCTCGACCTGCTTGGCTGCGGTGTGGCGTATCCACGCAGGTGAGTTGACCGGGATGTCCCACGGCGTACCGGGCACCATCATCTGCAAGAAGCGGATGCCCTTCTCGTGCTTCTCCATGAAGTCACGCAGGTCCGGGTCGGTGTTCAGTTGCAGCAGGAGCGCCTGACTGACGTGTGAGGACATCATGTAGCCCGCCATCGGTGCCTTGATACCGAACGGCTGCTTGACCAAGAACCTCAGCAGTTCAGGCACTACCTTGCCCCACATGTACGACGCGGGGTAGTAGCCCAGATACGGGTGGTTGACGGAGCGTTCGAGGAAACTTCTTCCCCGTCGGAAGTAGTGACTCGTATGCGCCTGCTCTTCAGCCTCGGACATTAAGTAGCGAGCCATCGCCAAGATGCGGTACTCGTCGGGGTTGAAGGGCACCGCCGACAGGGTGTGGTTCTCCTGCCCGAACAACTGGTCGAACAGCGCCTTGGCATCCGGGTGCGCCTCGGACAACTTCTTGACCTTGGTGTGCTCTTGGACCAACTTGCCCATGAAGTTGAAGGCCGACTGAAGCCGGGAGTTAATGACCTCACCAGTGGTCACATACCTGACGAACTGCTCGGCCAGCCACTCTTCCTGTCGGTCAGCGAGGACGCTCTTGCCATTGACCGTGCGCTTGTAGCGGCGCATTCCGGTGGCCGCCGAATAGGCGTCACTGATGGCCTCGATCATGGAGTCCTCGAAGTGCGGCACCATCTGGTGCAGCAACTCATGCGGGATGGTGTCAGGCCCAACCTTGTTCATCAGGAAGATGCTGGCGTCTAGGTCAGAGTCGATCTTGGTTGCGCCACGTACACCCTTGGGCGACAACTGGTAGTGCCAGCCCCTAATGGGCGGCGGCAGGTTTACGTCTCTGGCTCGCCATTCCTCAACGAAGTCTCCGAGGTGCTGCCAGTAGGCGGTGTTTGCGTGCGCGAGCGCCTCACCACGGTACCGATTGCGCAGCGCCGTTGCGACGTGGGGGTACTTGTCGGCTGCCCTGATCCAAGGGTCGGCGATGGTGTCTGCTCGCCATCTGAGGCGGGTGTCCCACTCCCACTGGGAGTAGTTGCTCCTGCTGACGGTTCTTCCTGTGCCATCTACGAACTCTCCTGACTCTTCCATCAACTTCATAAACTCGGACGTTCGGTCGGCACCAATGTCCATCTGCTGGCGGAACATGTCAACCAGACCACGCTGGTCGGTCACGCCCATCGCCCGCAGTTCGAGGATGGCCGGGTCGTCAAGTGGCTTCAATGCGTTCAGCCCGTCCTCGGTGACGGAGCCTACTTCGTGGAACACCCTGATCGCCCGGTCACCGTTTGGCATCACTATGGACTGGCGCACGAGGTCGTCATCCATCCACAACTTGTCCACCATCTTGTTGACAAGGCTCTCGGACACGTCCTTGGGCACGATGAAGTCCGTCACCCAGTCCTGATCCCACTCGTTCTTGACGTACTTGCCCGGAGTGGTGGCGTAGTCCACGTATGAGGCCACTACCTCACCGCGCTGGAAGGCAGAGCCAGTCGCAGCCACGGCGGCCTCGATGCTTTCGGGTGACCCAGTGATGACGATGCTCACCTGTGGCCCGTATGCCTGCCACTGCTCGTCGTCCACGCTGTTGTCCTTGATGAAGTCATCAACGAACTCGTCCCATTCGTCGTTGGCAATCATCGTGTCGTAGGCGTCCTTGCCCACCATGCGCCGTGCCTCATCGGCGAAGTTGTTTATCTCCTGCTCGGTGGTCGGCCCCGCCAGAGGATGGCGCACGTTGACGTGGTGCTTGCCCTCGCCAACGGATACCTGCACTACGGACACGCCTGAGATTTCTCCCACGACGCTGGCCCACCAGCGGCCTACGTCACCCTGCACCTTGGCCAAGCCTTCGTTCCATGCACGCACCTCTTCGGGATGCCACTGATGGCCCGCAGACTCCAACGCAGAACGGTGCGGGAACGCCTCGTAGAAGTCAGTGCCGGGGTGTGGCTCCAACTCGAAGTTCATGGCCACGTACTGCTTGTTCATCAAGCCTTCAGCGCCATAGCCCTCACTCTTGTTGGCGAAAGCCTTGTAGCGAGCGATGTTGACGGCCTGCATATCGGCTGCCGTCCAGTCCGTGCGCCCTGCCCAAGCGTTTGCATTGGCCTCACCAGCCCACTGGCGGTAGTCCTTCTGCATCTTGGCGAACATGGCCGGGGTTATGCCCTGCTTTGTCGCCGACGGCGAGGGGTATGGCAGCGTCTCGCCCATCAGGGCTTGCAGCATCTCTTCCGGGTCAGTGGTCCCTTCTCGTATCACCCGGCTGGCAGGACCGGCGAGTTTACCGCCCCGCCTTGCGATGATTTCGTCTGCCTCTTGCCAGCCCTTCCTTTCGGCTGCGCTCATCTCGTCCCAGCCATCCGGCTTGGGTGACTCGAAGTACCCGTGCGCTCGCGCCCCTTCCATCGAGGGGTTGATCGTGTCCAACTGACGTGAGTTGGGATGGATCAGTGACTCCAATGACGCACGCTGTCGCCAGTTGGGCATTATCTCGTCGCCACCGATACGGGCGAAGTCCAACATCTGCTCGATGGCGAGGTGCGAGGCGGGCACAGCACGGGGATGCTTGCCTGATCCTGACTCTAGAACCGACTGGATTGTGCGAATGACCTCACTTGGGTCCATGTCCTCGCGGTGGACGAGGTGCGAGAAGCCAGCCAGTATCCGTGAGGCCAATGCCTGACGGGCCTCGGCCAGTGAGGCGTGGTCCTTCTTCTGAAGCCACGACTGTGCGGCCTTCGATCCGGGCAGGTCATACGAGCCACGGCCTGTGACATCGGCCCAGTTGAACGTGCCCTCTTGGTCTATGTACTCGACCAACTTGGAGTAGTAGCCCTGCCCGTGATGGGCTAGGTCTGTGCCGACCATGCCCACGTGCGGCTGCTGCACCATCGGGAAGCCCGACTGCGTGCCGCCATAGAGAGATGACTGGACGCTCCGTGGGGCCGGTGGCTGTGGCGTCCAAGGATGCGCCGCAAACGCATCGTCAACCGCACTGATAACTCGGCTGTAATCCTCATCACTGAGGCCGGGGAAGCCAACCCTGCCGGGGTGTGGCGGCACGGGTAGCCCCTGCCCAATCGCGTCGTAGTAGTCCTCTGCCCGTGACGAAATGAGGTCACTTACATTGGATCGCTGATCCACCGGGAAACTTCGATACACCTCATCCATCGCATCTTCACGCCGAGTTGTGACATCCGTGCGGGCATCCACCGCTGCACGCCAGCGCGACATCTCGTCCTGCTGCATCTGGAAACGAGTCACTGGCACGCTGGGCGTGTTCAGCCCTTCGAGGTACTGGCGGCTCACGTCCACGCTCTGCACTGGACCACCGGGCGTCATCGGCGCACGAACGCCGCGCTCGATCAGGTCAAGGTTCTTGGTGATGTTGACCGTGGACACCAAGTCGCCGTTCTCGTCATACCAACCGAAGTAGTGGCGCTCCGGCTCACCGGGCATCTGGTCAGCGACGACGTGTACGCCTGAGTTCGGAGCGGCCTTGGGCCGGTCCTTGGGCTTCATCTTCCTGATGATGCTTTTGATGGCCCCTGCGTTCATCGAGAAGTAGTCGCTGCCCGACCCCGGCGTCAGGTTCTCTGCGATGTACTGGCCTGCCGACGCTGCCGCACCCTGCATCGTTCCCCCACCGTACGTGCCGGTGATGGACCCTAGATCACTCTGGATTTCAAGAACACTCTTGCCCCGCAGTCGCTCCACGCGCAGGCGGTGTTCGTGTATGTCACCGGGCTGTGCGATGTGGTCCTGCGTGAAGCGCCACACCACGTCATCTGGCAACTGATCGACCATCATGCCGAACAGCGAGGGGATGTTGCGGTTGCCCTCGACTATGCGGTTGATCTGGTCTGAACCAAGCAGAACTTCTGCCATCTCGGCAAGTGAGTCGTAATCCAGCCCCGGTCCTGCGATGTGTCTCAGGTCAGCGCCATTGCCATCAGAACTACCGTCAATGGCCGCACCTGTGATGCGCCTCGTCTCGCCGGTCGGTTCTGCGCTGACGCCCTTTGCGCCCACCGGCAGGTGATCCTTGGCTGTAGCGTCCCACTGCCAAGCGCGGGTGATCTGACTAGCCTCGATGGACGACACCGCCTCTTCGTCAAGGCCAGCGACAGTGCGTGAGGTGGTCTTGTGCGTCTGCACGCTGGGGTCAATCTCAACGATGTACCCGCCACCCTTCGCGCCGTAGGCACCACCAGCCAAGCGGTCAGGGTCGTTGGTCACGTACAGGTCGTCGCCCAGCAACGGCTTGAACGTACCGGCTTCGATCCCAGCCTTGTACTCGGCCTCGCTCATGGCTCGGTAGTAGTGGCCTGTTTGCGGGACATGGGTTCCCTTGGCCTTCAGTTCATCCCACAGCCCACCACGCCAAGCGTTGAAGCCAATCGTCGGGCCTGACGCCTCTTCGATGAGCCGCTGCATCTCGGCTTCGCTGCCGACCGGCGTACCAGAGATGGCTCTTGCGTCTCGGCTGATTGCCCTCACTACCGGGTCGCTGCCCGGTCGCAGTTCGTGGCCGTAGAACTTCAGCGTGTTGTCCTTGTCCACCAACTGGTAGTGAGCACCACGCGGCACCTTCTTGTTCGAGTCGAGATGCTTCATCGGCTTCGACATGAAGCGTGAGATGTATTCCTCTTCGGTGTATCCCAGCACGTCGGCGAACTGACTCATGGTCCGTCTCATGGACGACATCACTGCGCTGGCCTCACGCTTGGCCTCACGGGTGTTGCCCCGCGCCATCGCGTAGGCATCACCACTCTTTTCCCAGAACTTCTTGGGACCGATGTGTGAGGCCATTGCCCACGCTCTATCGGCGTAGACATCCTCGGCGATGTCCACCATGTTCTTGCGGAACTGCTCTTCGGTGTACTCACCAGAGCGCACCGCAGCACGCAGCGAGTCGAAGTCGTTGAAGTTGTGGTGTCGGGCAAGGGCAAGCGGCATCTGCTTGGCGCTGGCACCCATCTCGCGCGGCAGGTTGGCGTCCATGAGCAACCGCTGCATATCGCGCAGTTCGGACTCCGGTGTGTTGAACGCCTTGTTCAGCCAGTACCAGTTGCCGACTCTGGTGGGATCGGTGCTGCCTGCGGCGCGTGTCCATTCAGCCCACAGGTTGGGGTTCAAGTCATCGACGTACGCCTTGAACGACTCGCCGAAACTCTTGGAGTGCTGACGCACATAGTTCAGTCGCTTCAGTTCGGCCAATGACCTCACCTTGCGGCCCTCGCCGATAAGCCTGTTGCTCCACTCCCGACCAATCTGGGTGCCTGCACCAGCAACGCGCCGCGCCTCGGTGGCCCCAAGCAGCGACAGCGCCGCCGGGGTGTACTCCCACTGGTCAGCCCACTCCCCAAGGAACCCGGCTCGACGCAGCGCCTCAAAGGACTTCAGGTCCTCCTTGCTCCACCGCATACCCGGTCGAACGCCACGCAGGATGTTCCAGAAGAACGGCTCGGCTGCTTCCTGCATCAAGAAGATGGGGTTGTACTGGAAGCGGGCCAGTGGGTACAGGCGCTCAGACACCACGCCCAGCCAGTTGTTACCCGGTCCACGTGCGCTGCCCGTTTTCATCTTGCCGCTGATCTTCTGGGTGATACCGACCGTGAAGGTGTCGCCCTCGAACGCGCTGGCCACCAACCGTGCCATGCCGCGCGAGCCGAGACGCTGCTTGGTGGCGTCATTGAAGCCCATCTCCGACAGCAGGTCCTCCAACTCGGTGCCCATCAGGCCACGAGGCATGGTGTTGGCCTGCCCTGCTTTGCGCCTGATCGCACCGAACAGGCTATTGGCCTCACTTCGTGAGAGTCCGTAGTCCTCGACAGCCCGCCGCCTGAAGTCACGGCGTGACTCTTCAAGGTGACGCTCGCCACGGATGGGACGGAACAGTCGATCACGGATGCGGTTGAACGAGTTGACGCTGCGCACATCAGCCACGTCGGGCACAAGATCAGCCCATGCGTTAACGCCAATCAGGTCACCCTCTGGGTTACGCACCGCCCGCCACCGCTGGTCGGCCTCTGGCGAGATGCCCACTCGGTACTGCGCCTCGATGCCAGCCCGGTCGGCAAACGCCTTCTCGTTATCGAACCACTCGCGCAGTTCGGCAGGCAACTCATCACGCTTGACCAGCCGCGTCAGGCCACCCGACTTCTCCAACTCCTGAAGGAAGGTGTCGAGGTTGCGCACCAACTCGTCATCGTCCAGACCCTTGGCCGCGAAGTTGTTGAACAGCACCTCGTACTGCTCCACCGCTTCACGTGCAGCGTTGATGTTGCCGCGTGCCAACTGGCGACGGATGCGCTTGCTGTCTATGTCAGTGAGGTGTTTGGGACCCACTAGCGTAGCCCGACCCCACAGTTCCTCGGCCCCTTCGAGCGCGGTGATCTTCTTGTTGATGCGCTCGATACGCACCGGGCTGGACATCGGCGTGCCGCCCTTGCCACCCGTTGCCAACTTGTTGCGTAGTTGCGCAAGTTTGTCGCTCTTCGCACCACGCGCCAGAGTGCGGGCACCGATGAACTTCTTGATGACCGGACCACCGAAGCGCATGTGCTCGATGAGCGCCAGCATCTCGTTGTCGGCACCCTTCACGAGTGCGGCGATCTTGGCCTCATCAGCAGCCGGACCCAACATGTCCTCTAACTGCAAACGGGCCACTGCACGCTGCTTCTCCATTGTTTGTTCCGCTGCTTCCTTGCCGAACCTCGATGTCGGAAGGAACTGGGTCATCACTCGGCGCATGTAGCCCTCAACCTGAAGCGCCAGCCGGGAGTGATAGACCTCACTTTGAGCACGGAGTATCTGGTCGGGCATGGCATAGGGCACGGTCTTGGCCTCGGTTGCCATCCGCGATAGACCATCCTTGCCGACCGCGACTTCGAGGTTGGCACCCATGCGCCCGAAGATTTCCTTCAACTGGTCGCTCACGCCGATGGACTCGAAGAGGTCCTGCACCCTCTGGATGCGCTGTGGTCCGTACGCTTGGAACATGCCCTCGACCGACGCACCCGATGAGAACTCGGCGATGCGCTGACCGTTCTTGAAGCCCTTGTTGGTGATGTGGCCCCAAAGATCGAAGGGCGAGTTCAGCACCCGCGAGACTTCAGCCGCACCTTGAATGAGTGGGTCCAATGCAACCATCGCCCTGCCGCGAGCGCCCATGCTCGCCAGCGCGTCCCGCTCGTACTCCGGCTTGAACTTCTGAAGCCACTCGAACTCGTGCGCGGGCTTGACCAATCGCTGGGCATCGTCGGCACCCATCGGCATACCGCGCACGGCCCAGTCGTCCATGATCCTGCCAAGGGCAAAGGACTTCATCTCGCCCAGTTCAGCAACGTCCAACCCCCTGTGCGCGGCGGCGACGGCCCGGTTAATCATCGCCAGCCGACCTGATGTCGAGGCCGCCCTGAGCGCCAACCCGGACCCCATTGAGGCCAGCAGCAGTGGGTCGGTGACCATCTCCCACACCATGTTCTCGTAGATGTTGTTGTTGAACCCGAAGCCCGACAGGGTGATGGTGTCGTAGAACTCGGTGCGAGTGAGTTTGCCTTCCTCGAACTCGGTGCGGATGCGCTGAAGTTCAGGGTTCAGTGACTCCATTGGCGCGTTCAGGATCGCCCCTTCGGCGTTACGGCTGCTCGTCTCGGAGTAGGTACGCGACACCAATCGGCTGGGCAGGCCGAGTAACCCCAAGGTGCGCATCACTTGGTCACCAAGGTTGTTCGACGGCACGAAGTAGTCAGCCACCAAAGGACTCACACCCAGCCCGTGAGCAATCTCCGTCTCGTTGAACTGGAAGTATTGGCTCATGTAGAAGAGGGCGTTCATCGGGTCGCGCTTCATCGCGTCCTCGGCCTGCTTCTTCGCCTCGGTTTCGGGCAGGCTCTCAAAGAACTGCGCCTTGCCAGCGAACGGGTCGTGGCCGGGTGCGCCCGCCAACTGGGGCAGCGGTATCTGCGCTTGATTGCCGATGAACTCCAAGGGGATGTCTAGCAGATTTGCCACCGTGCCAAGACCATTGGCCACGTGTGCCCGGATGTCGGCAGGCATGAAGCCACCAACCTGCTCGGTGATACCGCGCAGTAGGGCTTCGAGCGCACCCATCTGGGGCGGTGCCGGTGCGGCGTATGGGTCGATGCCTTCCTGCTGCATCCTCGTCAGTTCACCCGGCTGGGCGACACTCGACGGCTGGCCGACCAGACTCATCTGGGTCTTGCCGATGTTCTCGTACAGGTCTGCTGCCGGTGGCTTGGGCTTGGCTGCGCTGGGCAAGGCCGACAGGCTCGGTGGCCCGTATGTCTGGGCATACGACATAGGCCGAATGAGAGCCTGTGCGGTCATTGGGTTCATCAGGTCGGCGGGCGTGTACCCATAAGGACGAGTTCCACCGAAGCCGGTTGGGTTACTGGGTGAGCCGTAGTTCCTGAACGGGTCGCTCACGAATACCACTTACCGCCCGGACCAAACGGGTCCCACTCATGCGGCAATCGCGGGCGCGGGCTGACACCCGGCAGTTGCGGAATGTTCGGGTTCGGCGCAGGCGGCAGCATGGGTGGCGTCAGGTCGGGGGCAGTCGGTGATGTGGGCGTACGCGGGTTGGGCATGTTGGGCGTTGGCATCAAGCCACCATCGCCCGACTTGCCTGCGTTGATCGGCGTGGGCGGCGCGGGCATCTTGATCTGCTGCGTGGGTACGTTGATCCGTGGTGTAACCGGGTCAGCCCCGCTCGGCGTACCGGAGAAGATGTTGGGGCTGAGGATGGTGTTGTTAATCAGCGTGTTGCGGATCGGTGAGTTCGGGGCCGGGATGCCGTATGGACCGGGGTGAGTCGGACCACCCGCTGTAACTGGGATACCGAACGGGCCGGGACGTGACTCGCCCGGTGCTGCCGCTGCGCCGATGCCGCCCAAGACATTCGACAGGTCACGCCATGCCGGGTTGGCTGCGGTGCCTGCGGCAGTGCGCTCCGCGACCTCTGAGCCGATCAACAGACCACGCTGCCTCTCGTTGATGGCGGTAGCCCAGATGTCACCTGCGTACAGGTCACCATTACGTGCCTTGTTGACCTCGCCGTAGAACGCTATCTCGCTGTTCAGACGTGCATTGGGGTCACTTGACTTGCTGGCCTGCACCGAAGCCCGGACTGCGCCGACATCCTGCCAGAACTCAGCCGTCTTGGCGGGGTTACCCCATTCGATAAAGGGGTCACCAGCAAAGGCCCGGAACGTCTCGTCAGCCGTCCATCCAGCCATCTCTTCGCGGCCAGTCTGGTTCCTCGCCATGTAGCCCAAGCCCGGAGAAAGGAACGAAGCGGGATTGCCGTCACGGCTGGCGAACGGGCTGATGACCGATTGGGTCTGGTAGCGCGTCTCGACCAGCCGGTCATTCGGTCCAAGCGGCACCGATGTTGGCTGGGTAATCAGATGCTCGACGCCATTAGCGTCCGACCTCTGGATGTAGTTGATGCTTGTTTGTTCGGTCGGCAGCCCTGTCACGACCAGCGCCTCCTGCCCGCCTGCCAGTGCTGCGGTGCGTGACGTGGTAGTACCCGGTCCAAAGGGTGACTCGGCAGACCAGCGCAGTTCGCCACCATCGGTGTAGATGCCATACATCGGCACGGTGTTCTGGCCGTTGCCATCGGGCAGGTAGGCAACCATGCCTATCTGTGGGTCGTCGGCTGGGGTCATGCCCTCACCCATCTCGCGTCCCGTGCGTGGGTCAACCTGTGGGGCACGCGCACGTGACAGGATGGGCATGACGCCGAAGGCCATGCCATACGAAGCAGTAATCGGTACGGCATCAGCCTTGGCCAGCAGGCCGTGGTCGGGATCAGCCTCACCACGCGGTGGCAAGATCGAGTTCGCCTGTCCTGCGGCGGGCGTCAGCAGCACGGTGCTCATCTTCTTCGGCACGACCACGAACTGACCGCCGAACTGGGCTGCCATCTCAGAGAACGTCAGCGCCTTCCACTGACCGTCAGCGTCCTTGCCCAAGAGATGCGTGCCCGCCGACACCTTCTCGATGATGTCGCGCATCTCGGTGTACTTATTGGCCATCAGTGCAGCCTCGCCATTGGCCGAACTGGTACCCGTCGGGCTGCCCGCAAACGGTGACTGCAATGCGCCTTCCCAGATGGTCTGCGCGAAGCCGCCCGGATTACCCAGTAGCGCCCTCTGCTCGCCCAGAAGTGACGAGGTGAAGAGTGGGTTCTGGTCACCCACCCGCTTCATCAGGGTTTCGTTCTGGTTGTAGTAGTCAGTGATGGCCTTCATCTGCGAAAACGGGTCACTTGCTGGATCGCCCAAGACATCATTCAGAAGTTTTCGGTTCTGGACGTAGATGTTGGCCTCGTCCATCGTGGCCATGAACTGCCACTTGGTCAGCGTGGTCTGCTTGGCTCCGTAGAGATTGGCCAACTCGCTCGATGGGGCCACATCGTTGAACCGCTTGGCCAGTTGAATGGCCTTGTCGTAGCCATCCATCGTGCGCTGGAACACGTTGTCGATGTCGGTCTGGTCAAAGGGCGCACTGATGTCCAGCCCTTCGCGTCGGGCCTGCGGGATGACCTGATCGTGCCAGTAGTCGTAGTAGCGCGAGCCGGGTGTGTTGATCGCAGCCAGCACTTCGTCCCACTGCTCGACATCACCGGCCACCGAGATGTTGCCCAACTGCTCGCCTTCAGGTGACCCCATTGCAGTGCCTTCAGGGTTCATCTGCACTTGGTTCTGCGGCCCAGTGAGAATGCCGTAGCCCTGAAGTATCTGGGTCAGACCACCCATCGTGATTTCAGATGGCCACAGGTAGTCCTTCTGCAACTGGTTGCGCTGCTGGACGTACGCCTTCTGCCGACGCTCCTGACTGGATGCGCGGCTCGACGCCTTGGCGGCGTCTAGGAACTTGGCAGCCTGCCCCATGACGGTGCGGTACATCTCGGAGTTCTTGACGTAGTTCTGGCCCTGCCCCTTGTACCAGTTGGCCACTTCCTTGGCCGACATCTTGTGCTGGGCATACGCCAGCCCGACCTTCGACTCTTCGATGGCGAACTTGTACTGGTCGTGCTGCTGGTCGTAGTAGTCCCACAGCGGGTCGTCCTTCTGGACGCTATCGCGGCGTTCCTTCCAGAACTCTAGAAGCCGCTCATCCGTGACCTGTTTGCCGTCAACCTCGCCACCCTCACGCCAAGAACTCACCATGATGTTCTCTTGGGTGTTCCAGTATTCGCGCATCATCGCCACGATTGCGCCGGTCAGATCAGGTGCGCGGCGGGGGAGTCTCCCGAACCTACCTCGTCTTGCCATCAGTAGCCACCGCCACCCTCTGTTTCAGGCTGGATGGGCGTCTGCAAGAGCAAGCGGTTATTGGCCTCACCGCCCTGCACCTGTGTCTGGGCCAAGAAGTTCTCGCCCGGTCCCGCTGGCGGCAGGCCACCCGCGTTGGACGGCAAGCCTTCAGGCGGCAGCACCGGCTGCTCTCCCTCGCCATTCATCATGGGCATGCCTTCCTGCCCACCCATCGAGGCACGCTGGGCAGCCTGACCCTGAGCCGCCTGCTGCTGGGCCTGCTGCTGCTGCTGTTGCTGCTGCTGGACACCCAACTGCTGGGCCATAGCCATGAGGCTCATCTGGACCTGAACATCTGCCGGGAACATCGCCGCGTCGGTGCGCTCGCCCCGGATCAAGTCCTGCTCGGCCTCTGGGTCGTCCACGCCAGTGACATCCATTGCCCGCGCCTGCGACCACGCCTTGCCGTTCATCAAGTTCAAGGCCATCGTCGCTGTCTCTAGGTCGTCGCGTGGTGTGATTGACGGAGCATCGACCACCAAGCGCCCTGCGCTGGCGAAGATTTCGGCGATTTCACTCTTCTTCATGCCCCATACGCGCTGAACGAGTGTCCATGTCTTGCGCCGCCAGCGGTAATACAGGTCACGCTTCATACGAATACGCGCTTCGTAGTTGGCGACGAGGGCGTTAATGGCTTTGGAAGATGAGAGAACTTGCTGTGGGGCCAGTCCACGCAAGAGGTCATTGAGGCCACTTACATCCACGAGTTCTCTGTCCAAGCGATTTAGGTACTGCTCCAACTGGAACTCAGGAAGGAACGGCTCGATCTTCTCGATCCAGTTGCCAGCACCGGGCGCAACCACAGTGTCGTCCTTGGGCTTCAGGCCCAATGGCACCACATCGGGGGCTTCAGCCCCACGCAACTGCCACTTCTGGCCCTTCACCGCAGAGCGGATCATCTGGCCGCCTTCTTGAAGGCGCTCTTCCTTCTCGGCAATGATCTGCTCTATGTCATAGAACTCACTCTTGCCGTCGGGCACACCGGGGATGTAGGTGTTGAAGAGTGGGACGTATGGCAGTTCGCCGCCGTACTCCTTGTGGGGCATGTCCTTGACCAAGAAGTTGCCCACGAAGATGGCGTTCCACGTCTCCATCTTGGTCTTTTCGCCGGGTGTGATGCTGGCTCCCTCGGCGGGCTGGCGGTACCAGTAATCGACGCACTCGACCATGTACTGCTCGTCGTGTATCCACTCGCGGGTCTGCATTGAGCGCGGCTGCTCTGTCAGAACATCACGGCTCCGCGCTCGGAGTGAGGGTACCCGTACTTTGTGGTCACCCTCTTCTAGTTCTGTCAGGTCATAGTCGATGCCGTACTGGGCAATAGCCTCACTGAGTGAGATGCGATAGGAGTAGATCACCCAGTCAAGACGTTCGTAGTCCTCGGTCGCCCAGCCCAGCCACAGGTTGCGCGGCTGGTCCACCACCTGCACCCGTGGGCGCTCCAAGTCCTCGTCCCAGTACACCTTGGCGGCGGTGCGGCCATAGATGCCCTTGACGATGCACGCCTTGTGCGACTTCAACTCGAACTCTTCCTCGTCCTTCCAAGCGAAGTACACGCGCTCGACGGCTGCGGCTACTTGGCGGGAAGGCTCCGTCTCTTCGAGGGGTAGGACGTTCTCGATGGGTTCGACGGTCTGAAGCGAGGCCGGGATGTCCACGTATTCGGGGTACACGTTGAGGCTGATGGCCACACGCCCCGGCACCTTGCGCGTCTCGTGATTGGGGTTGTGATCCGCGCCACCCGTCTTGTTGATGTCGTTCGGGTAGTACAGGTTGTCATAGCGGTCACACAGGTCGCCGAAACGCGACATCTCCTGCATCTTCTCCAAGCGCCGGTTCTTGATTTCGGCAAGCAGGATGGACTCAGGCGCGTTGAAGGCGACGGATACGCGGTGGGCGCGTTCGAGAGTGAGGATGTGATCTGGTCGTACCGGCCTTTGGGGGAAGGCTACGATGGCCATTCGGTGTGGTCACCTATCTTCTGCCACACCCCTCGGCGTCGCAGGCGGTCCCAGTATTCTCCCTCGGCCTTCTTGCGAGGGGCGGGTGCCTCTGGCTCGAAGTACGAGAACGGAAGCGACGAGGACACCTTACCTTCAGGTGTTCTGGTCACCAGTCTCACGGCGATGGCGAGGGCCATGACCGCATCCTGCGACAGTTTACGATCTTGTAGGCGATATGCAAGCAGTTGACGACGCAACTCCAACCACAGGCCCGATCTGGGGAACTTGATCTGGCCTTTCTCGATCATCGACTTGACATCCATGAGCAGCCGGTGCTTGTTCTTAGGGCTGCCCCCGAACTCGACGCTCTTCAGGCCGGGGATACCGGACAGCATCTCGCGCATGATCTTGCCGCCATAGCCCGTGACATCCACGCCGGTCGTTACGGTGGCCCCATTGGCAGCATACGCAGCGTGCTGGTCATGTGCGAGGCCGACAACGGTGATCGTCTGCTGTTTGCCCTGAAGTCGCTTTATATCCACGCCGACCACGTTGTTGCGGTCGGTGACATCGAGCGTGATGTCAAAGGTGTTGTCGTAGGTAAGCGCCGGGTCGAGGCCGTTGATGTAGCGGTGGTCCTTCTGGGCGATGACCTTGGCGGGCAGGGCTGCGAGGAAGGCTGCGTCTACCGCACTTGCGTTGAAGAACGACTTGGAGCCTTGGATGAACTCACCGTCGATGTTCTGTGGTATCAGGTCCGGGGGCATAGAGGCCACGAGTGAGTTGAATGTCTCGATGTCGATGCCGTAGCCGACGTTCTGCCGGGTGCTCATCCTGACTGAGTAGTGACCGGGAACTTTTAGTGGGTTCTTTGGGTTGCCCTTCTCCCACTCGTCACTGAAGGCGGTAAAGCCCTCACTTGGCGTTGAGATGAGAAGCATCTGCCCACCAGTGGCGATACGTCTGAGGTGGAACACCTCATTGACGATGAACGGTAGGTTCTGCTCGAAGCCGCACTCGTCCATGCTCACGCCCTGCATGGACTTACCGAGTGTGCCGATGCCCTTCTCGGTGGTGCTGCGAAAGTGGATTTCGCTGCCCCCGATCATGGGGTTGAAGCGTATCCACTGGTACTCGCCGCGCTCCTTCTTGGAGTAGTCAACGATGTCGGGACCCAACTCAGTGGTAAGCGGGCAATCTCTTCCCTGCTGGGCTTCGTGGCGTGACTCGAATAACTTGGCCAACTGGACGAAGGCCAACTCGGCCACTTCCTGCTGGATGCCGAAGTGCCACCAGTCATACGGCGCACGCATCCATGTCCTGACTGAACTTTCTGATTGCCAGTCGGGCGGCTGCATGTTCATCTTGTAGATGCACGAGTGGGCGATGGCCAACGCGAGGCCCAGCGTCTTACCGGCTTGGTTGCCTGACGTGCCGCAGATGGTCAGATACGCCGCACGCCAGCCGGTCATATCTCTGAGGACGATCTTCTCGAAGAGTTCGTTCTGGCCGGGGTGGGTCCTTACGCCAAAGAACCTCTCGGCAAAGAACGGGACATCCCATCTGCCCTTGGGCAGATCGTCCAATAGGCTCACTGACCGTCTGTGAGTTGGGGCGGTTCTTCGACTACTTGGTACTCGCCCTCGGTGACATTGAGCATGGGCGGGGCTTCGCTGCCACGTGAAAGCAGTACGCCGAGTTGCGTAATCAACTCACGGTCCTTCTTCTTCTCTTCGCGGCGGTCCAAGAGGTTCTGGGCAGCGAGGCCATCTTGGGTGGTGATGCGTAACTCACCGGCCTTTAGTTTCTCGACCGCAGCGGCCCGGACTAGGACAGCCATGTCGTCGGTGTCGGGCAAGGGCATTGGGGCCACTTCGCGCCGTTTCACCTCAGTCTCAGGGTTTCCCTCAATCGCCTCACTTGGGGATGTGGGCGGAGAAACCTCTGGGCGTGCCCCCTGAGACTTCCCCGCCCCCCTCTTCTGTGACCAGCGGGCGCTGGCCAGTTCGGACGCTGCGCTGCTGCGGCGCTCCACCTCTGCGGCGATGCAGATGTTGACGTGCTTGCGTATCGTCTCGCGCTTGACGTTGAACCCACGCTGACGGCTAAGAGTCTCTATGCGCGAGTGAGGCGTTTTCTTCGACAACTCGGTGTTGATCCAGATGCGCCTGTTCTCATCCCCGTGACATATCCCGCACCTGTGTGTCGTAAGCGTCATGGGGGTCAGTCTACGCTACGCGACCTCTCGAACGGTGGGGTTGTAGTACGGGCCACTGGGCGGCTCAATGGGATCACCCCAGTCGATGACCCTCAACTTGGGATGAGCGCGTTGCACCAGCGCACTGAAGAGCGTCACGGACACGGCCACCCATGCCCTGCCTTCGGGTGAGTCGTTTGGCTCTGGCTCGACTACTTCAGTCACTTCAGTCAGTGGACTCATAGCCAGCGTACCTCGGTGCGGATGCCATTGGCCTTGGCCATCTCGACCATGCCCAGTGTGCCCTTTGACTGGTTGTCGGGGAATGCCAGCACTAGGTCGGGCTTGTAGTCCAGCATCTCCATGTTGCGAGCCATGCCCGCACCCTTGTGGTTACCCAACGAGCGGTAGTGGTCCCATTCGGCGGGGAATGACCACACATTCACACCCAAGACCTCGGCAGCAGCGTGAGCCATAGCGTCTACGCCTCTGGCTCCCCCGTGAATGATGGTCAAAGGCTCTTCGTTCTGGGCGCAGGCAATCGCCAACTCGGCAAGTGCGGCGTATATGACCCCACGCTTGTGATCGCCCGCTCTGCGTGAGCCTGTGACGAGGACTCTCATACGTCCAGTGGTCGCTCTAGAACGTGCTCGCCACTGCGACACTCATCACAGACAAAGACCTCACCACGCATGACTGCTTCGACCTCTAGGTCTTTGGTCTTGGTGCACCAGCACATCTCTTCGTCGCAGATGCAGAACTGGGTGATGGTGTCATCGACGTTCACGTGTCATCTCCGCGAGCGTGCTTCTCACTATGTCATTTCGTCGGGCGACAGCGTTGACGTAGACGCGGGAGATTGCATACCTATCCGCGAGCATACGAGACGCACGACTGACGACTTTGCGCTGACGCCGAGTCCAAGTCGGTCGCTCATCACCGAGGACCGCCTGATTGCGTCGGACGTAGCGCGGGAACTGGGGGGCGGTCACTGGTCGTCCATCCGAACACCGGGCTGGTTAGAAGGGAGTTCGTCGGGCCTGCGTGGGCAGTTGTGCTTCTTGCCGTCTATCTCGTAGGGACGCCATTCACCGGGCTGGTAGATGTTCTCGCCCATGATGATGACTGCCTCACAGTTACGACAGGTGGTGTGGTAGTGAGGTGCAGTGACTTTCTTTTGATCGTCCATGTGACTCCTATAACTAAGTAGGGGAATGAATGAACCACTGGATGACTACTAAGACTGTACTGAAGTCCTAGTAATGGATGACTACTACGAGAGATGAACCCAAGAACTGTATGACTGAACTGTAACCAAGAACCTGTGTGAACCCAAGTAACTAAGAACAGGTGAACGAATACTGAGTATATACCCCTCTGTCAAGTCTATCGCTTCTCTTCCTGCCCGTCAGAACACCAGTTCTTTATGTGAGGTCATTAAGTCCACAGGTTGCATTCCCTCCGGCGACGAAATGGTGCAAAAAGCCACGGGGGGATGGGGGTATCCGTCGCTTAGAGTTCCACGCTCCGGGCGGGCATAAGTCGAGGCCATGTGCGTATGTATACGCATCCACGTGTGGGTAGCATACCCATGACCTCGAACCGAAAGGGACATACCCCCCCTCACCGTAAGGGGTGAGCAATCACCTCACTACGAAGTCCAACCTTTGCACTCTCCCTGTGTCATGCCCACGCACAAAGTCCCTTCGGTACTTTGTGACCTGTATGCGTCCGCACAGGCGGCCTCAGTGACTGACATTAGAACGTCCGTTCACCCTGATCCAGCCTCGCGCCTCACAGTTAACCACCGAAGGGGGTTAACCGCGCGACCCTTCCCTTCTCTCCGCTTAACCATCTAGATGGTTAAGTCATGTGCGCGAACCCCATTCCTCTGCCCGCCCCTGAAGGGTCCCTGTGCGCGGGCGGGATGGGGCTGGAACCCCAGAGTCGGTCTGGTGGGGTGATTGTGGTGGGAGTCCGGCAGATGACCGGCAAGTGCCCAAAGGGCAAGAAAGGGTCATAGAAAATGGCCAAGGTCGCTTCCAGTGTTAACCACGATGTGGTTAACAACGCACAGGCAGATGCTAACCACACCGTGGTTAGCGCAAAGGAGGTTCCGATGAACAAGTCAAACAAGCCACTTGGACCAAGGGCGCTGGCGCAGTTCTGCGTTCCAGCGGGAGTGACCAAGAGAGTGGTTGACAGTCCAGCGAGGCTCATTGACGAACTGGCTCCGGGGAACCCGGAGTACACGGGAAAGAGGTTCGTCGCTGTCATCACCGCCATCTACGATGGCGACGAGTGCCATCCGCTAGTGGCTTTCAGCCACTACTCGAAGGAGACGGTCATCCAGTGGCTAGACAGTGCGCTGGCCTACGGTGACGCACTGCTGACCAAAGGTCAGCGAGCGCAGGACACCGTGAGCGAAGGCACGGTCTACAAGGTTTCGCGGCGGGTCCTAAAGGACCCGGAGTTTCACTGGATTTTGCAGGATGCTTACTACCACGCTCCCCTCTTTAGAGGGGAGAACCCAGACATGTTCACCTTCGGTGAACCAGTTTGGGGAGAGACAGTGGTGGCATCGGTCGGCGAGATTGGCAAGCCAATCTACGAGCGCAGGGCAGCACGCTAGCACAAGGCCAACACCGGACACCCTCTCTCCCCGAAGGGGGGAGAGAGGTCATTGAAGTCACCGAAAGGAGTCACGAAAGCGAACAAGGCCTCGCACGCCGTCGGCGCGTGAAACAGCGCGCGTTCTCCCTGCGGTTTGCGTAGGGACCAAAAGGACAACAGGGTGCCAAGAGTGATATGATACAAGTGTTCTTTAGAACAGCCGGAGCAACAGCCGGTCTGACCCCAAGCGAAGTGGCCCCAAGGGGCCAAGAAAGGGATTGCCACCGTGGCTAAACTCGCCACCCCACATCTTAACGATGTGGTTCCCACACTTACAGGGCTTCGCCCTGTTGCTGATCGGCTCACTGAGGTCGCCACGGTTGGCGCACCGCTTTCAGCCGTTCGCATAACCGTCGCTTCCGAGCAGGGCGCGGTGCAAGCCGTTCTGCTGCTGTCGGTCGGCGACGACAATGGAACCCCCTACTTCACTGACTTGTCAGTGGCAGTGGCAAAGGGTTGCCAGCCGGAAGTGACCTCTCGCGTGAACCGCCTTGTGGCCGGTTTCACCGTCCACCGCGCAGGGTTCACTGCCTCGTCAATCCGGCCCATCAAGGTCGGTATGAACTGGCGCACCAAGCGCGTGTCGGTTACAAGTAACCGACGTGCGTATGACCTGCCAGTTCTGGCCAAGGTCAATGTCGGAGTCGGTTCGGCTCACATCCTCACGCGGTGGACTGTTCAGTCCACTCCCGTGGCGATGGACACCAACATTTCAGCCGGTTTCGCTCCACTCTCGAAGAGCAGCGCCCCCAAGCGCAGAACTGCCCGCCCCCGGACAGGCTCTTCGGTGACCCCAACAATCCGGCAGCAAGTGGCCCCTACGGGGCCAGTAGCAGGGTCAAGTGGCCCGATTGCTGCTCCCCCTGTGACCCCAAAGGGGTCACCCACTGTTCAGACCGCCATTCCCACACCGAAGGCAAAGCCTTCGGTGCTCCCAGCAACCCATCCCGGCATCTTCGCCGAGTTGGCCTCTAAGCCGTACGCAGTCCACACGGACCCTTCGGTCCAACGCCGACTCGCTGCGGCTTACAACGGGTTTGCCAAGGGCAAACTGACCATCGTTGCTCTTCGTGGCCCCTCTGGGGCCGGTAAGACTCTCGCTGCAATGGACCTCGCGGTGACGAAGGGCTTGCCCTTCGCCAAGTTCGAGACTCAGGGCATGAGGGATTTCGGTGACTGGTACGGGACCGTAGGACTCACAGAGTCCAACGGCGCGTCAGTCACAGGCTTCAATCCTTCGGATTTGACGGTGGCTATCGACGCCAACGGCATCTACGGCGGCATCCCTCGCCTCATCTTGATAGATGAGGTCACACGGGCCGACACAGCCGGTGCGCTCAATGCCCTTCTAGCCTTGCTAGATGGGCACGGAACGGTCTACATCCCTGATGCTCGAAAGAGCATCACTGTTGACCCGATGGTCATGTTTGTCCTCACCGCGAACATAGGCACGGGGTTCAACGGAACCCTCCCGCTCGACCGAGCAGTGAGCAACAGGGTCAAGTCTTGGGTCATGGTGGATTACCCCTCACCTACGGTGGAAGCCCAGATCATCGCCGAACAGGGTGGAGTCCCTGCGGCAACAGCCGCGAAAGTCGCTCAGGTTGCCACGCAACTCAGGGCAATGGCCAACCGGGGTGACCTTCCAGTCGGCCCTAGCACACGGCAACTTGTTGCCGTCGGTGAGGCGATCAGCAATGGCCTCACGCCAGTCGAAGCCTACGAAGTAGGTTTCGTCTACGAAGGTGGCATGTCCACCGAAGGTGACGGTGACTCCGACATCGACAAGGCCATGCTCACCATCAACGCAGCCCTTCGCTAAAGCGAAGAGAAAGGCAGGTAACACGAAGTGTTAAACGCAAAAGGGGTCACGGACCTAGCGGCACCGGCAAAGCCGGATGCCGACCCCGTGCCTTGGCTCACAGATATGTGGCGCAAGTCCGGTTGTTTCACAACCGACTTTGCCGCTGAACTTGCTGCCCTTGGCAGCAAGCGCGAGATTGTGGCTAGTCAGTCTTGGGACGCCGATCAAGCCAAGCAGCGCGTGACTGCGGAGGCTGCCTTCGGCAGTTCTGCGAGCGCACTGGCTGCTGTGGTCAACTCGGTGACCTCATCGGTTCAGGCCCTTCACGCAGATCACGACACTTACAGTGTCGTGTTCTCGAAGATCAGCAGTGCCGGGACCGATCACGATCACAGAACTGTGCAGATCGGCACGAGCGTACTGCTGAACCCCAACCTCACCGAAGGTGAAAGGGCTGCCGGTCTGGTCGGCATTGCTCTCCACGAAACAGGCCACATCAACCATTCACAGCCCTACGGCAAAGCCGTTAGGGACCACTGGAAGGGTTCGCCGCTCTTGCCGAAGGCTTACAGCCTTCACAACGTCGGTGACGACAATCGCATCGAGGCTCTGCAACTCGAAGAGTTCCCTGCGCTCACCGCTGCCTTGGAGTGCACGGCGTACCTCATGTTCCAACAGGTCGTAGACCAGTTGGAAGAGCAGGGCAAAGTGGCCCCATTCCAGCCCGACATGAAGTCTGCCAAAGGCAGGGAGAACGCACTGAAAATGGGTACAAGGTACCCATCGACCGTCGATTGGACTGGTCACGATGAAAGCCTTGCTTTCATCCGTGGGTGGGCCGAGAGCATGTCAGCAGCACACACTCCGAAGGAGCATGTGTCGCTGATCGAGGAAGCCTTGGAGTGGATTGCCGATCTGCCAGAGGCAGAAGAAGAGCCGCAGCCCACCGAAGGTGGCGACGAGGGCGAAGAGTCCGATGAGCCGCCCACCGAAGGTGGCGAGAAGGGTGAACCCAAAGAGGGCAATCCCGGTGACGCCGAAGGCGACGACGAGGACGGCGACGGTGGTGACGCCGAAGGCGACGACGAAGAGTCGGGCGCTGACGGTGACACCGAAGGTGACACCGAGGGCGAGGGTGAGGGCGAAGGCGAGGACGCTGACTCCGAACCCACGGATGACGGCGAAGCCGGTGAGGGTGAGGGCGAAGAGTCCAACGACACCGACACCGAAGGTGAGCCGAATGAGTCCGAGTCCGAAGGTGGCAGTGAGACTGACGCCGAAGGCGACGACGACGACAGTGAGGGCAATGACCTTGACATGCCGAAGGGTGACGCCAAAGGCGACACCGACGGTGATGCCGAGTCTGACAACCCCACTGACGCTGACAGTCCCACCGAAGGTGAGACTGCGCAGAGTGGTGACGTTGGCTCGGATGAGGTCACCGATGGTGACCTTGAACTGACCAACGAAATCCCCGAAATCCCCGATGAGATAACCGATGCGGCTCACGACAGTGAGAACGACTCACTTGCCGATGACCTCACGGAAGCCCACGCTCGCGGCAAGCGTGACGTGAAGCGTATGCGGCGCTATCCCGGTGCCACTGGTGGCACCGTGATTGTGCAGGAAGTGACCCTAAAGGAACTACCGAAGGTAGAGGACAAGTGGCTCGATGAAATGTCACTCGGTAACTCCGTTACCGAGGACGAGAACAACGTCCAGCAGGCTGCCCTAAGAGGGCAGCAGTTGGACGATTACGGTGAGTTCTCCTACGACTGGCGCACCGAGGACCGACCCACTGCTCACGCTGCTTTAGCAGCGGTGATTATGTCGGCTCGCAAGGGTGCCGGTGCCCCTGAGACACACCAGCGCAGTGGGCGAGTGGACCGTAGCCGACTCTCACGAGTCGCTACGGGTGACTCGCGTGTGTTCGTGAAGAACACCAACCCTGCTCCGCAGAAAGTTCGGGTTCACATAGTGATCGACGCTAGTGGCTCGATGGGTGGTGGCAATGGCTTCGACCGCCGAAGCAACGCGGCCCAAGTGGGCCGTGACCTCGCTGGTGCGCTTGACCGGCTGCCTTGGGCTACGGCCCGTGTCTACGGCTTCGCCGAGGACGACATCAACTTTGTGGCCCGTATCTGGCAGTCCGGTGAGAAGCGTGACCGGATTGACGACTACCTGCGCATGCCAAGTGGTGGTACACCACTCGGCTACTGCGTGGCCTATGTCGCGGATGATCTTCTCGATGAGAAGATGCCGAACGAGAAGGGTGTCGTCATCGTCATCAGCGACGGCAACGGGTCATACAGTGGCGGCAATCAACACACCAAGGGTGTCGTTGATTACTACCGCAAGCAAGGGCTGCGAGTCGTGAGCGTTGCAATGGCGTCACTCGGCGAGGCCCAGCGTCAGATGTTCGGCAGTGATGCCATTGAGTACGAACCAGACATGCGGAAGTTCGCCCGCAATCTGGCCAAGGTGATCGGCTCGTCCCTTTAGGGACGGCCCAGAAAGGTGGATGAAATGGAACAACTCGTACCCGTAGTGATCGCACTCAGCGTGAGCCTCGCGTTTATCGCGCTTCGGCTTCGCATGTGGAGAGACGAGCGAAGGGACGAACTGTGAAAGGCAAGCGGTGCCCCATGTGTGGACGCACGTTCGCCCGTAGGTCTTGGCTGATGAAACATCTAGCCAAGAACAATCACATCCGGGTGTAGCCTAAGCCCGTCTAGACGGGCATCTGGACACGTTGACCCCACTGCTGACCAACCTCGGCAGTGGGGTTTTTCTTTGCCCTCACTCGCGCGTGTGTGTATGCGCAGGGGGTTCTTCTTTGTGAATACCCAAAGAAGAACGACCTACTTGACATTCCGAACTGATGTTCTATTCTGGTTAGGCAACAGGGCAATCGCCACTGGCACCACAGTCTCGAAAGGAGACACACGAAATGGCAACAGCAGCACCAGCCAAGAGCGTCAGCGAGGACATGGACACCGAGCGCGAGACAACGAACACGGTTCGCTTTGTCGGCGCAGATGGTGGCGTTCTCGCCAACGGCGACAAGCCCGCGACGATCTACGTCCCGAAGGCGGCGCTCGACGCCATCGGCAACCCGGAGCGCATTCGGGTCACCGTCGAGGCGCTGTAACCCAGCGTGTCAGTGAGAGCGAGCAGCGTGACCTGCTCGCCTCTCACTAGGTGGGGCCACCCGTGGGAATGGTGGCGGTGGCCCTGCCTAGTGAGGGCATTCCCTCACGTAGCACAGGAGAGCGATCATGCCTCAATGCGAATGGGTCGTGGACAACCACGGGCGGCACCGCCAGTGCCCCAAAAAGGGCACCGAGATTGTGTACGTCGCGTTCCACACGTTTCCCACTGCCCGCATGTGCAAGTACCACGCCAAGGCGAACGTCAAGCGTGAGGCAGAGCGAGCAGCGGCAGCCAAGCAACTCGGCGCAGCCTGAAAGGGACCACTGAAATGCGGGAGTACACAACGCCAGCAGCACTCATCATCGCGGTGCTGGTAATCGCCTTCTTCGCGGGCATGGTGTCCGTGGTGGGCCTTAGCAGTGCGTGTTTCTACGACGAGTTCGAGGACAACAGTGCTGTCATTCAGTGCCGCGAGTTCATCGTGGTGCGTGACGCAGAGACAGGAGAGTGGCGCTAATGGCCGACGACAAGGACGCCGAGTCCAAGCCCTTCTACGACCCCAAGACCAAGCCGATGGCCGAGGCAATAGTCAAGGCAATCGCCTCACTTGGCATCGACCTGTGGGAGAGTGAAGCGGAAACCGCGAGCGAGAAGGAAGGCAAGGCGGAGATAACTGCCGACCCGCACAAGGCCATGCTGATGGGCTATCTCGCGGGCTTCGAGGCTGCGCTGCACGTCGCTATCTGCGGCAGCGGCGGGCCTGACGTGGTGAAGATGCTCGCCATGAGCATGGACCAAGACATACACGATGGGGCCACCCCGTTCCACGATCTGGCCGAGGACCTGCTGGCTGCGATCAAGCAGGCAATGCTGATTACCGCAGTCAGTAGTGAGGACATTGACTTCGGAGTCAAGGGCTTCGTCATTGACGCCACTGGCAAGACGCCCGAAGAGGTCACCGAAGAGATACGCCTTCGGGCTACTGGTCTGGTCGCCAAGATGATGCCCAAGAAGGACAAGGACGATGCCTAGTGCGCACTACGACGACCTGATACGCATTGGGTTCACGCCTGAAATGGCGCAGTTCACTGTGGATGCGGACGCCAAGGCGCAGGAGTTGCGTGAGGCAGACCCCTCGCTGCCCTTCATTACGGCTCACGTCATCGCCTCTGACCTGACCTCTGCCGACAGGTGGCACGAAAGGATTGTGTCGGGCGAGGTCGAGGCCGAGCGAGCAACCCACCTAGTGGGGTCATACGCACGGTTCCAGTTCGCCCTCGATCACATGCCCGCCGAGTGGGTGTACGAGAACATCGCTGACCTGTGGCGGGGCAGTGACCCCAATGACACCGAGGTTGCGTACCTAAAGGTGTGGCACGAGGCGAAGAGACATCACCGCAACCGCGTCATCACCGATGGCAAGCGTCTGCCCAAGGACAATCCCCTCACTGTCTATCGCGGTGAAACCACCGTCAACACACCGACCGGCATTGCTTGGACTCTCGACTTGGAGATTGCCAAGAAGTTCGCACGGGGTGCGGGCATTCGGGTCGGCAACATCAAGGGTTACGTGCTCGAAGCACACGTCATGCGCAAGGACGTGCTCGGCTACCTCACCGAGAGAGGCGAGAGCGAAGTGGTGTGTGACCCCAATACCTTGTTCGGCAAGCGGATGAAAGGACTCTACGAATGATCGACCTGCTATTCGGCGGACTCATCATCATCACGGCTGGCTTCATTGCCGCCGAGGTATACGCCCCACCATTCTGGCTGGTCGCACTCGTGTGGCTTGGGCTTGGACTTCGCATGTTTGCGAGAGGACTGCGTGACCGCGAGGACCGTCAGTTTGGGCGCACCATCGAGCAGTACCGTGACTACAAGGCAGACCTGCGTGAGCGCAATGGGTGACGTGAAGGGGGTGTCAATCAGTTGCGCCAAGGGCTGGCACCTGAACTGCCTTGGGCGAGTGAGTCCATTGGACTACCCGCCTACCTGCGTGTGCTTCTGCCACGGCAAGAGCAACATCGCATCGCACGGCAAGAACGTGCCCAACATCGGAGAGGGACGGCGCAATGACCGCACATAAGCATCAGCCCATCGTCGTGGGCGCAGCGCAAGAACTACTGCGGGCGGGCAAGATCGAGACATTCGATGCCGTCTACAAGTGGGTGTGCCCTGAGTGTGGGCTACCGCAGCGCACGACACGCCTAGCCGACACCATCTACACGCTGCGTCATGCGTACGGGTGGGAAATCAGCACGAACATTCCCGAAGCAGATCAACTGGCGGTCTACGTTCTCGTGAAGGCGGGTGACATGCCGGGTGATGAGTCAAAGGGGCCACATCCGAGGCAGTTAGTTCGCAATGGGGAGTCCGTGTCGGTGAGTCGGTTCAGTTCCGACCTTTCAGGCGTGTCGCTAGAGGGTTCAGTTCCCTCGCTCCCCACCAGCATCCACGACTACGACGGCAAGCCCATTCCCGTCGAGGCAATCCCCTCACCAAGTCAATGGCGCTGCACCAACTGCGATCACGTGGTGTCAAAGCCCATCGGCCAGCCCGCCTTGGGTGGGTTCCGCCGAGCCAAGTGTCCCTCGTGTGGCGCAGCCAAGACCGGACCCGACAAGCACGGTCGCATCTTCGCGCCAGTGCGTTAGTGGGCGCATTGCTGAGGTACTTGACAACCCGAACACATGTTCTATTCTGATGGTCAATGTTTCGCAAAGGAGAAAGAAAGTGGACAAGTGCAACCGATGTCAAAGCAATCGACCCATGCTGTACGAGCAGGGCAAGGTGCGAGTGTGCTCCGTATGCCTGAACGAAGAGCATTGGGACAAGATCGAGGGGCGCAGATCAGCACAGCAGAAGGCCAAGGTGAAGGACGAATGACCCCGCAGGACCGCCTAGCGGCTGCAATCTACATAGACAACTACGAGTTCCACGACGCTCCGAGCGCGGAGTCAATCGCGCAGAGCGCCCTCGCCGCAGACCCCACCATCGCCGCCGATATGGAGCGCGGTGCCGAAGTCAACGCTGAGAAGCGGTTGCAGTTCCACCCGCTGACCGGCGACCCCGACTTCTCATACGCCTCACTATCCGACCGGCTCGACACGCTGGAACGGCACAACAAGAGCGCGGGTTTGCAGGGCTATCTTGCCGCGCTCAAAGAACACGCCGCCGATATGGAGTTGGGGCGACGGATACGGGACGCCAACGACCCGCTGCTGCGACAGACCATCTATCACCTGCTAGACGACGCCACCGTTGTCGAGATTGACGAGTTCCGCGCCGCGCTGACCGAGGGCGAGAAGTGAACGACAAGCAACGCTCAATCAGAGGCGACGACAACGCAGCCCTAGACAACCTAATCGGTCCCGAAACCACCGAGCCAGCGACACAGGCAGGGCGGGCGCTGCTGGACGACATCGAACAGTGGCTCATGGGCAACCGCGACGAAGGCTTCAATATCACGCCGCGCATCCGCGCCATCGAAGCCGAGGCGGTGAAGCCGTGGCGGGCGGCGCTTGCCGACGCCTACGGCATCATCATCGACCTTCGTAGCCAGCCGAACACGAAAGACCCCATCGGCACGACTCGCATCCTTGCCGGTATACGCGCCCTGCTCGCCACGCCACCGGAGTCGGGCGAGAAGCCACAGCCAATCTTCAATCCCTTTGAGTTGGATGGACCGGACGGTGAATGAGCCAGCGACACAGGCAGGACGGGCGCTGCTATATATCCACGGCGAGGCGATGCGCGAACCCGTCCTCGCCATCGAAGCCGAGGCCGTGGCACCGTGGCGGGCGTTCGCAGACCACCGGCGCGGATGCTTATTCCCGATGGGCCTCAACGAACCTTGCAACTGCGGATACCTAGCCCTGAAGGGCGGCAACCAATCAAAGACCGCACAAGAGGTAGAACCAAGTGATTAGATGGGTAGTCATTGCTCCCGATGGGAGCATGACCGTACGCGAGGACGAGCCTACGCTGGAAGCACTGCAAGAGGCAGTGCAGGGTGATCTGGAAGCCCTGCCTGCTCCCTTCGGTGGTGTCAGTGTGTTCGTCAACGAAGAGAAGAAGAACCAGACCAGTGGCGAGCCGCTGCCGATGAACCCCAAAGCGACAGCGTTCATGGCCGGAAATCTATGGCCGGGTACTCGGCTAGTGGGGCCAATGGTGGTGGCCGGGGCACCGAACCCTGACGATGAGGCCGGGATGCTGACCTCACTCAGCGATGAGCAAGTGGCCTCATTGACTGGCAAGTTGGGCTGACATGCCGAACATTCAAGTCGAAGTCAACGGAGTCCCTGTCCCGCAAGGTAGCAAGCGAGCGTTCCGTGCTGGCAACAGGCTGGTGGTGGTGGACCAGCAGGGCAAAGACCTGCGCACCTACCGTGAGGCCATTGCCTACGAGGTAGCCAAGCACATACGTGAACCACTGCGTGGTGCAGTGACCCTGCAACTGGACTTCCTGTTTGCCCGACCACGTGGGCACTACGGCAAGAAGGGGCTGCTGCCCTCAGCGCCAGAGTTCAAGACAACCAAGCCCGACCTCGACAAGTTGGTGCGCTCAGTAATGGACGCACTCACAGGTGTGGCGTATCTCGATGACGCTCAGGTCAGACACGTGCAAGCACGTAAGGACTACATCACCGCTGGTGTGCCCGGAACCTATGTGCTGGTGGAGTGGGACGAATGATTACCTTCCCTTCGGTGCATGGCTTCGACCGCATTCAGTTCGAGGACTACCGCATCCCTGCGTGGATATGGAAACGCCTCACCGTCTGCACTGACACGGGGTGCTGGGAATACAAGGGTGCCAATGGTGTCAGGCCGTGGAATGTGATGGCAATGCGCTTGCTCCACGTCGAGTGGCTGGCCATCCAGTCGGTAGTCCAGACCTGTGCCAACAAGGCGTGTGCCAATCCCGCTCACCTGTGCGTGGTCCTAAAGCCTTGACAAACTGAACGTACGTTCTAATATGTCCGTACTGTTTAGTAAAGGGGAAACACATGGCGACTACACCAGAGGAAGAGTTCGAGGGCCGCACTCACATAGGTGAGGAAGCCCGCCAGATCGTGGAGTCAGTGCGTGTCAGGGTGGCTGGCTCGCGTGACGCGAAAGCAGCATGGCCCATCGTGTTGGGCATCCTCGCTGCCGTCGTGGTTGTAGCCCCGTGGCCTGCCAACATCATTGGCGTGGCCCTATTGGTGGAACTGGCGTACATGCTGGGATGGAAACGTGTCTGAGTTCGAGCCACGTGAGGACTGCAAGAACCTCAATGGCACCACCAAGTTCTCGTACGACACGGCAGCCAAGGCACGAAAGGCAGCACGTCGGACACGCAGGAACAACGGTGCGAACCACGGTGAGCGGGTAGTGAGGGCATACCGCTGCCCCAACTGTGGTTGGTATCACGTGGGGCACACGTACCCCGGAAGGCCGAAGAGAGACGATGGACTTAGTGACATACCGTGACGTTGAGGTACCTGACTCGGCGCTCATCGGCACAGCAACGGTCCTCATCGAAGAGAAGTTGCGCAAGTTGGTGGCTGACCCGTGGCAGGTGTGGGACGAACGAGGCAACCGGCTGCTGGCCTATGGCCCGTGGCAGGTGGTCAGGTACGAACGCCTTGCGATCAAACAGGTGGGCTTGGTGAGGGTAATGCGCACCAACGTGAGGCGTTACAGCGGGGCGCTGGACAAGTACCCCTTTGGGAAGCCGTGGGACGAAGGAATGGGACCACCACCAAACCGTGACGAACACCCAACCGAGGCATACAACGGACGTAGCGTTCAATCACCAGTGCTAATCAGGAGTCAAGCCGAATGAGCAGACAGAGGAAGGTGACAGAGGATGAGGTCTATGCCTATCTGATGTACTTCATCGAGAAGCATGGGTTCTCCCCCACTGTGAGGGAAATCCAAGATGGCCTCGGCATATCGTCGCCGAGCCTCATCCAGAGCAGGCTGCGCGAACTGCATGACAACGAGCGCATCACCCATATTCCGGGTAGCCCACGCACGATCAGGTTGGTGAGAAGGTAATGGCAACGAAGGCAGCGGCAGGTCCACGCAACGCCAAGACCGACGAGCGGTCAGGCATACGCACATACAAGTGGAAGGGCCGAGACTTGCCGTCAGTGACCTCATTGCGACGGTTGCTTGGTGTGCCCTTCCCCTTGGCGACATGGATGGTCGAGCAGGTAGTCAAGGCTGCGGTCAACAACTCGGTGGCGCTCGATGCTCAGGTGGCAGAGGAAGGCCCGGACGTAGCGGGCAAGTGGCTGCGCACTCTGGGCACAAGCGAGCGTGACGCGGCAGCCAATCGAGGCACCGCAGTACACGAGGCAGCAGCATCAGGACGTGCGGTCATGCACGTGGAGCCTGAGTTGCAGGGTCCACTGTCTCAGTTCTACGACTTCATTACGGTCACGGGTGCCAAGATCATCCTGCAAGAGCAACAGGTCTGGAACCTGACGCTTGGGTACGCAGGGTCACTCGACATTGGCATCGAGATTGAGTGGGGTGGGGTGCTGCGCCGCCTAGTGGTCGATATAAAGACAGGCAAGGCTGTCTACGTTGACCACGTGCTGCAACTCATGGGCTACGGACTCGGCGAGTTCGTGGGCAAGGATGATGTCGAGGATGCAAAGGCCACCAAGTGGCTCCATTCAGCAGACGGGCTGGCCGTACTGCATCTCTCCGACACGGAGTGGGAGTTGATCGAAGTGAAGGTCAACCCCGAAATCTACGAGGTATTCAAGGCGATGGTGACGTTTGCCCATTGGCAGATGGCCACGCCTACCATTGACACACTCATCAAGGGAAGGTGGACGAAGTGACAACCGAGATAGACGACGAGACGATGGACGAAGAGCAGCAGCAGGAAGAAATCGACAACCCGCCGCCCCAGCCCAAGCCCTCAAAGGCACCACCCCCCAAGGCCACAGGCACCGTCATTCCGGGCACGAACATCGCGCTCAGTGGTGTGGCACCGGCAGTGCTGGCTGACCTCGGACGTAAGACGCCAGTTGAGGAAATCAAGCAGCGCATGGCGATGAAGAAGAGTGGCCAGCCTGCCTACGGGCCGGATGGTGCGCCGCTCATGCTGTCCTACGTGGACGCTCGCTACGTGCAGGACGTGCTCGATGATGTGGTCGGGCCTGCCAACTGGCAGAGCGTGTTCCAGAACGTCGAGGGTGCAGGTGGCGAGGGTGTCCGTGCGGGCATTGGCATCAACGTCAACGGCGAGTGGGTCTGGAAGTTCGATGCCGGTGTGCCAAGCAACATCGAGCCGGTGAAGGGCGCACACAGTGATGCGTTCAAGCGGGCCGCTGTTCAGTGGGGCATTGCTCGTGACCTCTATGACAAGGCCGACGACGCAGCCGACGCACTGAATGCTGCGGTAGCAGCGGCACCAACGCAGACGGTGCAGCAGCAGGCGGGCACACGCTACGCAGGGCAGGCACCACAGGCTGCCGCTCCGCAGGGTGTGGTCACACAGGACGACACTCGCACTGCCGAGGAAGTCGAGCAGGATGCGATGGACCTTGGGCTGGTGTGGTCCTGCCCCCTGCACGGTGGCATCCCGCGCTACACCGCAGCCGGTGTCACCAAGAACCCACCACACCGCCCATACGCCGCACGTATCCGGTGCAGTGAGCGCAACTGCAAGGAGAACGGGCCGTTCGTGCCGGTTCCGGGTGACGTGTAATGGACTGGCTCGAACTCGCACTCATGCTCTTCGTGATTGGTCAGGTGGTCGGCATCGCGCTGGCCATTCTGGCTATCATCGTCGGCATCATCTACGTGGTGGTGCAAACACTGCGGGGCCACTGAACTCACCCCGCTAGCAACAGGAATACCGATGGACGCACTCACCTACGCTGGGCTATGGCAACTAGCCGACCTCTTCTGCGCCACCTACGACGCATACGTCAAGGACAGCAGGGCGCACATCCCGCAACCCATTACGCCTGAGTTGCTAGAGCAGGCGTACCGTGAGCGGTGGGCCGTATCCGGGTACACCGCACGTCTGGACGGCGACAAGATGGTGACCCACATCGGGGCCATCGACTTCGATCACGCTGACCCTGCTCAGTACGAGGCAGTGCGTGACACGCTGACAGGGCTGGGCATCCCGACCATCGAGGCTATGTCCAATCGTGGTGTCCACCTGTGGGTGACAGCGCGTGAGGAAGGGCCAGCCAGCATCATGCACAAGGCGTTGGAGCAGGCCATACGCCTCACCGACAAGGACATCCTCGACACGTGTGAGGTATTCCCCAAGACCAGCACATCCCCGTGGGGAGTGGGGGCATTGAGGCTGCCGCTGATGACGCACCCCAAGACCCACGAGAGATTTCCAGTCATCGACATGGACGGCAATCACCTCACTAAGTTGATCGACGTGTGCCTTGCCGTCCAGTACACGGAGTGGTCGGTGCTGCGATCACTGGCTGCTGATGCGCCGGTTGAGTACCCGCGTGACCTCGGCGTTTACCGCCAGCGCAAGGACTACGGCGACACGGGCAGCGCAGTGCAGTTGCTCGATGCTCTGGGGGTGCAGGCCGTACCCGGCAGGTCGTGCAGGTGCCCCTTCCACGAGGACAGGAAGGCGTCACTGAGCGTGGCGCAGGACGATCAGCGGGTGTGGTGCAAGTCGCCTGAGTGTGAGGCGTACAACGGGGGGAGAGGCGTGGGAACACTGGCTCTGGCCAAGATGGTGCAGCGGTGACGCTGGATATGAACCTTGCCCGCACGGGCATGGGCTACATCTTCACGGTGGCTGACGATCAGACCGAACTGATGCGCTTCGAGGTTGGCCACATGGCAACCACCACGTGGGGCATACGGGGCAGGGTGACGGTGCGTAGCAGGATGAACGGCGCTCGCACGGTGCCGGGTATGTCGGGCTACATCACGACCGACGTGCTCGACTTCCTGTCGTCACGCTCACGCCAAGCCTTCGCCGAGCGATTGGGGTCACTGATACCAGCGCCACCCGGTGGTGCGGCCATTGACTGGGACATCGTGGTCGAGAAGTTGGTGGCCACGATCATGGACATGGAGAACCGGCCACCCATAGTGGTGCCTATCGAGACAGTCACAGCCGTACCAGTCCAGCCCCACGTCATTCCCTATCTCCTGCCTGAGAACAAGGTCACCATCCTGTACGGGGCAGGCGGCACAGGTAAGAGCAAGATCGCAGCGTCCATTGCCGCTGCTGTGCAGACCGGCAAGAAGTGGTTGGGCAACGTGACGAAGCAGTGCAACGTGATGTACTGCGATTGGGAGACTGACGAGGGTGATGTCGCTCATCGCATAGCGGCAGCCAGCCGTGGCATTGGCCTCACTGACAGGGCACCAGTGAAGTACATGAACTTCGACATGCCACTCGACAACGAGATTGACTACATCGCTGCCGCCGTGGTGGAGAACGACATTGGCTTCCTCATCATCGACTCGGTGATGATGAGCATGGCACCTACGGGTGCGGGCGCTGACCCTGCGTGGGCGGCGATCAGGTTCTTCCGTGCCCTGCGCATGCTCAACTGCACGGTGCTGTGTATCGACCACATCAGTGGCGAGGACCAGAAGAAGGGGCGGGCAGGAGCGAGCAAGCCGTATGGCTCCGTCGCCAAGTACAACACGGTGCGTAACGCCTTCGAGTTGATCGACACGACCGAGGCAATGGACGGCTCACAACTCACACTCAAACACCGCAAGGCGAACGTCGGCCCGAAGATACCGGGCGGCGAGGTAACCCTGACGAGTGAGTGGAATGACGTGACCGACACGCTCACCTTCCGGCGCATCGTCCTCTCTGAGCCTGACGTGTCACTCGGTGAGCGGGTAGTGGGGGCATTGGAGACTGGGCCTGCGTCCTACAAGACGCTGCTCGAAGTGCTGAACAGCGATCAGCGTTTCGACTATGTAGATGAAGCCCAACTGCGTGGTGCCAGCAGAGCATTGCTAAGTGGCTCCATTGCAACCATCGACAGTAACGGTGTCTTACGCCTCACTAAGACTGAGGACGTAGAAGAGAGCAAAGACCCTGAGTCACTACCACTTGCACTTGAAGAGGAAGAGTCGATAGACTCTTAGCGGCGAGTCCCTTGCTTGGGGATAAACCTGTTGCTCACTTAGCCCCGGTGAACGTCCATCCACCGGGGCTTTGTGTTGGGCAAACAAAAAGAGGGCGGGGGTGCATCCGCCCTCTTTCTGCTGCCGTCGGGTGGGCTACTTGGGGTTGGCTGCGGCCTTCTCGGCGTCAGCCTTGGCCTTCTCGTCGGCCTCGATCTTGGCATCCGCTGCCTTCATCGAGGTCACGACTTCGGCCTTGGTCTTGCCCTTGTCGTCCTGCTCCGCGCCACTTGACGTGGTGTTGGGAGCACTCGCCCGCTTCTCGTTCTCGGCACGGACACGTGCGTCACGCGCTTCCTTCGACTCGTTGAAGCCAAAGGTGTTGGTCGAGGTCTGCGGGCTGTCAGCGGTGGCCTCGTTGACCAGACCCGCATCACGCGCCACGGCCCGTGTCGTCTCGGTTCGCGCTGGGCCAGCAGTGCTGGTCGTTACGCTGCGCTTGACGTTCGGGTCGAGATTGGGGTCACGTCGGCTCAGTCCTGCCTCTGGTGCCAGCACTGGCCCCGCTGCGGGGTTGGTGCCTTCCGACTCGGCCAGTTCTGCTGACGTGAACTGCCGCTCGATGGGGGTATGAGCGTTCTCATACGCCTCTTGTTCGCGCTCGGCGGCTGACTTGAACTTGCTGGTTGACTCCGACATCGTTCTCTTCGTCCTCATCATCCGCTTCCTCGTCAGTCAGAGGCTCATCCCCTTCGGGCGACTCTTCCTCTGGCTCCACGGCAAGTGGCGTCATTGCATTATCTACTACCTGTCCAGTGATGTCTGGGCATTCCGACAGGTAATGGAAGTGCAAGTCCTCACCATGCTTGCCGTGTGACGAGCGCACGTGCTGCGTCATACCGCCACGCTCAAAGCGCAGTAGGTCAGGCGACTGCTGGTCTGATAGGTCGGGCACCACGATCATGGCTGCGGTGCATACGCCACGCCACCAGACGTGGACGATTTCTCCTGCGTACATCTAGCCCTCGTTGCCTTCGTTGATCTTGTCCACGATGGGGTTGACGATGACCTTGTGGATGCCGATGGCGGCGGTCGCACACGTCAGCCACGCGATGAACACGACCAAGCCCTTGTCCAAAGAGTCCACCTTGGTGCTGATGGCAGCAAGCACGTAGAGGATGGCCGAGAAGGTGAACGCGAGGATCATCCCGTTCGGGTCCCACGTGGTGAACTTGTCGAACACCGTCTTTAGCAGCGACACGAAACTGGTCACCAGACCAGCCGCAATGCCCGCACCAGCAGCGGTCAAGAGCACTGCGAAGGTAATGTCGTCCATTCCTACTCCTACTTGGGCAGCGCAGAGATAGACGCGATTGTGTTCAACCGCGCCTCTCGCTCCTGCAAGTTCAACCGCAATGCGGTCACATAGTCAGGCTCAGGTGGCAGAGGCTCTGGCTCAGGTTCAGGTTCCGGTGGCAGGGGTGGCTGCGGTGTCACCGGGTCCACGCGGAAGGTAATGTCCAAGAACTTGTGAACGTCTGTGTCCTTGACATCGAGCATGAAGAAAGCGAAGTCGTCCCACGGTGAGTCCTTTCCCGACATGGCCTCGGCCAGTGTGTCGGCATGGCACTCTTCGGGTCGGCCCTGATATATCTGACCGCGCCACTTGGTGGGGTGTTTGCCACTCTCATTCCACATGAGGCTCATCAGTTCGCTCTTCTTGTCCAAGGACAGGGGCAGGATGTGGCTGAGTTCGTGGCGCACGATGTGACGTGCCCGCCACGGCTTGTCCTTGGCGACCTTGGCGTTGATCCAAAGCAGGCTGGAACCCTTGACGAAGCCCTCTGCGGCGATGCCGTTTGGTCGAGTGGCTGACTTCGAGCCGGGGATGATGGCTCCGCCCTCGATCATCAGGTCGGGTGCCTTGAACTCGATGGTGTAGACCCTAGGAAGTACATCCTGCAATGGGGTCACCATGTTGACGCACTCATCGAGGGCCAACTTCACCAAGGCAATCTGCACCTCGGTGCCTATGGCAATGACCTTACCGAACTGCTGCTGCATCACTCTTCCCTTCACGAATGCGTGTTCGCAATCGTAGCCCAAGGTAGATGCCAATGCCAGCACAGGATGTGAACGCCAGCATCAGCAGCCAACCCCCGACGACGCGCCCCCACAGTGGATCACGGCTAACCACGGCCACGGTGACACGGCCCACCCAGAAGAGGGCGAGCACCGAGTTGAACATGAAAGTGATGTGTATGACGTACCAGCCCACCGCACGCAGCGTGTGCGATGGCGCAAAGAACGAGGCCATCACCCCACCAATAAGACCACCAACGATGGTGACGAAAAGTGACTGGGCATCTGCTACTTGGACTACCCCGTTGACGAGTTCACTCAGCATGGTTGTTGTTCTCCGGGTTGATTAGGTGTCGTGGGATGTCCTTGCCTGCCGCACCATAGAGGTCACGCAGGTCGCCCTCTGCCAGTCGCAGCCTGCGATAGAGACGCTTGTTGTCAGTCAACGCCTCTTCGAGATTGCTCTTGCAGTCATTGAAATCACTGGCCAGTTCCTTGTACTGCTCCTGCGCAGCATCCAACTGGTCCTGCAAAGTCTTGACCAGCACGCCCATGCGTGACTCAATCTCGCGGTTGAGGTCAGGCAGTCCCTTCTTACGGGCCACATAGACCGTGATGAGGCCAGTGATGGCTGTCGCAAGTACGCCGACAACCGGAACGAGAACCGGCAGCAGGTCCATCTACGCCCCCAAGAACTCCATCGTCAACTTAGCGGCCACGTTTCTGCTTGTGCCCGAAGTCTGGTTGTAGAACACCTCGACGTAATCGCCAGCGGTCAACCGCCCAGTCCACGCGAGGGCAATGCCGCCTGTGCCTGCACCCGTACCCGCGAGATGGCATGACGTAGACAGCAACTTCGCCTGCGTGGTGTCCACCGTACCGGCAGCGTTCTTGCACAGGTACGCCCTGCGAGCGCCCGCCGTGCTTGCATCCGCCTCGTGATTGGCTGTGGCTGTAACCGAGTACCGCCCGGTGAATGGAGCCACAACCCTCGAAGCGTTGCTGGCCGGGTCGTGGTAGGCATCGGTGTCAGTCGTGTCCGCATCGGTGAACGAGATGACTGGCGTAGTTCCGGTGGTCACCGCCTGCGTAGCACGGCTGACCTCGCAGCCTGATGCCACTGCCCACTGGATGTCAGTGCCATCGCTGACCAACTTGGTATTCGCAGCACCAAGCGCCTTGCGTACAGGGTTGCTGGCATCACGGGTAATGAGGTCACCACGGGTGGTGAGCAGGAGATTAAGTATCTGCTGGATGGTGGCCTCTTCGGGGTCGCCTGAGCCAGCGGTGATGCGAGCGAGGATGCGAGCAGTCGCGCTGATGTCCTGCATCCGGGCGTAAGTGACGCCATTGTTGGCGATGCCAATGGCTGGGCCGCCCGTGAACTCCAAGCCGTTGGTGACCGACACCTCTTCGGGGTCGCCAGTCGCCGCCGTGTCGCGTCCGATCAGCCGGTCGGTGGCGATGTTCTGCATCTTGGCGAAGGTGACGACATCGTTGTCCACGGTCAGCACCGTGCCTGTGCCTGACACGGTGATGTCGCCCTTGTCTCCGTCCGACAGGCCACCGCCTGAGCCGACCGCTACCTGCAAGACACCACTTGCATCAGTGACCCGTAAGCCCTCGTTGCTGAGTGTGCAGCGATAGCCCGCACCCAGTGTCACGGTGCCCGTGATCTGATTGGCAGCAGCCGTGCCGTTGGCGTACAGCGTGAAGGTGCGTGACACCGAGTCGGTGTTGACCAGCGCGATGGTGCTGATAAGCGTCTCTTCGGTGGGGTTGAAGATGGACGCAACAGCACCGGCCAGTTGCCCTTGGGCAAGGATGCGATACGAGTTGGTGGTCTTTAGATAGCCGAAGATGGTGTACGTGATCTTCGACGCCGAAGAAGCCACACCGTGTAGTTCGTCAGATGCTTGGAGAGTAAACATCAGTTCCCCACGAAGAAGGCGTAGGCGTAGTCCATGCTGCCACCACCGCCACCACCATGCACGATGTCATCGAGTGTAGCGGTGGCCCCATCGCTTGCGCGAGCGAACACGACAGCACCGTTCATGGCATCGAGGATGAGTCCGTAGTTATCCAGCACGCCCGCGTTGGACAACTGGCCTGCGTGCCACGGGCTGACGACCTTGCCCTCTTCCAACTGGAAGGCATCGACCCAGCCAATGTCGCCATTGCCCGCACCACCGTTGTCGTAACGAAACACTGGCCGCAGGGTGGTCTGCCCCGGCCCAGTGGAGTAGCGCAAGTGGAGCCTTTGCCAGCCCTCTGAGTAGGACGAGGTGTCTACCGTTGCGCCCGGTCCATCGTTGAGTGCGTCACCCGCCACCGTGCCTTGCGCGAGCAGCGTGGTAAAGCCACCACCTGCGTAGATTTCAAGGCGAGCCTCGCTGCCTGCGCCGACAGGTCCATCGGTCTTGGTGTAACAGGACAGCACGTAGTCGGTGTTGGGCTGAACCTCGATGTCATCACCAGATGTCACCCTGTACGGATAGATAGTGCGGTCATTGACGTTCTCATCAACGATGTACTTGAAGCCCTTGGTGCCGTAGCGGTAGCCCGACGGGTCGAGCGCCCAGTCACCACTCGGAGCCGACACCCACTTCTCAGGCTGAGAAGCAGACGTGGTGTACGAGAAGGTCATGTTGGCCAGAGCAGGCTGCGTACCGGCCACGTCGGTCGAGAGCCGCACGAGGACGTTGACGTAGTTGTTTGGGGTCACAGTGCTGATGTCGTTGCTGTACGTCCCGCCAGCCCCACCAGCACTGGCATTGCTCTTGAACAGGAAGGCGGAGTGGGTGTTGGCAGGCATAGCGGCAGAGCCGAAGGTCCAGCCCGACGATGATGCGCCACCCGGTACGGCGAACTCGTACTCAGCCTGCGCCCAGCACACCTTGAAGGCCGTGCGCGTGGACTCACCGCTGCTAGCACCACCAGCAGTGGCCTCAATGGTCCACCACCGCTCGTTGCTGGCCTGATCCTTGTTCTTCATCAAGTACGGCGTGTCGTAGTAGCCCGCCGACAGGGCAGCAGCCAAGGTGCCAGCCGTTAGCGTGTACGTTGCGTCGGCCACACCGCCCGCGCTGGCGGTGTAGATACGCAGGATCACCGAGTCAATGGAGTCACCATCAGGATCGCTGACCGTGAACTCCAAGCGCGGCTTCGCATGAGCGCCACCAGCGGTCCACTTGGCGGCCTCATTGAGATTGTGGATGCGAGCAAAGGAAGCCATTACGTCGGCCTCACCTTGGTGGTGATGGGTATGCGGTCAACCACGTAACTGAACACCGTGGACCAGCCACCCTTCGTGGGGCCATTGAAGTCGGTGACGGCGTACTGCCAGTAGTACGTGGTGCCACCCGTTTGGGGTGAGACAGTCCTTGTGGCTGACCAAGTGAACTGGCTGTTAGGTGTGAAGGACGCACTGTCTACGTCGTAGATGACGCCCGTGTCCAACTTGCCAGTGCCCGCCGCCACGTGGTTGGACGTGGCCACCACGATGTGCAGTGATGTCATTGAGTCAAAGTCAGGGTAGACATCATCGTCATCGGAGTACCTGCCAGTGAAGGACCGCGATGTGCCAGCCGGTACCCGGACGCCGCCGGTGGGAGTGCCCACGGTTTGAGCATCAGGTGGGGTGTTTGCAGCAGCAGTAACCACCACCATGTATGGCCCGTTGCCTCCGTCGAACAAGGGCACGCCAGTGCTATCAGACGACGTGAAGGCAACCTTGCGTGCGGTGATCTGCTCTTCGGCATTGCCCGCTGCGTTGCTGGGCCAGAAGGCGAGGCCGAACTTGTCAGTGCCACCAGCCTTGGCTGCCGCCCATGCCGTGAACAATGCGGTCACATCCTTGGACACGATGTCGTTCACAGCCCACCCGCCGCCGTCCCACAGCAGTTGGCCGGTCGATGTGGTCGTAGGCCCCGGCCACTCCGTAGCAGCCGCGCCTGCCCCGGACAGGGTGCATTCGCCACCCTGTGCGTTCTCGGTGACCACTTCGTCTGGATCACTGAAGCGCCGTATCAGCACCTTGGGCGTACCGCCCATCGAGAAGCAGCCTGCCGTGCCGCGCACCTTCTGGTAGATGGTGGCTGACACCACTGTCTCGGCATAGTTGAAGCCCGCTGGCTCCTGATACGAGATGGCAAAGCGGTTCTCGTAATCATCGGTGCCCGTGTTCTTGCCTACCTGAAGGCGTGGCCCCAATCCGTTGCCCAGTTCGACCGATCCGTTCTGGCGTGAGTACCAACTGTCACGCCACACGTCCCAGTAGTAGGTCGCCATCTCAGTACGTCACGCTCGTCATCTTCAGGTCGCCAGTGGTGTCGTCAATGAGCACACTACCTGCCAGTTTGTCGTCCCAGTCACCCGTTACGTCCCACATCTTCGAGCCTGCGCCGATGAAGTCGGCCAACTCGAAGGATGAGTTCGGGATGAGGTTGTGACCGCCGGGGATGTGGCCGATAAGCAGGCTGTTGGCGAGGATGCCGTCGGCGTTGATGGCCGTAGTCCACGTGGCACCACCGTCGTTGCTGAACTCCAACACGCCATCGAGGAAGCGCATCCTGCGGTTGGTGTTGGTCGGGTCCTGCCAGTACATACCCGTGCTGTCAATGCGCCCAATCTCTACGCCTGCACCGTTGTAGACCACGAACACAGGCGGGCTACCGGGTGGCAGCGGTGGCTCAGGCACGGCAGGCTCACCGATGGACATGTAGCCGGTGGTCATCACACCAGCGTCAATGCCCTCGGTGTCGATGTGCTCAGTGCTGATGCTGCCCAGCGCAATGACCCCACCCGTGACTTGATTGGGCGTGCCCACCACGGTTGGTCCGTAGGCCGAGCGGTTTTCCGAGAGGTCAACAGCCCTGACCTTCACGTCGTACTTGATGGTGCCTGCATCGTTGGCCTGAAGCCCGGTGATAGAGATGAGTGTGGCCCCAGTCTGGATGGTCACAAACGGGTCACTTGTGCCATTGAGCCTGTAACTCACCTCGTAGAACGCTAGGTCCGTAGCACCGACGGGTTCCCACGAGATGACAAGTGACCTGATTGCACCGCCCACGGAGAGTCCAGCGGGTACGGGCGGGATGGTGTTGTCGGTCGCGGCAGTAATGACAGTCGGATCACTGAACCCGGTGAAGTTGCCCATCGTGTCGTACGCACCGACACGCACGGCGTACTGCTCATCAGGCAGCATGTCCTCGAAGTCGATGGTGGCGTTGGGCGTGGTGGCCATGAGCGCGTGCTGAAAGTCAGCGTCATCTGGTTCCTCGTCCAGTTCCAGATCGACCCGCGCTATCTGCACGGCGTAGAGGTCGAAGTTCTCTACGTCGAGAGGGTCCCACTGGGCGGTGACGACTGCGGCCACCGTCCCGTCGTCGCGCAGTACCGTGGCTGAGGTCAGCATCAGGTTCTCGCCGACCGTCTCCGTCCACTCACCAGCGTTGGAAACGGGGTGTGAGGGGATTAGGTCAGGGTCGGGTGCGGTCGAGTCCTCGCGTGGCTTGATTGCCAGCGTGAGTTCGTCGTGACCATCCGGTTCAAGGCGGTACTCGACACCCTGAATGGTCCAATACCCAGAGCCGTAGCGCGTTGTGTCAACAGCACCACGCTGGATTTCCACAGGCACGTTGTCGAGTAGGTTCCAGCCATCGAACACCTCTATGCCTGAGACGCGCAGCCCAAGGGCCACGCTCTTGCCGAACTTGCCCATCTCCAAGGCCAACTGCTTGACTCGGCGCTGAAGGTCGTTCTCGTCAATGAGGTCATTCCACACCGCAGGCTGGGCCACGTTGCCCCAGATGCCGGTGTCGATACCCGGTGCGTTGGCCATCTTGAAGCGCGGCTTGACCTCGTTGGTGATACGCCCCACTCCGTAGACCCTTGCCGCCCAGTCGCCGAGCAAGACCACGCGAAAGCCCTGCACCAGTTCGCCGTAGCGCAGGCGCAGGTTGTCGCGCTCAGTGCCCGCGTTGTTCTTGTAGCGCCACTGGTACGTGCCATCAGCGGTGCGCTCAGGCCACAGCCGTGACCTCAATCCGGTGCCCTGCTTGGCCGACTGGATCAGCCCAAGGATGAAGCCCAGTCGCTCTCTGAAGGCGGCGTTGATCGTCACCTTCGAGGGGATCGACTCCATGAGCACGTGGTCAGCAGTAGCCTCGACTTCGATGAAGCCGATGGTGCTGTCCTCTAGGTCGTGACCTCTTTGCAGTTGGTCCTTGATGACATAGGAAATCGTCTTGTCTATGTACTTCGAGCCGCCGCTGTCGATGCTCTTCTCTGGCTGGTCGGTGGTGAAGAACGCTGTCTCCACGTTCTTGGACAGCAGGCCCATGTAGTCAAGGCCGTAGAACACCACCTCGTCCTCGTCGGCGTCCATGTCCATGATTACGCCCTCGAACAAGGGCTTCCAGATGCCGCCGCGATAGAACTCCAAGGCGTAGTGGCGTTGAAGTGGCTCGATTTCCGACGCCTGCGGGTGCATGGTCGGGACAGTGAAATAGAACTCGCCGACATCATTGGCCACAGTCGAGGCACCGATGTGCTGGGCGTCGTAGATGATGGCTTTGACCTCACCCGGCCCACGGTTGGCGTCCATGTCGAAGATGCGGATGCGCACCTTGGACTGCTGGCGGTACTGCGACAGGTAGTCGATGGCCCCGGAGTCGGGCTGGTATGGGTCGGTCAGGGTGACAGTGGCGTAGTCCCACGCTGACCACGCACCAAGGCTGTCCTGCACCTGTACGCGGTAGGTGTAGGTGCCTGCCTCTAGGCGCTGGCCTCGGTACAACCGGCGAACCCGCAGGTTCTCGTGCTCGCTGCTGTTAAGGGCCACTTCACCCGTGTCCCACAGGGTGCCAATATCGTTCGCCCAAGCCGGGTTGCCTTCCGCTTCGGGCCTGAGTTGAGTTCGCTGCCCGACAACCCTGAGTTGCTGGGGCACAGGAGTGCCGGGCAGGTCCCTCGGTAGGGATGCAAACACCGCACGGACATCAGAGTTGATGGTCGTGGCGTACTTCCAGAAGGACACACCACCCTTCTGTTCGAGTGCTCTCTCAGCGAAGTAGCGTCTAGTGGGGGCATTGGCCCCACTTCCATAAGCACTCATCACCGGGATGTAGGGGAGCGTCAAACCCATGTTGTTGTACTGGTTGAACGCTTGGTTCATCGAGGTGGTCATACCGGCCACCGTGTTCTCGGCCTTGGTGTCGGAGTAAATCTGGCCAAGGAACAGGTCGAAGTGGTCGTCCAGCAGCGGGTAGTTCATGTCGGTGTGGAAGTTCACCGTGCCGTATGACGAGTAGGCCAGTGGCTTGCCACTCATCACGGCCCGCATCCCAGTCTCGAAGGCGACTAGGTTGGCTTCGGCTGTGACCGGGTGGTCTGATTGGTAGGTTTTCCACGCCTCTTCGATGTCAACGACAACGCCGCCCCACTTGCCGTTGCCGTCAGCCCAAGCGCCCAGTGCGAGGGTCAGTTCGGCGCTGTCCAACTGCTTCAGCCACACACCCAGATAGGGAGTGATGCCATTGGCGATGAGGATGTCTAACTTGTCCTCAACGTCGGCGGGCAGTTCGTAGTACGGGCTGTTCCAATCGAGGCCCATCAAGATCGCGCCGCGCATGTTCATCTCGACCATCAGGTTCACGGCGCTCGTGAAGGCCGGGATGCCCAGTCCCTTCCAGTAGGCCATCCACATGGACATCCGTGCGAAGCCTGCGGGGGTGCTCATGCTGTCCGCTATGGCTGGGGTGGCTGGACCTGTGAATGGGCCGCCGAAGTAAACGCCGTCGAGTGTTTGCTTGGACCCCAGCGAAGTCGCCGACACCGTGGGGGCTGTGTTCGTTATTGAGAAGGCGAGCCAATCGGTCCACTCGCTTTGCTTGCCCGACCTCTTCGACCGGACTCTGAACCTCCACTCGTAGCCCACTCCGACCACCCATGCGGGTGCCCCCTGAGCCGAGGATGCGGTCGAGAAGATGCCAAGGCTTTCCTCGTTCGCCGTAGCGAGACGTTCTGCGGGGGTCCATACGTTGCTTCCTCCTGCCCGCTTGACCTGTATCTCAACCTTGCCCAGCACGTCCTCGCCGATGGGCAGGTTGTACTCGCCCTCGAAGTGGAAGATGTTGGTGTTGATTTCACCGGCAGGGCCAATGGCCTCACCTACCGGGTTGGAACTCTTGGGTGTGTACTCGATGCGAAGCCGGGGCTGGTAGGCAGTGGTGCCATTCTCACCCGAACCGAACTCCGTTGCCCCGTCGATCTTGTCCGTCCGGGCCATCGTCAGCAGTTGGCCGTGGTTCGGGTTGCCCTTGCCCTCGCCCAATCCGGCCACTGCCACTCGTGACGGTGCCCACTGCCTCACGTGAGCCATCACGTCGAAGGCCATCCGTGTGCCAGTCACCTTGGAGCCGACGGCACCAAGCGCGGCGACGTTGGATGAGACTGATGGATTGACCCAATCGCTGCTGTCCCATTCGCCTTCCTCGTTATTGCCCTCTGCCCAGTCCTGAAGCACGCGCTGCGCACGCAACACAGACTTGTCACCACTGCCAATGAGGTGCGTCGTGCCACCCGGTGCGCCGATCACGGTCAACTCCAAGTTGGCCGTGTTGATCGTCTCGATGTCGTCGGGGAAGTCCGCGTCGAACTTCAGGAGTGCGTCGTATATCCAGTTGACGACACCGCCAGCGGGGCCATACGGGATGCGACCCATCGGCAGGTGTTCATCACGGCCCGACCCCTGCTTGCTCGTACCATCGGGCTTCTTGCGTCGTGACAGGTCCTTGGCGGGCAGCCACACAGTGACCGGCAGCGAGCCGTCATCGTCATCGTCGTGGTCGTCACCATCCGAGTCGGTGAATGTGTCGATGAGCGCCTTGGCTGCGGCAGAGTCATTGAATGAGCGCCGGTAGAACTCATTGCTACCCGTGAGGATGTTGCCCCACGATCCACCACCACCCATGTATAGGTGAGCGAACTCGTGCGCAAAGACCTCACTTGCCATCCACTCATACGCTCCCTCGCGCCAGTTGTCATAGCGACCATCTGGCTTCATCAGGGCCATGAGTTGCTGCTTCTCGTTAGAGCCAAGTCGGTCGGCATCCAACTGGTGGCCCGACTCGTGGGCGATTGTGTAGCGACGGCGGTTGATGTTCTTAGTGGCGTCATTGTCGATGTGCTTCTTGACCATGAGCAGTCGGCCCGCCCGCCGCTGGCCCCAGATGGGTCGTCCACCGAGTGACCCCAAGTCGCGCACGAAGCGCACGAACATGTCGCCCTTGAAGTCGTCGTAGTCGTAGGTGAAGTTGTCTACGACATGCTGAACATCAGCCTGCTGGTCGGCGGTCCACCGATAGTTCGCCTCGTCCTTGAAGCGACCAATCTGGGTCAAGCCCACGCCTCCCAGAAGAAGAAGCGCGACTGGCTATTGACCAACTTGGTTACGCCTGCGATGTCCTTGCTGGTCCACGAGAATGAGGACTGACCGGCTGGCACGAGTGGATGCTGAAGCCCCGAAGGGAACTCCAACAGGTCCATACGCAGCACTTCGACGCCTTCCTCTTCGAGCACAGCCCACTTCTCCACGCCGTCGTAGCGCAGCACTCGGTCGGTTCCCGATGGACCGGGCACCGTGAGTTTGACCACGGAGCCGAACGCGGTGAGTTCAATGACCCGATCCGCTGATCCTGAGCCGACGAACATCTCGACCTTCAGCGGTGCGGGATAGGCACCACGGTTGATGACCGTGCCAGAGCCAGCGTTGGTGTTGCCAGTGGCGTCAAAGAACACCTCGACGGGCGACTGGGCGTAGATGCGTGGGTCACGGGCTTCCATCATCACGTCCCACGAGATGCTGAAGCCGAAGTTGCTGACGCCGCCCACCTTGTCGCGGGAGATGTGCGTTCGAGGTGTGCCAAGTGGCCTCATTCGCATCATCTTCTCGATGAAGCCTTCGGGGTAGTTGGTTAGATCAAGAGTGGCGTCCTCGAAGTTCAGCGGCAGGTAGCCCAAGTCTCCCGGCCCCTCGGCGAAGGCTGCCGTCGGGCTAAGGGCAGCGCGGAACTCAGCGAGTGTGTCAAAGAGGTCACCGCGAGTCTTGCCGTACAGCGTGCCAGCCAATCTGACTGTGCGCCCACCGAGAAAGACATCACTGGCGTCGAGGCCACCGGACTTTGACGGCTTCTGGCGGTAGCCATAG
>Ga0210380_10000094_pt1 | contig 48272 bp, 72 predicted proteins | sample PLM4_5_coexredo_FD_155476 | JGI IMG/M metagenome (GOLD analysis project Ga0210380, IMG submission 155476) | Groundwater sediment microbial communities from an aquifer in East River, Colorado, USA - PLM4_5_coex redo | ecosystem: Environmental > Terrestrial > Soil > Riparian zone | place: USA...
GTCCCGGCCTCGCGCAGAAGCTGGACCGCCTGACGGATCTTGTCGAGAGGATCGCCGCTGACTTCCTCTTCGGCTGCCGACGCCTCTTCCCCGGCCATCGGACCCTGGGCGAGCATGTCGGTCGAGTTCGCCCCGCCGCCGCCACCGAGCGCGGCCATCAACTCGGGAGGAAGTCCCCCTCCTCCGCCCATCTCGGGGCCGAGGCCGGGACCGCCGCCCATCATGCCGGGGTCTGGGGGTGGAGCGCCCGGAGGCGGCATCATCATCTGGCTCACGGTGACTCCTCAGTCTCGGGATCGTCCCAGATCGTAGGGAATGAGCCAGACGGCTCACTCCCACTCATAGGTGGCACGATACTGCTTCCGCCGCTTCTTGACCTTCTTCCTGTTGTCGTGGGCGTGGTGCCCATAGAGGCGATACAACTCCAGCACCAGGCAGAAGGCCATCACCCGGTCGTCGTTCGCTCCGTCGGCAGCCCTCGGTGAGGGAGAGACGTCGCGGCGGACGAAGGTCTTGCATTCGAGGATCAGAAGCTCGGGCATGTGGGGGCAGGTCCGCTCGCGGATCCACTGCTCGGCCTGGTTGATGATCTGCGGCCTCGTCTTGGTGGTGATCGGGAAGCCGTAGGTGATGTGCTGCTTGAAGTCCGGACGATCCTCGATCCGGTGGCGGTAGAGCTTCGGGTAGGGCGGTCGGCCTTTCCGCCCATCCCGAAGGCTGAGGACGACAGGCTCGCCGTAGCCGCCGCCCATCTCGGGCGCGATCCGCGCCGTGTTGAACATCCGACCGAGGAAGTGCAGCTGCTCGGCGAAGAGGTCGGGATCGATCCGGCAGTGGATCTCGGCGCAGATCTCGCCGTTGGTCAGGTCGATCACGTAGGCGCAGGAGTAGTCCTTGCCGCGCCCGGTCGCGATGTCGGCCCCGATGGCATAGCTCCGCCCCTGGATCGGGTCGACGTAGAGGTGGATCCAGCCGTCCTTCTTCCTCGCCACCGTCGCCTTCGATCCGTCCTCGGCGACCATGAACTGGAAGCGGAACTGGGCCTTGCGCGTGTGCTGCGCGTACCAGGAGAGCGCCTCGGAGTCGAACCAGCAGCCTGCCGTGCCGAGGAAGGCATCGGCGGGGGTGAGCGGGTACTGCTCGGCGCGGTCGAACTCGGGCAGAGCCTTCGCCACCCTCGCGTACCAGTCCTCGTCTCGGCGCGGGTGGTAGTTCCAGGGCAGGAAGATCGTGTGGACGCCGCGGTCGTCGGCGTTCATCCAGAGGTCGTAGAAGGTGCCGCCGATTCCGTTCGCGGTCGAGATGATGATGATCTGACCGCCGTCGGCGATGACCGGGACGAAGGCCTTCCACCCTTCCTCCGCGTAGGCGTGTCGGGCATGCTCGTCGAGGATGACGAGCGTGGCGACCTGACCGTGCCCGGCCTTCGGGGTCGAGGGCATCGCGATCAGCGAGGAGATCTGCCCCGACGGGTGGCGCAGTTCGATCCGGGTCGATGGTCGTCCCTTCTGTGGGCGGATCACTTCAACCTCGAAGCGGAGATGCTCGGGCAGCGACTCGAACAGGTCCCAGGCCCGGTTGATCAGGACCGAGGCTTCCGTCTCGTTGATCGAGACGGCGAGCGCGTTCGTGCCCGGCGTCGTCAGTACCTTCCAGAGCGCGTAGCCGATGGCGATCCAGCTGATCCCCAGCTGCCGCGCCTTCAGGGCCAGCGTGATCTGGTTCATCCGGAAGTCGTCGAGGACGTCCCCCTGCCAGGCCCAGCCCGAGTCCTCGCTGAAGTCGAAGCTGAAGATCTCTCCCGTACGAGCGTCGGTGGCGGAGGCGTGTTCGAGCAGGAACTGGGGGGCGGTGAGCGCGGCCTCCCGCTCTCGGTCCATCTGCTCGAAGCGAGCCTTCGCGATCTCGAAGGCTTCCTGCTGCTCTTGATCGAGATCAAGCGTCGTCATTGGCGTCTAGACTAGACCCTTACCCACACAGACGTGAGCCAGGGTCGCCTCTGAGGGGACCCGTCGCCGCTACGCACTGGTGCCTCTAAGGATCGACCCCGGCTCTCCGTCCGACTATCGGAGGTGACCCGATGAGAACGATTCTACTCGCGTTCGCAATAGTGGTCGTGCTTGCGTTCGCCAGCACGGCGGGAGCGGACAACTACGGCACCAACTCGGCCCAGTACGCGAAGTCGAAGGCAATGGTGATGAAGACGTTCGGCCCCCGCTACGGCCCGACGATGGTGCGCTGCATGAACCGCGAGTCCGGCGGCAACCCCCGCGCCTCGAACTGGGGCGACTCGAACGGCGGCAGCTTCGGCCTCCTGCAGCTGAACGGCGTCCACCGCTGGCGGAGCGAATCGATGGCACAGTTCCGTGCCAGGATGTGGAACCCGGTCACGCACCTGATCGCCGCGAAGCGACTCTTCGACGGCTCGGGTCTTGGCCCTTGGGGAGGAGGATGTTGATGACGGAGTTCGTGAAGAAGCCCATCGTGATCCAGGCGGTGCAGTGGCTCGGTGACGCAGAGGCGCTGTCGGAGCTTGGCAACGGCGGCGAGATCACCGTGTCCGGCGAGAACCTCCTGATCGAGACTCGCGAAGGGACGATGATGGCCGACCTCGGCGACTGGATCATCCGCGGGATCGCGGGAGAGGTCTACCCGTGCAAGCCCGAGATCTTCGAGGCCTCCTACGAGGAGGTCAGTCCACCGAGCGGAGAAGCCGCAGGAGAGCCTGCCATTCCTGCTGCCCTCCCTTCAGCCTGAAGATCTCGCGCTGAGAGGGAGTCGATAGACCGGGGGTGAGGGCGGCGAGAAGCGCGAACGCCGCTCTCGCCCCTCCTCCGTTGTTCGGCATCACGACGAGGCCGCTTCCGACCAGCTGTCCAGCCTGGTTGTTGTTCAGGTTGACCCCGTCCTTGCGTGAGAAGGCGGCGTAGGGGCCACCCGTCCCGGCGACCTGCGCGTCGGTCGGGTTGAGGACGGTGAAGAGAGGCACTACGGCTCCTGCACGATGGGCAGGACGAGATCTCGCAGCCCGTGCGCCTGGCCCCAGTGGAAGATGCAGAGGTTCTCGGCGGTGGTGTTGACCCCGTTCACCGAGGTGACGAGCTTGCGACCGCAGGGCGAGTTGTTGATCGCGTCCGCGAACGGCAGCGCCTGGGCCGAAGGAGTCGTCCAGGGCGGGTTCGCGACGGGTGCCCTGGTTCCCCGCGCCAGCGCAGCGCAGGGCATCAGGACTTGACCTCGGTCTGCTCCTTCTTCACCGCGGCAGGCTTCTTCGGAGCGGGGGCCTTGCGCTTGACGGGAGGCTCATAGCCCTCAACCCGGACCAGCGTCTCGCCGTGGCCGAAGGCCTGGATGAAGTGCATCGAGCAGTACTCCTGGCCGTCGGGGCCGATCCAGCGAGCCTCGGAGGGATCGCCGAGAGAGGCCTGCCGCGCCACGCACGTCGGGCAGGGACTCATACCACTGCCACCTTCGCGTTGCCGAGGACCTCCGTCGTGTTGATCGCGACGGAGAGGCTCCTCGTCCCCGCTCCCGCCCACGTCACCGGGTCAAGCTCGTCGGTGGCGATGGGAGTCGTGGCCGGGGTGCCCAGTTCGATGGTGATCGTGGCCGGGGTCGCTCCGCCGACGTTCATCGCGAGCGCGACGTGCGGCGTCTGCTGCGTCGTCTCGATGCAGTAGATCCCGAGCGCGTTGCGGAGGTTCCCCTTGCCCTGCCTACCGCGCCCACCCGTCTGCCGCTTGCAGCCGCCGGGAGCGTTCGCGTTCGCGCTGATCTTGTTCAGCGCGTCGGTGCGTAGCCCGGCGGGGAGCTTGAGGATCGAGCTTCGTTCCTTGGCTGCGGTCAGTGGTGGCATCAGTCCTCCTGGTTGTCCACAGAATGATCATCGGAGGGTCGGACGACAGGCTCCTCGTCCCGATCCCTACTGAGCAGGCGCTCCTTCATCTCGTCAATCCCCTCCAGGCGACCGACCTTCTGCGACAGCGTCCATACCCCGCGCAGGATCGCGCCAACCACGATGACGAGCAGCGCGGTGACGGCGTCGTTGGCAGCACCCCAGTCGAAGGCAAGCATCCATCAAGGATGCCGTCAGAGTCGGAAGGTGGCCGTTTCCAGTTCGGGATCCCTGCTACAGCCCACGGCCAAAGCTCTCGCGGTGACGAATCCTAGTGGTCTTGGAACTGCTTCCGGATCGTCGGGATGCCGGACACGGAGTAGTTCGTCCCGTGCTTCAACTCCTTACCCTTCCCCCACAGCTGCTCGACGTTGACGCCGAGGTGGAGGTGCGGCGTGTAGCCCGAGAACTGGCCCACCTTGCCGACGGTCGCGCCCTTACCGATGATCTTGCCGACCGCGGGGGCCGACACCATGTGCCCGAACCAGTACTTGATTCCGCTCACGCCCTCGGCGTAGCAGGCATCGCCGGGACTCGACGAGGAGGCCTTGTAGATCTCGATCTTCTCGGGGGCGATGATCGTGCAGCCGGGAGTCCAGACCGTGTCGGTGGCGGGGAAGAGGGCGATCCCGCTCGTCGCGTGTGAGAGAGCGAAGTCGAGCAGCGAGGCTCCGCCCTTCTCCAGCGGCCCGAGGTCGGGGACCTTCTTGCCCTGATCGGAGGCGTACTCGGTCTGCACCTGATTGATCGCCACCGAGTCGAGCGCCTGCTCTCCAGCATGGCTCCCGGTCTTGACGACCGCAGCGCGGATCTTGTCGTAGCGCCCGGTCCCGTAGCCATTCTTGCCTGGATCCCATTCGTCCAGAGCCGCCTCCAGCTTCTTGTTGAAGGCGTTGTCCCAGACGTCCGGCTCCCATGGCAGGAAGCCTAGACGGGACATCGCTCGCTTCAGCGCGAGCGCCGTGTTGCCCTTGTGCTTGCCGTCACCCTCGACCGAGTACGGCCCGGTGTAGGGGAACTCACTCTTGGCGATGGTCGCCATCAGGATCCGGCTTGAGCGGCGGTGATGACTTCCTTCAGCGTTCCCGCGCAGGCGGCGGAGCAGTAGACCTGCTCCCCGACCGTGATCGGCATCGGGAACGGAGGCGGCAGCGAAGGGCCGTCCTTCGTCGCGGGAGCGGCGGGTGGCGTCACCTGGGTCGACGCGGTGACCCGGATCCAGCCGTCGTAGGACTTGGGGTCGAGGTCATTCCCTGGACACTTCGGGTTGTCGCACTCGATCTTGATCACGGTCTTGCTCGTCACGCCCATCGTCGGCCTCCTTCAGGACGGCTCGGATCCATGCCTCCAGCAGGAGGTCTGAGTCGAGCGTCTGGCTCAGGTGTTCTGCAGTTGCGTTGCCCATGGCTCATCGGCTCCCATACTCGCAGAGAAGTCGGCCAGAGTGAACTCCCTTACCCTCGGCTGCCAGCGCATCGCTACGCCTCCCCGCTTCAGCTTCACCTTGCGCCAGCCCCATAGCTCCAGCTTCGCTCCCGGCGTCGAGAGCCAGTCGACGGACTCCTGGGCACGCTCCTCCAGGATCTTGCGCTCATGGGCAGCGAAGTCGGAGCCGCAGGACTGGATCCCGACGACGCCTCTCTCTGGATCGAGGGCGATGATGTCGATGATCCCGAACAGGTCCTGCCTGATCCCGTGCGGCCCGACGTGGGCGTTGTAGCGCTCGACGATCCCGCAGACGCGGCCCTGGTCCTTGAGCGCCCGGATCGTCCGCTGGGTCGGTGAAGTACTCACTCCGTCGCGTAGGTGAAGACGACCGCCTTCTTGGCCCACATCGACGTCTCCTCCAGCTTCGTCAGAGCCAGAGAGCGGAAGCGGGACTCGGGAAGCTGGTGGAGCATGTCGTTGACGTTCAACATCTGCCGCGTCACCTCGTCCAGCATCTCGGCCTGCTCTTCGTTCGGCGCTCGGTTCGTGAACAGATCCTCCATCGTGTCCTCTCGTCAGAGTGGAAGAGGGGAGCGGCGGCTCCCCCCTGTTACTTCTCCTCGGCCTTCTCGCTCTTCTTGGCCTCGGCTGCTGCAGCCTTCGCGGCCTTCTCCTCGGCCTCCGCCTCCTCCTCTACGGAGGGGCGTCCGCTCCGTTCGCGAGCGGCGTTCTCCTCCGCCAGCGCCCGTGCGTCCTCCGCCTCGCGAGCCTCCTGCACCCGCTCGACGTAGGCCTCGGGGTCCTCCTCCTGCTGGACCTCGATCTCCGCCTCGGTCAGTTCATCCGTCATCTGTGTCACCTCCTCCGAGTGAGTGGGGGGCGAGGCCGAAGCCCCGCCCCCGACATCATTCCCTACGCGCAGTAGACGTACACAGTTCCGGAGAGCGCGGCTCCCGAGGACTGCTTGATCGTCCATGCGTTCGTGCCCGTCGGTGCGCCTGCCGCGTTCGAGCGGTAGGAGGCAGTGACCGATCCCTGGATGTCGAAGCCACCCGAGATCGCCTGCTTGCCAGCCGGACAGGTGACGGTGAACTGCTTCTCTCCCGTCGCCGTGCCGCCCGTGACCGTCTCCAGGGATCCGATGTCCCCGGTATCACCCTTCGGGCCAGCAGGGCCTGCCGGGCCAGCGGGACCCGCGGGACCAGCCGGGCCAGTGGCTCCAGAGTCGCCCTTCGGCCCCGCGGGACCTGTTGCACCAGCAGGGCCAGCCGCACCAGCCGCGCCAGTGTCACCCTTCGGGCCTGCGGGACCAGCGGCCCCGGTAGCGCCCGTCTCACCCTTCGCACCAGCAGGGCCAGTGGCACCGACGGCTCCTGCCGCTCCGGTGTCGCCCTTCGGGCCAGCCGGGCCGACGGCACCCGCCGCTCCGGTGTCGCCCTTGGCACCAGCGGGACCCGTAGCGCCTGTCGCGCCCGTGTCGCCCTTGGCACCAGTGGCTCCCGTCTCGCCCTTGGCTCCGGTCGCTCCAACAGCACCAGTAGCTCCGGTTTCACCCTTCGCTCCCGCTGCTCCCGTCGCTCCCGTCTCGCCCTTCGGGCCTACTGCGCCAGCGGCCCCAGTTGCTCCGATAGCACCCGTCGCACCCGCCACGCCCTGGGCACCCGCAGAGCCGTTGGCCCCCTTCTCGCCCTGAGGGCCTGCCGGACCCCTCGGCCCCGAGACGGCTACTCCGTCGCGGCGGTTCTCCCAGGGACGGCACTTCTCGTCCTTCGACACCGAGCGAACCACTCCCGCCCGGAGGATCGAGAGCCGAAGCTCGGGAGACGTCGTCTGCTGACCACGCTGCACGGGCTGCAAGAAGCGCTTGCCGATGCAGAAAGGCCCGGCGAGTCGACGCCCCTGGTCGCTTGTCGCCGCGGTCGTCGATCCGACCATGATGACCGCACAGAGCGCGGCCAGGAACACGTACCACTTCTTCATCTTCCCCTCCTCGTTGGGTACTTCATTGTGCGCTCTTCACAGGCTCGTCATCTCCCCGCAGACGTAGCCTCGATAGCGAAGGCGCAGGGTACGGTCAGCCCGGATTCGGCGCTGACCATCTTGATCGCGCAGCCCCTCGACATCAAGGTTGGCGCGAACGAACTCGTCCTCGGTGAGCGAGAGGTTCGCTCTCGCCACAGGCCGCGGGATGCCGCCGTAGATCACGTAGTGCTGACCGATCACGGGCCGCTGATCGGGCTTCAAGGCGCGAAGCTCGCGAAGCTCGACCGAATCCGGCGGCAGTGAGGGGTCGACGACCACCGGAAGCCCGAATGCCTCCTCCTCGGGCCAATCTCCCGGCTCAATCGGCGGCTCGTCGGCCAGAATCGGCGCGAGAGCCGGGATTTCGGCCACCAGAGCCTCGGATTCGGCCTCTGAGAGCGGTCCGGGGTCGTTGGAGGGGTCATCGAGGCCCGGATAGCCCTCGATCAGGCTGTCGAACTCGCTCATCGGGGCGTGATCCGGCCCAGAGCATGCTTGACGAGGCCCCGAACCCACTCGGCTGGGTCTTTCCCGGCCTCACGGAGCTTCTTCTCGTCGTCCTTGTTGACGTACACGGAGATCTTCATTCCAGTAGCATACAGGTGTTTGGTACCCCACGTACACGGAGGGATGAGAATGGCTCGACAGCCGAAGAAGGAGGCGGTGAGGGAGATCGAAGGGATCCCCGGCACGGTCACGCACGGCTTCAAGGAGCAGCCGATCATCGAGCAGAAGATGCCCGAGAACGTGAGACGGGCCTTCGAGGAGAACCGGATAGACCCCTCCTCGCTCTCGATCTTCACGATGGGGCCATGCTCGATCTTCGTCGGCCTCGAACCCGCCGCGGTGGACGGCTCACACCTCTGGCACCTGACGATCTCCTGCCCCTCGCGCCACCCAACCTGGGACGAGATCAAGGTCGCTCGCTACCGCCTCGTCCCGCACCACGTCTGCATGGCGATGCTGCTGCCACCGCCCGAGTTCTACGTCAACGTGCCCGAGCAAGACCACGTCTTCCAGCTGTGGGAAGTCACCGACCCCAGGCAGCCATGGACAACTGGCTAGCCGACGGTGTCGATCCCGAAGCAGAAGATCAAGATCAAGGCCGCTGCGATCAGCGCCAACATCACGTCCTGAAAGGTGAGGTTCACGATGACATCCCTCCATCTCGTAGGTGAAGATGACCTTACCCCGATGCCCGGCTGTCCACTCCTCTGTCGCCTCGGCCTGCACAAGTGGGAGGCCCTGAACGAACACGTCCAGCGGATAGAAGACGGCGTCTGGTTCGACCGCACCTGGAACCGCTGCAGCCGCGAAGGCTGCCCCAAGTCGGAGTGGTGGCGCTGCTACGACGTCGAGAAGTCACGCTGGCAGATGCCGTACGAGGACCCGGTCGAGCGGCACCTCTAGAGAGAGGACCCCGACCCTGTCGCGCCTTACCCCGTAGGGAGCTACTCCCGATCCGCAGGCCCTCTCAGAGAGGACCCTACCGAACGGATGTGCGGCAGGGGGCAGGATCTGCAGATTCGTAGCTGGCGCTGGGGTGAGGCCCCCGAGCCAGGACCCGCGCACTCACCCGAGCGCGGGGGAAGCCCTCCCCCCGGCCCTAGCTAAGAGCTAGGGCTGGGCATGCGTGTGGGCAAGGCCTATCCCTTGGATAGTCCTTGCCTTACTGCCCCTCGTTCCTTGGCCCCTCACTGCGTAGCAGTGGCTGGGGAGGGTGGACAGTGGTGCTGCTGTCCTTGACCCTCAGCCCGTAGGGCTGAAGATGGAGCGCAGCTGCCGCCAGGTGGCCTGCTCCGCACCCTCTCTAGAGAGGGTCAGCGTGGCCTCCTCCTGCTGCAGTGGGTCGACGGAGTCGACGAGCGCCAGCACAGCGCGGGTCTGGCTCAAGCCTTCGGCTTGGAGAGCGCCAGCCACAGCCGCCTCAGCCAGATCCTCAGCCCGTAGGGCTACCACTGCCTTCAGTGCCTTTCGGGGGGATAGACGAGGCTTTGCCTCTGTGTCGGGGTCCGAGGCAAGGGAGGCCAGCCCCTCGTCGGTCAGCGCCAGGTGCGAGTGGAAGACGCACACTTCCAGTCCCCGCATTCGGCCTACCCGGCAGCGCCGACCGTGGACCGTCATTGCCCTGCACCGCTTCTCCTCTGGGATCACAAGGCTTACAGCCTTGGTCCGGTGGACGTTCCCATCCTCGTCTTCGACGACCACAGGCTGCTTTGCAGCCTGCTTCCTGGCCCTGGCAGCGTTGCCGTTTCGGCGGTCCACCTCTCGCACCGGATCGGCGAGCAGTTCTACGCGCTGATCCCCCACCAAGAGGGACTGGGATACCACTTCGGACTGGGTAACCACTCCTTCGGAGTGACTGGGGTCGGTGAGTGGTGCAAGGGGTACAGCTTCGCTGAGGGATTCTGCAGCCCTTTCCGGGCGCGTCAGGGCTTCGCCCTGTGCGTCACTCACGTAGCGGAAGCGTGGCGATCCCATCACCTGATCCTACATGCTCGGAGCCGCCAACGCTACCCGCAAACCCGCATACCTGGGCCGTTTCACGGCCTCTACGCGCCTTCGGATCTTCGATCCGGGCTGTTAGCATTCTGTTCGGATCACTGGACAGCTGCCCAATCCGTCAGCTAGGTTCGAAGCGGTTCGCCGATCCTGTCCCGGTTCGAACGGGGTAGCAGGGTAGGTGGCAAGCGGTTCCGCCGAGGGATGATCCCCGAAGGCCGATCCCGAGCCTCAATGTGACCCAGATGGACGAGGGAGACACGGACAGTTCCGCCTGGATCTCCCCTGCAGCGTCGGGAAGCCGAACAGATGCTGGGAAGGGGGATGTACCGAAGGTAAAGAGCCGCGTCGAGCCGGGAGGGAAAGCCTCCACGTCCACACAAACACACCCAACAGCATGCGACACCATTGGTGTTACCGCGCCGTTGGAGCTTCGGCTTTGGCTTTCTGCCGTCCGATGCTCCTCCGCCGCGGTGACGCCCACGGTGCCGAAGGCACTGGTGCATCACCACACGGAGGAGGCAGCATGAAGAAAGCAGCGAAGCTCGGGACCCCCGTAGGGGGTCAGGAAGGCCGGATCCGGTGTGACCTTCGTGGTCACTTCAACGGCACACCCCGACCGAAGGTCGTCGGGGTCAGCGAGCAGGTTGCCTTGGCAACCCGCTACATGGAGCGGGACGCAGCGAAGGCCCTTCGGGCCTGGAAGCGGACTCTCCCGAAGGGAGTGAGGATCTAGTGGAAGCGGTCTACCTGACCGTAGGTCAGATCGAGACGCTCTACCGCTTGTCGAAGACAAGCCAGATCGGGATGGAGCTTCGCTCCACAGTCTCCGATCAGTCGGTGGCTCACGTCGTCTCCGTCCTGAAGGACGGTTCGATGGGCTGGTCAGCCGTCCTCCCCGACGGCACAGGCCCGAACCTCTCTCCGAGAGGTCGACCGCTCTGGGAACGCTGATCACGTAGTGATTCGGTGTGGCTCGTCACGGAGCCTCGCCGAATCCCTTCGGGAAGCGAAGGGCAACACGGAGGTACACGATGGGCTGGAGCGATGCTCTGCAGGATGCAGAGCGTGAGATGTGGAACGAGATCGCCGTCAACGACGGCGGAGCAAGGGTGACCAGCACCTACGGTGCTGTCGAGACGAACGGCCTGGACGATCACGTCAAGGCCCTTCGGGATGCCGTTCACAACGGCAGCGGCGAGATCGTAGATCTCGGAGACAAGCGGCTCGGACGCATCACCAGGCTTCGCCTGGTCACCGACCGGGACGTCCCATTCTGGGACTTCAGCTACTGCTACGGGACGCTGAAGGACGGCTCTGCCGTCCGGGTTCGGCTTCCCCTGTCGCAGTTCCCCAAGCAGGGCCTCAACCAGTCCCTGGTTGAGATGTGCCGCTCGGTCGGCGCGTTCGGCAAGGGTCTTGGGATCTTCGATCCCGAGGTCATCTCGAAGCTCTACGGATAGGGTCGATGGGGCCTCTAGAGGCCCTGTCGTTCCGTTCCGTTGGAACGGTGTACACGGAGGTCAGCATGAGCAACTACATGAGGCTGGACACCGCAGAGCGGTGCCACTGTGGGGCGCACAAGCAGGGCAGTGACCACTGCCCTGAGTGTGGCTGCGAGGAGTTCGAGAGTCGCTGTGACCATGTCCACGTAGTGGACCCCACCTTCGTGGTGATTCACGGCAACCACACCTCGACGAAGTCGGTCGTCGACTACGTGGCCCACATCGTCTACGGATGCCCTCGCATCGAGGCTGTCCTGGTCGGGAGCCACTTCGTGGCTCTGGTCGAGTTCCCTGCCAGCCAGGCAACTCAAGCTCGAACTACGTTCGAGAGGATGGGCAGCTTCCCGCACGGAGCCTGCATGGCGATGGACAAGGCTATCGCCTTGAGGGAGTTCGGCAGCTGGATCTACCACTACGCCCCCGGCACAGTCGTTGGAAACGACTGACCAGCGGACAGGGTCGGTGGGGCTTCGAGGAGCCTCGCCGTTCCATTCCGGTGGAATGGATGTACAACACGGAGGTGTCAAGCATGGACATCATTCGCTTTCAGCGAATGGCTGAGGCTGGTGGCGTCGAGTACGACCTCGAAGAGGTCTACGGCGGCGAGATCCGTGGTCTACTGACCACGAACCAGAAGGTCGAGAAGGGTGAGAAGCAGGGATGGCTTACAGCCATCATGCACCTGGCCCCGGCGAAAGCCTCTGGCTTTCAGGTCTGCTCCTCGGCGACCAAGGGCTGCGAAGCAGCCTGCCTCAACACGGCGGGTCGTGGCGGGATCTTCACCAAGGGTGAAGTCGACAACGCCATCCAGAGGAAGCGCCGTCTTCGGACGGCGTGGTACTTCGCCAGGAGGAACGAGTTCCTCCTGCAGCTGGATGCCGAGATCGGCACCCACAAGCGGAGAGCAGCGCGGAAAGGCTTCCAGCCTGCCGTGCGGCTCAACGGGACCAGCGACATCCGCTGGGAGTCGGTGAGGATCGATGGTCAGACGCTCTTCGAGCGTCACCCCGACGTCGTCTTCTACGACTACACCAAGCACAGCGACCGGGATGTCTCTGACATCCCGAACTACTCGCTGACGTTCTCGCTGGCCGAGAACAACGACAGCAAGGCTGTCGAGGCCCTCTCGAACGGGCTGAACGTGGCGGCGGTGTTCCACACCGTCCCCGAGACGTTCATGGGTCTTCCCGTCTTCGACGGGGATGCCTCGGACCTGAGGTTCCTCGACCCCTCTGGGGTCATCGTCGGCCTCAAGGCGAAGGGCAAGGCCCGGCAGGATCGCAGCAGCGGGTTCGTGAGGTGAGCGTCATCATCCAGATAGCGGTCATTCTGACCGTGATCTTCGCCACTCCCCTCTTCGCTCCCTGGTGGCTGATTCTGCTCGTCTGGTGGATGGCCCTCTGGGCCATGCCGGACCTCAACGGCGGATAGGGTCGGTGGCAGCCTCTGGCTGCTGCCGTTCCGTTCCGGTGGAACGGTTGACACGGAGGTCGACATGCACTTCATGAACACCTGGGACATCGAGCGCTGCGTGGCGGTCTACGACCGACACCCGATCCTCGGCCCAGCGTCGAAGACGCTGCTCAATCTGGAGCGGTGGACGAATCAGAACAGCGACGGTTGGGCCTATTGGCCCAAGCCCGTCCGGGCCGCGAAGAAGCTCATGGAGCTTCTGGAGCGGGACTACCGCTACGGCGAAGCCGAGGTGACCGAGGCGGAGTACAAGGCCGCTTTGCGGCCTATCAAGGCCTTCAGGACCCGACAGGGTGCTGACTTCGTCATCGAGGTGCCAGTCTCGGAGAGACTGGAGGAGCTTCGCAAGGTGATCCGCTCGGAGAGCATCTCCTGGGGAGAGCTTGCCGAGCTTCAGGGCCTCGCCCATCACATCTCCGATGGAGATGTCGAGCTTCTCGAATGGGCCGGGGTCGCCGAAGGCGAAAGACCGCTTGGCTGAGGTCACGGTGGGACCATTCGGTCCCGCCGCCTCTTCACCCAACACGGAGGGCAACATGCACGAAGGAGTGGTCGAAGACGGCACGATCTCGCGCTGTGGGATCTGCGGCTGTCAGGTTCACATGCTCGACCCGCTGGAGATGGACTGGATCTGCGATCCATGCTCCCTCGACGGCTGGTCGGGGTTCAAGTCGGCGTGGCGGCTTCGCCGCGGCGACATCATCCACCGTCGGGGCGAGAGCTTCACGGTGATGATGGAAGAGGCCTTCGGCCTCAAGGTTCTGCTCACCCTCCGGGGTGAGAAGGGTCAGGTCTTCGACCTGATGCTGAGGGCGACCGACAAGGTGTACATCCACCTTGACCGGGACGACTCGGTCTGACCTACGGTCAGTGACGGTGGGGCCATGAGGCCCTGCCGTGTCTGCACCCGCAGGCAGTTCAACACGGAGGTACGCGCATGAGCAAGGGCTTCGAGAGAGGCATGAGAGTCTTCATCGAAGACTCTCGGGGTGGTCACTTCGGCATCGTCCAGGGGACCCTCCGGAGCGGACTGATCTCAGTCCGCTGGGACTCGGGAGCGTTCGAGCGCTGCACACCCGAGGAACTGACGATCCAGTTCACCATCTCTGATGGTGAGGAGGAGCAGCTGACCCCGACGGGCCACGTCATCGGTGCCGAGTACTACTCGGCCTACTGGGGCGGTGCCTACAAGGTGATCGGTCCGAATGGACCGTACGGCGTCGAGGTCGAATGCACCGTCCCCGGTGGCGGAGCGCACCAGACCGAGGGTGAGCGCTGGACGCACATGACCACGCTCGACCCCAAGGATGTACGCATCGGCTAGAGCCTCACACGCACGTTCGGAGCGAAGCTCCGGGCTGTAAGGAGTTTGTTCGGATGACTGGACAGTAGCCCAACTCGACAGCTACTTCTAGAGGGCAGCGCCGAATCGTCCCGGTTCCGACGGGGTAGCGATGAGGTGGCAGCGGTTCCGGCCCTGGATGATCCCAGAAGCCTGATCCCGCAGCCTTGATGTCTGCCGCAGCGAGGGAGTCACGGTCAGCAGCGCCGACCTGCCTTCCCCCGAGCCATGGCACAGATGCGATGCCGACAGCCGCCGTAGGGCGGAACGAAGCTGGAGGTGCTAGGCGGAGATCAGGGGAGGCAGCGAAGCAACGTCGTGACGAGCCGCCAGGGAGAGCCTGGGCGCTGCCACTACACACTCAAACATGCGACACCATCGGTGGGGTCCTTCGGGACCTCGCCCACGGTGCCGATACACGGTTCCGTTCACGACACACGGAGGTGTCACACGTATGCCCAAGTTCAAGGTCGAGGTGAGCTTCAACCTCGGAACGACCATCGAGCCTGAGGTCAGCCGTCACCACTGGGACACCAGCGGGACGAGCGAGTTCTCGGACGACAGCTACTTCCAGAGCGAGGAGGTCACCTCCTCGGGCGGTAGCCTCACGTTCGAGATCGAGGACGACGGCTTCGAGGACGAGGACGACGTCAAGTCATGGGTCGAGTCGAACGTCATTGCCGATGGCAATGAGGTGCAGGACGACAACGACCTGACCTGGATCGTCGAGGACCTCGACATCGAGGTCGAGAAGCTGGAGATGAGCATCGAGGAGGCGGCAACGCTCCTTCGGAGCTTCCTCGACAGCCGCGAGCCTGCGTTCTTCGAGGCTCACCCGACGGTGGCAGAGGCGCTCGACGTCCTGCTCAAGCATCACGACGCATAGCCGTCCGACAGCGGGTGGGGGAGCTTGCTCCCCTCGCCCGGTGCGGTACGTCTGGCACCATCACGACGACACGGAGGTGTCACGCATATGAGTCTCAACTGGTCGCTCGCCGACATCGAGAACTGGGACGAGGTCTGCCACATCGTGGCGACCGTGGACTGGCCGATGGACGGCACGAAGAAGGGTGACAAGCTGCTCAACCCGGTCACGACCGCGCTGATCTGGCACAGCCTGAACACGGGCATCGGTCGGATCAAGGCGGAGAACGCGGCTGAGGTCTTCGCCCGGATCTCCCTGGTCGAGGAGCTTTACGGCTCCTCGCTGCGGAGCGGTGACGGCAAGGATCGTCGGATCACGATGGACGACGTCGCCGCCCACGTTGGTCTGTCGACCAACGCATCGTTCAAGGACGAGTCCCGCGCCAGCTTCATGAAGCGCCACGTCACGTCCAAGCTCGACGGCAAGGCGAAGGCGTACGAGCGGTACGCCAAGCAGGAGGTCCCGGCCTGATGCCGCGGGACTACACCGACGCCGTTCGCCGGGTCGACGCCGACATCCTGTCGGCTCGCTCGACGGACGAGATCGTCGCCCGGATCCCGGCCAAGCACCTGTACGACGCGCTGTGCGTGTTCCTGCTCGACGAGGAGCTTCGCCCGGTGCTGGAGATCCTCTCTCCGAAGGCTGTCGAGCAAGCTCGACACGCTCTGCTGCTCACGTAGCGTCCGGCAGTGGGTGTGGACAGTAGCACTTGTGCTACACTGTCCATGCCCAGTGCGGATGTCCGCGCTGTAACCGAGAGGAAAGGATGGCAGCACGACCGATCAGCAAGACCCGGTTCGCGGAGGCGGTCCAAGACCGCCTGCTCGACACGCATCAGGTGATGGAGATGCTCGGCGTACGTAGCCGGACGACCATCGCCAACATGGTCGCAGCTGGGACTCTCCCGGCTCCGATTCTCAAGGTGGAGAGGGTGTACTCCCTCTGGGATCGCCTCGCCATCGAATCGCACACACGGAGGTAACACAGGTGACTCGCACAGTCGAGAACCTCGACGCGCTGATGTCGAGGATCGTGGCGGAAGACCGCCGCAAGTACGACGTGATCGCCGACACCCGCAGCATGAACGTGGGCGTCCGCGTGAACGAGGACGGCAAGGGTGGTGTGGTCGAACTCGACCTCGACACCGAGGGCAGCGAGCTTCGCTCGTTCCGCCTGACCGACCACATGCAGGGCCAGATCTCGACCGATCTGGGCATCCCGAAGAAGTACTTCGACCGGATGCGTCAGGACGCCCCGTCTCTGTTCGAGACGAACGTCCGCCACTGGATGAACAACGAGCCGAAGGCTCGCATGATCCGTGGCCTCACCAACGACGGCGGTCAGATGATGACGGGCCGGGCGTGGATGAGCGACAAGTTCCGCCGCCTCGACAACATCGAGGTCGCACGGATGCTCCTCCCCGAGTTCGACAAGCTCGGCACCGAGGTGCAGTTCCACCAGGCCGCGGTCACGGAGCAGAAGCTCCACATCCGCGCCCTGTTCCCCGCTCTTGAGCGGGACATCAAGGCGGTCGGTGACACCGTCCGCTGGGGCATCGCCATCGAGAACTCCGAGATCGGCGCTGGCTCGCTGAAGCTCTCGGGCTTCGTGATGGTGCTGATCTGCACCAACGGCATGGTCACGAACAAGGTGCTGAACGTGCGCCACGTCGGCAAGCGTGAGGGCGAGGGCGTCCTCTCGAACGAGGCCCTCCGGGCCGACGACAAGGCCTTCTGGCTCGCGGCTCGGGACGAGCTTCGCGCCCTCTGCACCGAGGCCGCGTTCGAGACGGTCGTCGCCCAGCTGAAGGGCCTCTCGGACACCGAGGTCATCAGCCCGGTGGCTGCGACGAAGGTGCTGGCTCGGGAGTTCGCGCTCACCGAGGCCGAGGAGGAGGCAGTCATGCTCTCCCTCGTCAAGGACCCCAACGGGGTCGGTCGTGGTCAGTGGGGCGCGATCAACGCCTTCACGGCAGCGGCCAAGACGGCGGAGGGGTTCGACCGCCAGGCCGAGATCGAGGCCATCGGTTGGGGCCTCGCTCAGATGCCCGAGAAGACGTGGGAGAAGGTCGCCCTGGCGGTCAAGTAGATGGCTGCCAAGCCGAAGGCTGGCTACTCCTGTGCCCGGTGCGGACGCCGGGTACGGGAGGGCCAGTACCTGTACTCACGGTTCACGAAGAACCGCTACTGCATCAAGCTCGACGAATGCGCCAGGCGAGTGGCGAACAAGGCGAAGCGGAAGTAGCGGGTCGAGGCTCTCTCAGGGGGAGCCTCGGTCCGGTGCTGCTGGTTCTGCACCACGCACGAAGACACGGAGGTGTCACCTATGGCCGAAGCAACGGTCACAGTCAAGCTCAGTACGACCGAGTTCAAGCTGGTCGAGCAGGCTCTGCGGAGCCTGATCCAGGTCCACAAGGAGATCGTCGCTGACCTGTCCGAGCATGCCTCAGAGAGGCAGAAGGCTCGCAAGGTGGTCGACGAGGCCGGGGGCTTGCTCGGTCGGCTGGCGTGACGAAGATCCTCGCGGTGACCCAGAAGCAGGAGTCCCCGCAGACCGTCTCCCTCGAACTGAGGGAGAGCGTTGCCAACCTGCTGGTCGGCTACGTCGAGATCACCCTCGTCCCCAACGGGGCGAGGATCGAGGCCTGGAACGCAGACGACTCGCCCGTCGAGGGCGGTGGCGTCGTTCAGGCGGAGCGTCCGTCGTGAAGCTCGAAGACGTCACGACCAAGCTCGTAGACGTGCTGGCGTTCGTGTTCGTCCTGCTGCTCCTCGTCGGGCTGATCGGCGGCGTGATCGCTGCCGTGGTCTGGGGCATCGTGGCGGTGGCTTCGTGAAGTACCGGGCCATCATCCGCGACGAGAAGACGGGCGAGTGTACGTGGTTCGTCTACGTCGAGAGCGGCTTCGGCACGGTCTACGCCTGCCGCTTCGGCACCCGCGATCACGCCGAGCGAGTGGCGGCGGCGATGAACCGTGCCTGGACAGCAGAGGGTCGGCTCTACGAGCCGAAGCTCGATGACTGACGCGACCTGCATCCATGAGGCTAGCCACGCAGCTGTCGCCCTCCGCCTGGGCCTGACCGTACGTCGGGTCCAGGTCGGAGGGTGGTGCCGGGTCCCCCGTTACTGTGCCCAGCTGTATCCGGGCCTGGTGGCGGGGGTCCCGATCCGCTCGGCGATCACGCTCCTCGAAGAGGACTGCCTCGACCACTCCACGGTCGAGGTGCTGATCGCGATGGCTGCCCCGATGTTCGTCGTCACCGACGACTCGAAGATCAACACCTACGCCTGGCTGGAGGCGAAGCTCGCCACCCGCTACGCGAAGAACAAGACGAAGCTCCGCCCCGACCTGATCCTCAGCCGGGCGAAGTCCCTCGCCGCTGTCTGCGAGCCTCGGATCTACGAGATCGCGGAGCGGCTCGAACAGGAGAGGAGGATCGATGACCTGCAGCTGCCTTGCGTGTAGAACGCAGGCGATGGTGGTCGAGTGGGCTGAGGGCCGAGGCCCGAAGCCGGACGAGGAGATCATCAAGGAGGTGCTGCTTCGCGTCATCCGTCAGGACCGACTCAAGCGTGACGTCGAGACGGCGGTGGCGCTGAGGCAGAAGTCACGCCTGAACTGAAGAGCGGCCACCGCCCCTGGCGACACGGAGGTGAACACCAGGGGCGGGGCTGCTAGTGTCGGCACCGGACAGCACAGACGGGGCGAGTATGCCACAACCCCGTCGCGACAGGTAGTCAGACGGGAGGAAGGTGGCGGGAGTCCAGACGACGTTGACGGATCTCGAAGTCGAGATCTGCAAGCACGTCGCCCGGCAACGCCAGGCTGACGCCGAACGGGCGGGGGCGGATCCTCACAAGCACGGCCTCGCCGTCGAAGGCGGCTACATCTTCCACCTCAACGGCTGCCTACGCGAGATGGCCTTCGCCAAGATCGTCAACCGCTACTGGACCGGAGCAGGTCTGCACTGGGAAGAGGACGACGACGTGGGCGGAGTCCAGGTTCGCTCGACCGCTCACGCCAACGGACACCTGATCATCAGGCCCGACGACGAGGAGGTCTGGGATCAGATCTGGGCGCTCGTCATCGGCATGGACGGGGGCAGGGAGTACACCTACGTCGGCTCGATCCTCGACCAGTTCACCCGCATCCCCGAGTTCTGGGGGGCGAAGGATCCATCCCGTCCACCCTGCTGGTGGATCCCACAGGATGCGCTGACGCCGCCGAAGGGCGGCTACTACGAGAGGCGTGTTGCCCCTCGGTAGCCAGGGCTGACATCTCCAGTGAGAGTCGGGCGGAGGTTGCGTAAGCGGTAGGAGCCTGTAACGAGGGACATGACGGCGGCAGGCAGCGTGACGACGGCGGCGACAGCGGACGAGAACATCGCACCGCGCCTGTCATCGAAGCGAGCGGGGCTTACGCAGTAAGAGTGGGAACACCTCAGGATCTTGGACACTGGAGCTAGAAGACCCCCGGCTCCCTCAAGGGAAAGACGACACGTACCTCAACACGGAGGAAGGAATGCTGAAGTTCCAGACTTACGACGACGCGGTCTACGCGCACACGGACTACGTGAAGTTCCTGCGCCGACCCGAGTTCGCCGGGCTGATGAACGCCTGGCTGACCGACCGCGACAACAAGTACGGGGAGCAGGCTGCTCTCCCGTCCTGGGTCGCGTTCCACTACGCGCTGGTCGACGCGCTCGGCACCGACATCATGTGGCTGACGACCGAGATCATGGATCTCGTCCAGTCGGCGATGCAGAGCTTCGATCCGAGCGAGCCTGTCCGGCTCGACGACATCTTCCTGAAGGACGGCTTCCTCGTCCTGCCCCACTCGTTCCTCTCGTCCGACGTCAACGGCAAGACCGTTGGCTGGCGAGCGATGTGCTGGAAGACGGTCGACCCGCTGGTCAAGTGGGTCAACGAGGTCGAGGGCGCGGAGGACCTGCAGTACACCTACGACCTGAGCATGGAGGGGAAGCCAGAGGCTGGCGTCCGCTTCATGCAGATCTCATGGACGCACGACGACGACGACTGGAGCGACGAGTACCCCGAGCTTCGCGACGAGCTTCGCGACTCGGGCGAGCAGTGGGGCATCGCCCACGCCACCTCGATCCCGCTCCGCTACATGAACGACGAGCGCGAGATGACCGGGGAGGGAGATCGCAACGCCAGCTGGCTCCTCTTCTGGCGCGTCCTCCAGAAGCTGGCGGCGGAGACGATTGTGAAGTCCGACCCCCAGCACCCTGGCCGTCCGGCCCGGCGCGAGGCGCAGCGGTTCGAGATGCCGCCCTCGATCCTGAGGGTGATCGAGCTTCGCCGCGCTCGCTCCCACAAGGAGGGCAGCAGCGAGAACGGTGCGGCCCGGCACTACACGCACCGCTGGATCGTGCGTGGTCACTGGCGCAACCAGTGGTACCCGAGCGAGGGCAGGCACAAGCAGAAGTACATCGGCGAACACGTCAAGGGTCCGGACGACCTCGACCTGATCGTCAAGACCCGAGTCTGGAACTGGGACCGATGACGAAGTCATTCCTCGACCGACTCCGGGTCGGCGACATCAAGATCGACGAGGACCTCTGGGGTCCCGGCTCCAGGGAGCAGATCGAGTTCTTCCTCCAGAACGAGTACGACCCGGAGAAGATGCCGCTGCTCGCAGCCGCGGACGTGAAGAACCGAGAGGGCACCTGGCTGCTCGGCTGGGAGAACGACGGCACGGCCTACCCGCCGATGCTCGTCTACATCTTCGGCCAGGAGTACGCCGACGCGAGGCTCGCCGAGATCCACCTCCGCAAGCAGCAGTCGGCAGAGGGAGAGGGCCGCTTCGGCTTCGGCTTCCACCGGGTGCGACCGTGAGGTGCGACGTCCCGACGTGCAAGCGGGAGATCCCCGACGGCGAGTCGATCTGGTACGAGGTGATCGGCTGGGAGCGGGGGCGCGGGAGGCAGCGCAACACGAAGGAGATCTTCGGACGCAAGCGCACAGGATCCGTCATGTGCGACCACTGCAAGCTCCGCTTGCAGCACACAGGCCAACCAGGACAGGGGGAACTCTTTGCCCAGGGAACGTGACCTCAGCTTCGAGAAGCTGGCGGAGGTGTGCGGCGTGGACATCACAGCGCTCACCCCGACGGCGAGGGGAGCGCTGAACCGAGCGCTCTCGGACATCCGCTCTGCGACCGAGGAACTGGACGACGGCGAGCTTGCTCTCGTCATCGAGTCGAAGGCGGCGACCTACCGCAAGGTGATGGACGGTGCGCTGCTTACGCCCACCGCCCTCGCCAAGCACTGGCCGAGCCTTGAGGGGATGGCGGCGGCAGCAGCAGCGCCGACGACCTACGTCACCCACGACCTTGCCTACTGCACGACCTGCGAGGGGATGCGGTTCGTCTTCGCCTTCTACCGACAGCCGAAGCTGTCGCAGTGGATGATCGACGTGGCGAAGCTGCCGAAGGCACGACCGCCAGCCGAGTGGCTGACCGACCCCTCGAAGTACGTCGAGGAGCGGCACGGCCATGAGGTCTACAGCCCCTGCCCCGACTGCAACCAGGCCGGGCTGCAGATCGTGAACGAGTACCTCGCACGGTTCAACCGACTTCACTCGGGAGGGCCTCGCCTTCCCGCACCCGAGCAGGCCACACGCTTGTTCGGTAACATGGACACAACCAACACGGAGGGAGCAGCATGAATCAGCAGATCATCGGGACCATCACTGGTCTTGAGCAGCGCAGTGGGGGATGGGTCGCCGTCTCCATCTCGGAGCCGGGCAAGGACTACCCGAAGAAGCTCTCGACCAAGAAGCAGGAGTTGATCGGCCAGGCCCAGCAGCTGATGGGACAGCTGGTCACCGCTGGCTTCAACGAGCAGGAGTCCACGAACATCAACCCGAACAACGGGCAGCCGTACACCAACCGCTACCTGGAGGCGCTCGCGATGGGTCAGGTCGACCTCGTCGGGATGCCGACCCAGATCCAGCCGCAGCAGTACATGCCGCAGCAGCCCCAGCCCCAGCAGTACCAGCCCCAGCCCGTGCAGCAGCAGCAGTACCAGCCGCAGCCCATCGTCCAGCAGCCGATCCAGCAGCCGCAGCCCGTCCAGCAGCAGCCGATCATGCAGCCGCACGGTGACCTGCGCGAGGCCAAGATCCACCGCCAGACGGCGACCAAGGTGGCGGTCGAGTTGCTCGCCTACCTCGACCCGTCGGAGCGGAACCTCGCCTCGCTCGTCCGGATCAGCGAGCAGCTGGTGCAGTACTACGACAACGGCGTCCAGTGGACGACGCCTCCGGTGCAGCCGCAGGCTCCGCAGCCCCAGGCTCCGCAGCCGCAGGGCCAGCAGCAGCACCAGGGTGGGTACGAGAACCCCGCCGAGGGTGGGCAGCAGCCCTACTACGGCGAGCCTGATCCCGACGACGGCATCCCCTTCTAGGGATGCCGCTCCCTCCCGACCACGCCAAGATCCTCGCCTGGCTGCGTGAGCAGAAGGGCGTCGACTTCATCACGACCATCGCCAACCGTCAGGTGATCCTCGTCATGACCCGTGACGCCGAGCTTGTCGCCGGGCTGCAGCGGCGTGGTGCCACCGCCCGGTGGTACGACCGCACGGAGTTCTCGACGAAGGCAGGCAAGAGCAAGGCCGACCAGCAGTGCGAGGTCTTGCTCGGCCCTCCCTTCTGGGCGAGGCTCGAAGAGCAGGCTGCGGCATGACCGTCTGCTCGAACGCGCTCTGCTTCAACCGCTGCGAGCCGTCGAGCGATCCGGCGAAGCCGCCCTTCTGCGACAAGTGCAAGGCGAAGTCCAAGCTCAACACACACGGAGGTAAGACATGACCGTCGAAGAGGCAGTCGAGATTCGGGACCGGGCGATCACGCTCGGGCTGGAGTCCTGCTGCGAGACGTGCGCTGACGCCATCGAGCGTCTCCGCAAGCTCGGCACCACCGGAGACTGGACGATCATCCCGTCCGGCTCGGCGAAGGAGCCGACCATCGGCCTCGGCCAGGAGGAAGCAGTCCGCTACCTCCGCCGCCAGATCGGGGCAGCAGCATGACGATCATCACACCCCGAGAGTTGGCGTACATCCTCGACATCGAGGAGACGGAGGCCAGGTCCTGGCTCCGCCACTTCTTCCCCGACTCCGCGCCCGGCAAGGGTGGCCGCTGGATGGTCACCCCGCGGATGGCGCGACAGGTTGCACGAATGGTGAGGGCCGACGCGGTCCGATCCTTTGCATCGAGGGCGGCATGAGCTACGTCTCCCTCGACCAGTTCCTGGGTGGGGTTGCCTCCGTGGCCTCACCCACGGAAGTTCCTCCGACCTCGGAGCTTCAGTGGCCGAGCAGGATGCGGCACCTGAGCGCGACGAGCATCGGCATGTTCCGCCGCTGCCCCGAGCAGTTCCGCCACCGCTACATCCTCGGCGAGAAGGAGCGGCCAGGCGAGGGCCTCGTCATCGGCTCCGCCTTCCACGAAGGGCTGGAGTTCAACTACGCCCAGAAGATCGAGAGCCACGTCGACCGCCCCACCGCTGAAGTCGTCGAGTACCTGCAGGACGTCGGGGTACCGAAGGTGCTGGAGGAGCAGGGCGGTGCCGACGAGATCGCCTGGGACAAGGACGATCCCGTCAAGGGGGTCGAGCTTCTGCGCCGGGACAGCGAGCGGATCCTGATCCGCTACCACGAAGACGTCGTGCCCCGGCTGCAGCCCATCGCGCTCGAAGAGGAACTCTTCATCCGCGACGACCGCCTCCCGGTGCCGATCATCGGCTACGTGGACGTGCGGACGGGCTACGAGGTGGAGATGGACACCGTCTCGACCTGGGTCCCCGACCGGATCATCGACACGAAGACGGGCAAGCAGTCCGTCTCGAAGCTGAAGCCGTCGTGGATGCTGCAGGCCACGATCTACTCGGCGATGACGAACCTGCCCGTCGAGTACCACTCGATCTCGCGAGCGGCCACGCCGAAGATCACGACCGGGCTGCAGTCAGCCGACATGGTCTTCACGCCGAACGCGACGAAGACCGAGAACGTGATCAACTCAGCTGCCCAGATCGCCAGCATGATCGCCTGGATGTACACGACCTACGGGCCTGATGAAGTCTGGCCCACCATGGGGAGATTCGCCGACTGGAGCATGAGCTTCAGCCCCTGCAACAACTGCGGCTGGCGCAAGGTCTGCCCGGCCATGGAAGGAGAGCTATGACCACGCTGCAGTACACCGAGGTTCTGACCGTCGTCCACTGCACCTGTGGGATCGCCTTCGCCATCCCGACCGACCTTCACTCCCAGATGCTCAGTCACCGGGCGACCGACCCCGGCAAGACGGTCAGCGTCTACTGCCCCCTCGGTCACAGCTGGCACTTCCTCGGCGAGAGCGAGGCGGCGAAGGCACAGCGTGAGGCAGCGGAGGCACGTCGCCGCGAGCGAGCGGTGCGCGATCTGCTCACCCAGGAGGAGCGGAGCCACTCGGCAACCAAGGGTCAGCTGACGAAGGTGAAGAAGCGCGTGGCGGCAGGGGTCTGCCCTCACTGCAACCGCACCTTCACGAACGTGCAGCGCCACATGAAGTCCAAGCATCCAGAGGAGTGTTCGCATGTCGAAGGGTAAGGTCCGGCTCCACGTCCAGCGCGGCGTCGGGATGACGAGCGTCTCCTTCGAGGCACCCGCCGAGGATCGCGAGGCGATGGTCGCCGCGGTGAAGGAGGTTCTCACGGCGATGCCCGAGTCCACCTTCACGGGCGAGGGCGTCGTGATCTCCTCGATCCCGAGCCACGGGCCGGGCATGGACGGGCCGCAGGGGTTCATCCGGAAGCCGAACGATGAGTGACATGGCGTTCCTCGTCGGGACGTTCGTCCTCTGCGCGACGATCACGGTGCTGTCCATCGTCGGCACCTTCGTCACCTCCCCGGTGATGGCGATCTTTGCGCTCGTCTTCCTGCTCGCATCGTGTCTAGTGCTGGCCGAGATCAGGAATCACCGATGAGCCTCGCCCCCGCCGTCCACCCGGACATCCGCGGCGTCGAGGGGAAGGCGCGTCCGGTCGAGGCGACCTGCGCTGCGCCGGGCTGCATCAGCCTCAGCCAGCAGGGCCACCACCTCTGGAGCCGTGCCTACCTGAGGGGTCAGCCCTACGACTGGGTCAGGCTGCCCTCGGGCCGGGTGATCTCGAACGTGATCGGGCTGTGCATGCGCCATCACAACATGGTCACCGGAGGCGTCGGCGGACACCAGGCGATGATCCGGCTGGAGCCTGACGAGACGTTCATCTGGCTGACCCCGGACACGGGCGACATCAACCAGCCCGTCTGGGTCCATGAGGGCCTGCTCCACCCCCAGCCCTGGTCGGAGACGCCCATCGACACCGAGCCTGCCCGAGCTACGCGCTCGGCAGCCCACGCCCATCCCGACCTGGCTCCAGGGGAGACGTGCCCGTCTTGCCACTACACGCGCCCTCTGCCGCGTCCTGCGGGGCCGAAGCGGAAGACCAAGACCTACTCGATGCTCGTCCCCGATGACGCTGAGATCGGCGCTGACGTCCTTGACGAGTGGGTTTCTCAGCTGGCTGCGACCCTCGGCTTCGGCGACGACGTCAGCCAGAGGCTCGTCCGCTACCACACCATCGTCGCGGCTCTCGCCTGGACGATGCAGCACAGGCAGCAGTTCATCGAAGACATCGCGGAGGTGGCAGCGTCATGACCGAGGCACAGCGCAAGGTCTACGACTGGGTGATCGCCTTCATCAACGAGCATGGCTACGCACCGACGGTGCGGCAGATCGGTGCGGCTCTCGGGTACTCGTCCTCGGCGACGACCCAGCAGCACCTCAAGGCTCTGGTCGCCAGCGGCTACCTGGAGGGGGAAGGTAGGACCCTGCGACCGGGGAAGGACGCCTCTAGTTGAGGGGCTAGAGCGTCCGGTCGAGGTGGAGGTGCGGGGCGGCGTGGTTCGCAGAGATGCGTGACAGCGTCTGCCCCGCCCTCACCCTCGTACCAGCAGGCAGCGAGTAGCGCCCGTCGATGTGGCCGAGCCACCATGTGTGGCCCTCGTCGTCGCGGAAGTACATCGACTGCCCACCCTGCGCCGACCCGAGCCTGACGACTACGCCGTCACGGGGAGCGGGGACGGCGGTGCCCGGCTTCGCCATGATGTCGACCGCCGTCTTCGCCCCGTGGTTGAGGTCGAGGCCGTCGGTGACGTGGGTGCCGTGGCCCGTCCAGGCGTTGACGTTGACCGACCCCTTCGGCAGCGCCACGTTCCCTCCTCCGCCGCCGGGGAACCCGGAGAAGTCGAGCGCTGGCATCTTGCGGTAGGCGTTCGGCCCGATCCCCCATGCTCCGAAGTCCTTGCCACCCTTGCTCATTGCATAGGCCACCCTTGCATTCGTCTCCGGGTTGAGCAGGTCCTTGTACGAGGACAGCCCGTACTGCTTCAGCCGCGCAGGCCCGAGCTTGCCGAGCATGTTGATCTGGAAGAGGCCGTAGCTGTCGTCGCCCGTCGAGCGGTCGGGGTTGTAGGCATCAGCCCTGCCTCCGCTCTCCCGCTTGGCGATGGCCCAGGCCGTCTTCAGCGCCTGCCCCTTGAAGCCAGCCTGCTGCAGGGTGTGGACGAGCGGGTCGCCGACCCCGCCCGGTACGGAGGTGGAGCCGAAGCTCGGCGGTGGCGTCAGCCCGAGGTCGAAGTCCGGTGGGTCGGAAAGATCAAGGAAAGATCTTTCCGTCTTCTTTCCCTGGTCGAGCAGCAGGTCGGCTGCGCTCAGGGTGGGGAGCTTGAAGGCCATCAGCCTGGAGCGTAGGGGTCAGCGCTCGGCGAGTTGTCCACCGGAGCGTAGGGATCCTCGCCTCCCGCCGGGCCAGAGTCAGGCGCGTAGGGATCGTCGTCGCCTCCGCCGCCACCTCCGCCTGTCGACTTCGGCTTCTTCGCCCCGTAGCTAGAGAAGCCGATCCCGAAGGTGCCGAAGAAGAGCGCCACGGCTGCAGCTGTGGCTGCGTCGACCGGATCCTTCGGCTCGCGCCAGACGTCGAGAACGTCACGCAGCATCATCGGCGCGGTCGAGTTGATCGCCTCGCCCTTGAGCGTGACAGGCTCACCGATGAAGGTCTGCCCCCGCAGGACATCGAGGCCGATGCCCGTCGTCGGCGCAGCCTTCGACTCCAAGAAGCGGTAGACGATGTCGAGCCGGGACGAGTTGCCGAAGCCACCCTTCAGGTCCTGCGTCTTGCCTGTCGTCGAGGAGGTCGAGCGCCCGACCGTCAGCCGGGTGAAGAAGACGAGCAGTGGGCCGAACCCCGCCATGATGTCGATCCGGGTGTCGCCGATCCGGATCTTGCCGAAGTTCGCCGACGTCGGATCCATGCCCACCGTCACGCCCGGCATCTGCGCGGCGACCGCGAGGACCATCCCCGTCGCGAGGGCGGTGGACATCAGGTTCTTCGTCGCCTCAGCGAAGAGGAACGGGTCGCTCTGGTAGAGCTTGATGTAGTAGGCGGGGCTGATCATGTTGATCCGCGAGGCGAGTAGCCGCGGCGAGAAGAGGAACGTGTTCAGCAGCGGGGCCGACGTCTCGACCCTGAGCAGATGCGTCTCGGGCAGGACTCCACGACCAGTCATCTGGTTGACCATCCGGCCAAGGCCCTCGACGAACTCGTCGCTCTCGACGTTGACGCCCTTCGCCCTCGCTGCCTCCATCGTGAGGTCGAAGACGTCCGCTCGCAGCCTGTGCAGGAACGCCTCGTAGGCACGGCCCGACCACTTCACGGGCGGGATGAACTGCTCCGCGTAGGAGGAGTAGAACTGCTCCTCGCGCATGGCGAGGTCGGGGCTTGAGGCCGACGTCTCGATGGCGAGCTTGCCGCGCCCGTAGTGGACGAAGTTCTCCCGGTTGGCGATCTCCTCGGCGATGTCGGCTGCCCTCTCCTCGGAGGAGAGCGCCTTGAACATCGGCTTGAAGGCCTTCGCGAACAGGATCGGGTGCCGGGTGCCTGCGATCAGGCCCTGGCGCAGCGGGGCGGAGAGGTCGAACGAGGCGGCGATGGAGCGAGGGATGTTCCAGACCTCGACGATCACCTTCTCGATCCCCTTCAGGGTCTGCTTGCGGAAGCCAGCGTCCTTGCCGAAGACCCTGTTCAGGAGCAGAAGCTCGCTGTCGGTCGGCACCGCTCCCTCGGTGGCTCGGATCACCGCCTCCGCCGCCCGGACCTTCTCGAAGGGGCGGACCTTGGTCGAGAACCTGATCGACTTGATCAGCGAGGCGACGGCCTCCGGGGTCAGGTCGTCGAGGCCCGTGTACTCCTCCTTGGGAAGCTCGCCCTTCAGGGCCGAGAGCGCCGAGTGGAACTCGTCCACCCCTTCCTCCCCCGTCCACTCGTCGAACATCTGAGCGATCCGCTTCCCCCGCTCCGCCGAGTAGCCAGCCTTCTGGGCCTTGCGGATCTTCGGCGCTGTCTTCAGCAGCCGCACCAGCTGCTCGGCGGGAGTCTCGTTCTTGACGAGCATCCGGTCGAAGACCTGCTTCACCTCGGGGTGGACGTGAGCGCCGATGTTGTTGACGTGCAGGTAGACCTGCCCCATCCAGGCCTTGATCTTGGCGAAGACGCCGTCGAGTTCGGAGGTCGCCGCCATCCCGTCGTAGACGTAGCGCTCCAGCGCCCTGGCGTAGGCCTCATGGTCGGCGGTCGTGGCGAAGTTGCCGAAGTGGCGGTTGAGGATCGCCCGGTCGACGTCGTTCAGGTCGGGGAGGACGACGTGGGAAAGCTCATGGATCACGGTCGAGACGTCCGCCCCCTCGAAGAGGTGGATCGCGCTCGTCCCGTCGGCGAAGAACTCGGACGCCCCCTTCGGGATCGCCTCCCAGGCTCGCTGCTGGTAGTAGGCCATCGGCGCTGCCACCTTCGCCTTGGCGGCGTCGGTCATCTCGATCACGTAGCCGTCCATCGCATGGACAGCTGGTCCCACCGGGCCAGCGTTCGGGTCGGGCACGATCACATGGACGTAGTGGGCAGGCTTGACGACCATCCGCCGCCCGATCTCGACGCCGATCTCGCCGTTCGCGTACGCGGCCTGCACGATCCCCGGCCCCTCGACCGTCATCACCCTGTCGCCGCGCTTCGGCTCGGGGAAGGTCGGATCCTCCATGTACCTGACCCCGTCGATGACGAAGTCGTCCTGCGGTGGCTGGCGGCTGAAGGCCCGGCCCTCGTCGGCGTAGCCGCCGTGGAAGATCCCCTGCTTGACCGCCCCCGTCTCGCCCATCTCCTTCTCGAAGATCTTCTGCACCTTGCCAGCCTCGTTGCCCTGGCCGTAGAGATCCATGAACCCCTTCACCATCCCCTCGCGGTGAGCGGGGTCGTTGGCGTAGGCCTGGATCTCGGCCTGGCTCATCCCGGCGGCGTCGTCCCGCAGCTTGGCGACGTCGTTCTGCCAGTTCGGGTTGTCGTGGATCTGGATCGCCCGGCCCTTCGGGGTCACCCGGTAGGCCTGGTTGCGGATCGCCTGGACATCCCCCTGGACGATGATGATCCGCTCGACCCCCGACTCCTGCGCGAAGCGGAGGGTGCGCTTGACGAGCGCCTCCATCTGCTTGGAGCCGAGCGGCGGAGGGCCGGGGACGTTGTCGCTCAGGTCCCTGAGGTCGTTCAGCTGGTCGCGGTTGGTGCGGTAGAGGTCTTCGAGGTCGGCGATCTCGGCGGCGTAGCGGCTCGGATCCTGCTCCATGATCGCGATGTCCTCGGCGATCCGGCGCGACTGATCCTCCAGGTCCTTGATCCGTGAGTCGGCCTTGTCCGGAACGCTCGCCTCTCCCTCCACCATCGAGGTCCTCTTCTTGAGCGAACCCCACTGGCTCGCCCAGTCGGACTGCACCTCGTCAACGAGCAGCGCCTTCTTGCCGTCGGTGTCGGTGATCAGGTGCATGCGGACGTGGCCGACGACGTCGTCCTCGCGCCAGTGGACGTCGCCCTTGCCGACGTAGGAGGAGGGGAACGGGTTGTCTCCGAAGAGGCCGCGCCTGACTCTCGTCCGCAGCGGCGTCCGCAGCTTCATGAACAACTCGATGTACGGCTCGGCGTCGGTCGGGTCCCTGACGATCAGGCCACCGTCGGCGTAGCTCGCCCACATCGTCGCCGACTCCCCGCCAGCGATCCTGTTCGTGATCAGCTGGCCCGAGTCGCTGCGGTAGATGACCTCGTCGAGGTCGTAGGCGTTGAGCGCCGTCGCGAGGTGGTACTGGATCTCGGACTTCGGGATCTTCTCGCCCGGCGCGTACTCGGCGAGGAAGGCCTCCATCCCTGAGTCCTCCCACTCGGATGGCTTGACCGCGTTGCGAAGCTGTCCCGCCGTCTGCTCCTTCGAGAGTCCCTCCTCGGGCAGCTTCGCCACCTGGGCCGGAAGCTCGGCCCGGAAGACGGGAGTCCCCACCCCGACGACGTCGTCGTTGACGAAGTGGCCGCTGCCCTGCTTGAGGACCTGGCGAGCCTGCTCCATCGTCAGGTCGTGCGTCTCCCAGGTCTGGTTCTCCGGGTCGGTCAGGACCTCGATCTGGAAGTGATCGGGGCCGACCTTGTCGAGCATCGCCGGGTCGCCCTCGAAGGTGTCGAAGTGGACGAGGTTGTCGACGCTCGCGTTCACATGCTTGAAGGCAGCCTTCTTGCCGATGGGCCTCTTCGTCTGCCCGGTGAATCCCTCGACAATCCCTTGCCTCGGCCCGGCCTCGGTCTGGAACCTCGTCGTCCCGCCCGGCGCGAAGTCGGCGAAGTTCCCGGCATGCATCGGCGTCTGCTCGTAGAGCAGGTTCGGGTTCTTGGGGTGCAGGTTCCGGGCAGCGCTGTCGGTGAGCAGGATCAGGTCGTTCGCCTTCTCCTCTCCGAGCCGCTGCGCCATCGCCGCCTTCCAGGCTGTCCGCTCGGGCGTGTCGGGCAGAGCCTGGCCGATCTTGCCTGCCACCCTCGCCGCCCGACCGAGCTTCGCCAGCTGGGTGATCTTGCCGAGGGGGAGGATCCCGAGGATTCCGAGGCTGAGGCCTGCCGCCTCCATCCCCGAGCCGGGCGTGTCGCCGTGGAGCGCGAGGTTGACGAGGCTCTTGCCCCAGATCTCCTCCTGCCCCTCCTCGGAGCCGATGAACTTCGCCGTCGCATCGACGGGGCGGACGACAGGCTCTGCCTCCCCGACCACCCGGCCTGCCTTGGCGAGGCCCTGCGGTACACCGCGTGGCCCGGCGGGGGACTGGTCGAGTAGCGCCCGGAGCGTGTTGCCGGGAACGTCGGCCACCTCTCCTGCCCAGGACTCGATCCCCTTCGCGCCCTTGATCGCCGCCGCCTTGCCTGCCATCCCGAGGCCGAGCGCGATGTCGTGCGCTGGCTTCCACATCGTGATGTGCTGGCCGAAGGGGAGGTCGATGGTGCTGTGACTGCGGTGCGGGATCCGCTCGGGGACGGCGTCGAGGTTGTTCCTGCCCGTCGGTGAGGAGATCCTGAGGCCGAGCCGCAGCCGCTCGCGAGCGTGAGTCTCCCGCTTCTGCCGCGCCTTCTTCTGTGCCGTCGTCTCGGGCTTCGGCTTCTCGGGCTTGAGGACGACGCTCTGCCGCCGCGGCACCTTCTTCGGGCCGCGCTCGTTCTGAAGCTCGGGCGGGACGAAGATCGAGGTCGCCGCACCGAAGGCGCGAGCGTCCGCGCTCGGCTTGAAGGTCGGCACCGGAGGCCCGAGGACGGGCTTCTTCTTCCGCTTCGGCACCTTCTTCGCCGCCTGCCGCTCGCGAGCCGTATCGGCGCTGTCGCCCATGGCCTACACCTTAGGGCCGAAGCCGGGGTTGGCCTGCAGCCAAGACCTCGGAGCATCCACGTTCGGCGATACGAGGTTGTACGCCATCCGCTTGATCTGGGTCGAGGTGTAGCCGATCTCCTTCAGATAGGGACCGATCACGTTGATCGTGCGGTACATGATCGTGCCGAAGTTGAGGGTCGCCCGGCGCTGCGCCTCCCGCTTGGCGGTCGCGTACTCCTTCGTCAGCGCGTAGTCCTTGGCGGTCACGCCCGGAGGCGGGTTGATGTTCGGCGTCTTCGAGGCGATGGCCTTGATCGCCTGGAAGGCAGCTGCCGACCCTGCCTTCTGAGCAGCCGAGATCGCAGTCCTCTTCGTCGCCGGGGTGGCAGCCTTCGGGTTGCCTGCGTTCGCGGCCCTCGTCGCCGAGGCGTTGGCGCTGATCCGGCTCGACTCCGCGTTCTGCTGCGAGATCCCGACCCGTGCCTGTTCGAGGATCACGTTCTGCTGCTTGTACCACTGGTCGAGCGCGAACTTCTGGGCCGTGGTCGTGGCCTTGATCTTGGCCTCCTGGTACTGGAGGTTGATCTTCTGCTGGGCCTGCTCGATCTGGACCTTCTTCAGGGCCATCGAGGCCTGGAACTCACGCTCGTCCTGGGTCGCCTTCAGCTGGGCGCTCTGCGCTCCGAGCAGCTGCTCCCGCAGGTCGGACTCCATCTTGGTGCGGTTGATCGTGAGGTCGCCGATCTGGCCCATCAGGTCGGAGTTGATCTTGGCCCGGTCACCGCTCTCGGCTGCGATCCCCTCCTGCAGGCCACGGTCGGCGAGCGCCTTCGCGGCCTCGTTCATCCACTGCCGCCCGACCCCGCCCATCCGGGTGTCGTACTCGCCGGGGATCCCGCCGCCGCGGAAGTACTCCGTGTTTGCCTGCGAGGTGGCGTCGAAGCCCGTGCCGCCAGCACCGACCCGAGAGAGCGCCTGCTCCTGAGAGGCGAGGTCGGCGAGGAGGGAGTCCCTGACGCCACCCGTCGCTGTGCCTGCGAGGCCCGTGATCGTGCGAGCGGCCTGCTCCCAGCCGTCCTGCACGTCAACGCCGAAGCCTGCGTTCAGCTTCGCCGCCGCGGCGTAGGCATCCTGCAGCGCGAGCCTCCGACCCTCGGCTTCCTTACGGAGGCGGTCAGCCTGGTCGTTCAGCACCTTCTGCTGGCTCGACATCGACTCGCTCGCCATCCTCTTGACCCGCTCCTCGATCTGAGCGGGTGTCTCGATGGTCGAGAAGCTGCCCTGCGGCGTCGTCTTGTTGACGACCTTCGTCGTCAGCTTCGGAGCCTTCGTCGCCACCGTCTTCGGCCCGGCCCAGTAGCCGAGGCCCTCGGTGAAGCGGACCTCCTGGTTCTTGCCGAGCTTGAGGACGTCCGCGTTCGAGTAGCCAGCCTTCGGCGGGGCCTTCTTGAAGGTCTGGTAGTTGCGGCCCTTGACTGGGACGGGCTTCGGCTTGATCGCCATCTAGGCCCAGCCGAGGGTCTGAGCGGCACCTGGATGGTTCCTGATCCAGGTCGCCCGGTTCACTCCCGTCCGTGACAACTCGGCTGCCAGCTGGGCGGCGTTCATCTGCGACCCACCCCAGCTGACCGTGCCGGGCTTCGGGGCAGCGCCCGGTACCGGAGAGACGGTGCCACCCGAGGCCGGGATCTCGTAGGTCGACTCGGGCGTCCCCTCCTCCCAGGTGTTCGGGTACTGGGCGGCGAGGCGAGCAGCGGCGGAGGAGCGAGCAGCCGCGATCTTGTCGGCGATCTGCTGCCTCGTCTGAGCGAGGCCAGCGGTGCCCTCGTCCGCGTAGCCGAGCAGGGAGCGCAGCGCCGTGTAGTCGCCCTGCTCCTTCGCCTCAAGCGCCCGGCGCGTCGACTCCGTGTTCGCACCCGAGGATCCGATCCCGCGAGCAGCGAGCGCGGCCCTCGACTGGCGCAGCCCCTTCGTCATCGCGGCCAGGTTCTGGGCCGTCTGCGAGAACTTGTTCTGCTGCGCTGCCTCGATGGTCGGCGCGTCGATGTACTTCGCGTAGTCGCCGAGCTTCGAGGAGTCGCCGCCGTAGTCGATGAAGGCCTGGCGCAGCGCCTTCTGGAACGCGCCCTCTGCCTCCCCCGTCAGCTTGTTGCCCTGCGCCTGCGCTTCGCTGACCTCCCAGTCGCCGGGGATCATCGAGGCCCAGTCGGTGGTGTTCCAGTGGCCGGGCGTGGCAGGCTTGACCGCCGTCACCGCAGGCGTAAACGAGGAGGCCGGGTTCAGGATGTCTCCCGGCTTGTCGTAGCCGAAGCCCGACATGTCGTTCGCGTTCGTTGCCGCGCCCCAGCCTGCGTTCGTCGGCTGGTAGACGGGGGTCGCCTTCTTCGGGACGACGTTCAGCTTCTGCACCGGAGCCACGTTGCCCATGTAGTAGTAGGGGCTGCTCTTCGGCACGGTGGTGGGGGGCTTCAGAGCCACGACAGGATGCTACTACCCCAAGGTGATGACATAGAGGATGCCGTGGTAGCCGGGGCTGTCCGCGCCCGGACCACCGGAGGAGTTCCCGGCCACCGCGTGGGTGTGCGCTCCGTCGGCGGAGATCGAATGCTGGTGGTTCCCGACGCCGTCGATGTGGAGTCCGTGGCCGTGGCTGCCGTCGCCGCCGACCCCGGCGCTTGAGTAGTTGAGGCTGTCGACGGGGTCGAAGAAGGCACCCGCTGTGCCCTGCTGGCGGGTGATGTAGTTCGGCCCGGCGATGTTGAAGGTGTGCCCGTGTGCCCCTCCTCCATCGACGCCACCGCTGTGGCTGTGGCCTCCCGCCGCTCCGTCCGCGCCACCGTGGGAGTGGCTCCCCTTCGAGTCCGTGTTCAGCGCGATCCCGTGATGGTGAGAGGGGCCGCGCTGGCCCATCGGCCTGCCGTCGTTGTCGGTCAGCGCAGCCAGGATCGAGCCGATCCCAAACAGCGTCCGGTCCCGGTAGTCGGGGACGTTGAACGAGTTCACGTCGACCGCCCCGTAGGTGGTGCCGATGGCCTCGAACAGGCCCGGATAGGTGAGCCGGGCCACCGACTGGCCGTTGCAGGGGAGCGAGCCGGGCGGAGCGACTGGCCCCGCGAAGGGCAGCACGATCCCGGCGGCGAGGTTTCGGACCGAGCCTGTGCCGGGCGAGAAGGTGCCGAAGATCGAGGAGGCCGGAAGCTGGATCCCCGACTGCTCGATGAAGCGCTTCAGCCAGACGAGGAACTCGGGCGGGAAGACGGTCGGGTCGCCGAGCGTGTACTCGGCGGTGTCCTTCCGGCGCTCGACATCGACGATGCCCTCGTCACGGCTGCTCACGTCGTGACCTTGGCCCGGTCCTGACTGGTCTGCTGGACGCCGACAGCGTAGAAGCGGTGGATCCGCGAGGGTGTCAGGGCCGAGACGCGCACCATCAGCCCGAAGCCGCGCTTGCCGACGGGCAGCTTCTTGCGCGAGTACTCGATCACGTCAGGCAGCTTCCCTGCCTCCACCCACCCGGTCACCGAGCCTGTCGCGAAGTCGATGTCCTCGGGGGTCGGCGGGTCGGTGCGGTACTCGACCTTGACCCCGTTCGGCGTCGGCGCTCGCGTGAACGACTGGTGGTGGTAGGAGGTGAAGAGGCTGTGCAGCCGCTGCATCCCCTCGTCCTTCGAGAGGCGCTCGAAGCCCGTCGTGAACGAGGAGAGGACGGGGACGCCGTTGCCATCGACGTAGTCGGGCAGCGGGTCGGGCGGAGGGATCTGGTCTTGGAACATCCGCGAGAGCCGCACCATCCGGTTCGTCGTCAGGTGCCCGACCCAGGACTGCTCCATCGCCGACTCCGAGGGGATGTAGCAGGTCGCCGGGAAGTTCGTGAAGCGGAACCACGACCGCGTATTGAGGTCGCAGACGACCGTGAAGTTGACCGCGAGCGCGGGAGGCACGGCGCAGTTGACGGTGACGACGAGGTAGTCGAGGAAGATCCCCGCCGAGACGGCGTTCGAGATGATCCGGTTCCCGTAGGCCACGCGCCAGAAGTCGCCGATCCCGCCAAGCTCGGCCAGGTTCCTGACCGTCGAGCCGTCGGTCAGGAAGATCCCGCGCTCGTCCACGAAGATGATGTTCTCGCGCCAGGCCGTGATCGTCTGGGGCAGGGTGCAGCCGACCTGCTCGGTCAGCGGCTCCACGAACATGTCGGTGTCGACGTCGAGCGCAGGCGGGATCGATCCCCTGATCCGCTCGATGGCGGCGGGGTGGTAGACGAGGATCTGTCCGGCCATCGCGGCCATCCCCCCGACCTCGTTCGTCGTCCCGATCCATGAGGTCGTGTCCCAGGCTGCGAGAGGGCCACCGTCCTCCTCCAGCTGGGAGAAGAAGACCTTCGACGGGCTGGCCGGATCACCAGCGAGAACGAGCCTCGCCTTGTAGGCGATCCCCACCTTCGCCTTCGGAGTCGAGGCGTGGGAGTCAGCGACGGTGACCGTGGCCCCGTCGTAGGTCACGACCTTGGGCACCGTCAGGCCAGCGCCGTCGAAGAAGTAGACGCGGTCGTTCAGCTTGACCCCGTTCTGGACCATCGTCGCCGGGCCTGCGCCGACATCGGTCGCCGCTCCGGTCGTCAGGTTCACGTCCCAGATGCGGGAGTTGGCAACGACCAGCAGCTTCTCGCCCTTGGTGAAGGAAGCGTGGTAGCCGCCCTGGATCGTGCCGCCGAAGACCGAGGTGAAGTACTCCCAGGCTCCGCGCTGCTCGATCCGTGCCCCCTTGCGGTTCGGGATCGCGTCGATCAGGTCCCAGAGGTAGCCCGAGGGGAGGGAGTCGACCGCGAAGTCCCGCGTCATCCCCTTGATGTTCTTGAAGATCTCGACGGGCTGGGCCATCTAGCCCCCCATGTAGTACGAGGCGTTCGGCACCCGCCCGACCGTTCGCATCGGGTTGCGCCTGCGCGGACCACCGGGCGTCACGCGCTTGGCGAGGATCCGCTTGATCTTCGCGACCTCACCGCCGTTGCCGTCCTGGCCCTCGTACTGGACGCGCCACTTCTCCCCGTTCCCTGACGCCTCATGCTGCATGTACTCCCCTGCCTTCCAGAGGCAGTAGGTGATGATCGTCGGGTGGAACTCGGCAGCGAGGCCACCGTAGTCCTTGTGCGAGGGGGAGTCGGTTTCGAGCGGCATCGGCTGGGGCCGGAAGACTCCGACCACCCGCAGCGTCTGCTCCCCGATGGGGGAGATCCAGAGCAGCGGCTCCTCCCAGCAGTAGCCCCGTCCGCCCTGGCCCTGGATCCGCTCGATGTCCTCCCGCGTGTAGCGGTCGAGGAAGCCATGCTCGTCGGCGAGGTCGAGCAGGGCGATCAGCGAGAAGGTGGACATGTCGTGCGTCTGGGTGTCCGCGGTCGTCGTCATGTTGATGATCCGCGCCCCCGGTCGGGTGCGAGCGACGATGTCGCAGATGCCCTCGTAGATCAGGTCGGTGACGAACGTCGTCTCCGAGAACGTGGTGTCGTCCTGCAGCCCCAGCGTGTACTGGATCCGCTCCATGATCTGCTTGCGGGTCACTCGATGACCCCCTGGAGATGCTCAACCATCTCCTCGTTCAGGCCCTCGGCGAGCTTCCCGTTCTCGGGCGGCTCGTAGACGGCGAGCTTTGCCTCAAGCTCTACGATCCTCGCGTCCCGCGCCTGGATCTCCATGATCAGGGCACGGCGGGTGACCTCCAGATCACCGATGGCTGCGAGCATGACTTCGTGCTGGTTCATTGTTCTCCTAGTTGATTCCGTAGAGGGCCACCTTCGACCCGGCTTTGAGGTTGCCCGATCCGAACGAGGCCAGCAGTGTGATCCGGTTCACGGCGACGTTGCTCCCTCCGAGCCAGACTCCGGTTCCCATCCCCCAGGAGACATCCCCCGAGCCAGAGTCGTTGATCCTGGCGGTGTAGGTTCCTATCGCGCCGGGGGAACCCGAGGCAGCCGCATAGTAGGGGATCTCGACCACGAACCTGCTGTTGCCAGCCCCGTTCATGTTGGTGTGAGCGCCCGTGATCCGGGCAACCTCGATCCTGTTGTCGAGTCCGCTGCCGAGATCGCCTGCGTACTGGTAGCTGCCGCCGCCAGTGTCGTTGTTGAAGCGCAGCCGCAGGAAGTCGCCCTTCTGGGAGGTGTCCGACCCACGAACCATGCCCTCGATCCGCAGGTGCTTGAAGGTGGCCGGGATGCCCGTGAAGTCGATCACCCCGTCGGCCCCGAGGGTGATCTCCTGAATCAGCACCATCGTCCCGACAGCCGCCGTCGTCTGGACGGTGGCGTCGGGGAACTTGATCCCCGCAGCCTTGAAGAAGGCGTTCGTTTCAAGGTTCGCTGGTGTGGGGCGATAGATGTACTCGGCGCTGGCGCTGCCGAACCAGATCGCGGGTGACCCAGCGTTGGGACCGAGCTTGATCTGCCCCGCGCTTCCCTTGGCAACGACGATCTCGCTCCCAGCCCCGCTGCTCAACTCGCCGCCCGACTGGAACGCGCCGTCCGTCTTCAGGGCGCTGGCCCCGGCGCGGTAGAGGGTGGTGTCGCCAGGGGCAGCCCCACCGCCGAAGGTCATGTAGCCGCCTGAGTTCATCAGGAACCGCCAGTGGGCGTCCCCGACCTGCTGGCTGATCAGCAGCCAGCCGCTGCCGTCGGCGGGGAGACTGGAGGTCTGGAAGGCGACCTGGCCTGTGTCGCTCCCGATGGACTGGAAGTGGTTTGCCGTGATCTTTGAACCCGTGGACAGGATTCCTGCGGCGGAGCGGTAGAAGCTGGTGTCGGCGGCGGATCCGAAGTAGATCCCCGCGTTCGCCCCGACCTCCCCGATCACGACCTGGGTGGCTGCACCCGTGTTGGCCCAGACCGACATGGTCGCCTTCAGCCTTCCTTCGACCTTCAACTCGTTCGCCGCCGAGCGGTACACCTGCGTGTCCGCCCCCGCAGCCCCGCCGCCGAAGTACATGTGGCCGTCGTTACTGAGCGTGAAGCGGTTGTCCGCGTCTCCTGCCGCACGGGAGATGATGGTGGCGTAGCCCAGTGGCTTCGCCCCGTCGTAGATGTAGGAGGCAGCGCCGAGGGAGAGAGTCCCTGCGGGGTAGATCGCCCCGGAGACTCCCAGCGACCCACCAACATAGAGCGTCCCCGCCCCGGAGCGGTACATGACGACATCGGTTGCGCCTGCGCCTCCCGGCCCCCACTCCATCCGCCCGTTGCCGTCAACCGTGAAGCGGTACGCCGCCTCGGTGTCGAGCCACGTTCCGAGGATCAGGTTCGTCGCCGCCACCTTGGTGTTGATGTCGAGCGTCCCGTCGCTCAACATCAGATTCTCGGTCGTCAACTGATGGGGCGTTCCTCGGGCGAGCCAGGTGTCGAGGGGGAGGTTCCCCTGCCCCCACCACATCGTCCCGTTGACGAGCATCTTGAAGTGGTCTGCTCCCGGCCACGGCTCCAGGTAGTACTCCAGCGCGATGTCGGTCGGGGCGACGGCCTGCTTGTAGATCGGGCCTTCCGTTCCGAGGAATCCCTGCGTCCAGAACCAACTGTCGAGGTTCAGCCCACCACCACTCCCGGCTGATCGCCAGAGATTCACGTCCGGCGCGGCAGCCCCTCCCGCTCCCCACTGCATCCTTCCGTCGGCGTCGAGCCGGAAAGCAGGCTGGGTGTCAGCCGCCCCGAAGCGGTTGCGGATCAGGTGGGCGGTGGCCGGGGTGACGACCACGTCGGCGGGGATCCCGACCGCCGCCGCGAGTCCCTGCTCCAGCTTGTTGAGATTGGCGGCGTTGACGGGGGTGACCCCGTCCTGCCAGATGGTGGGCGTGTAGGTCATCAGCCTGGAGTATGGACGCAGGTACGGATCACATCGACCTCTCTGTGGTCGGGACGAGCAGCGAGTCCTCTTCCTCCGTTGCCGCCAGCACCACATCCTCCTCCTCTGAGGGGACGAGGGTGACGGAGCCGTCGGCGGTGGGGACGAGGACCCACGGTACTTCCTGGGTCGGCGGCAGCAGGATGTCGCCGGGGGATGTCGGCCCGAGCCAGTCGTAGGTGAGCTTGGCTCTGACCTGGGCCTGGCCCTGGATCAGGATCGGCAGGTTCAGCAGCTGGTTCAGCCGGGCGAAGACATCCGCCTGTCCCTGCACCGCCGCCGCGAGCGCGAGCGTGAGGACGGACTGGGCCTGGGCCTGCGCCTGTCCCTGGATCGCCGCTGCGAACGGGAGGCTCGGGCGCAGCAGCGCCTCGATCTCCGCCTGCCCGTGGACGGGCACCTCCCAGGAGAGCGTCCGCGTCGTGCCGATGGTGATCACCGAGTGTGGCCCCGAGAAGCCGCCGCAGATGAACGGCCCTCCGATGGCGAGGACGTTGCAGAGGTTCTCGCCGCAGAGCGGGATGATCGTCTGGATCCGGGCCTCGAAGAGGACGAGCCTGATCACGGTCGGGGTGACGGAGATCACCGTCGCCGCCCTCACGATGGGGGCCGCGAACGTGACCGTCGTGGATCTATCTGCGGAGATGGCTGCAGCCCCGGAGATCCCGGCGGAGAAGGTGATGAAGCTCGCCGTGGCGACGGTGAGATCCGGGGCGACCGTGGCCTTGCCGACGATGGGCGCAACGAGCGACTCCTGTTCGGTGGCCTGAACGCCGACCTGCCCTGCCCCGGCGACGAAGGTGTCGAAGCCGACGTAGCTCGCGTTCGTGACCGTCAGCGACGGGGCGACTACAGCAGCCCCCGACACAACACAGCCGAATGTCACGGTGACCGGAACGCGGACGAGGTCGGCGCTGACAGCCGCCGCCCTTGAGATCACAGCAGCCAGGCCGCGAACCTCGTTCGCCTGCGCGACGACAGCGGCAGCCCGGTCGATGCTGGCCGCGAGGCCGAGAGCGCGAGCCGTCTGGGCTGCGACCGCAGCCTGGCCCACCACCGTGACGGCGAGGTCCTTCGTGACCGTGAGCGAGGCTGCGACCTGCGCCTGGCCTGCGATCAGCCCGTCGAGGAAGTCGATCAGGACGATCTGGAGGTCGACGGCGAGGACGTTCTCCATGCCTGCCAGGAACTCCCCGGCCTCCCACTCTCCCGCGTAGGGCTGGTTCGTCTGGAGGTCGATGGCGAAGGTGATCGGCGGCGGCACCACCGTCATCCCGACCGAGACAGCAGCCGCCCTCGCGATGGTCACGGCGGTGTTGCGGAACGGGGTGATCTGAGCGTCGAGCAGCCCCTTGCCGACCACCGAGGCGTCGAGCGGAGTGATCACCGGGACTTCCTCGATCTCGATGGTGTGAGCGCGGTAGGCCGCGTTCGTCCCCGTCGTCGCGATGGAGTCGGCGGTCGGATTCGAGGTCAGCCCGAGCCGGGTGTGGACGGCCATCAGGGCCGAGGCCCCGGCAGGCTGGATCGACTGGTTCGTCCAGCCAGCAGGGACGTTCGTCCCGACCTCGGAGTCCGCCGTGACGCGGGTACCGATCCTGACCCCCATCGAGGAGCCGTCGGTGTCGATCAGGGTCAGCGCCGGGTAGACGATGGTCTGCGTGTTGTTCGCGTTCCCCGTCGAGGAGCGAGCAGCCGCGGTCTGCAGCTTCTGGCCTGCCGTCGGGCGAAGGACGAGGACGCAGATATGGGTCGCGTTCGTGAACGCGCCCGTCGTGTGGTTCGTGGCCGTCGCGACGAAGGCCACCGTCGTCAGGCCGATGGAGTTAGCGAGGCCGGACTGCAGCGTCGTCCAGGCGGGGACGGTGCCGCCTGCCGCCGGGACCGACGGCGCAGCGGCGGTTCCCCGCGCAGAGACGATGATCAGATCGCCGACCGCGTGGGCCGGGATCGCAACGGATGTTGCCGCCGCGGACGCCTGTCCGACGACTGAGGACACGGGCTAGGTGTCCGTGTAGGAGAACGCCCCGGTGTTGATCTGCGCCGTGTCGCCCAGCTGGACGGCCTTCGCTGTCGTGAAGTCGCCCCACAGCAGCAGGTTGTCCGCCGCCGTCTTCGCGTTGCCGTCGAAGACCGCAAGCTGCGGGATCACGGCTGCGGCGTTCCAGTTGGCGGTGGCCGTCACCCAGGTGATCGCGTTCGAGTTGACCTTCGCGGCCATGCCGACGATGGTGGCGAAGTTGGTCGTGTTGTTGACCTTCGCCACGCGGTCGTAGGAGCCACCACTGACCTCGCCTGCGGTGTTGCCGACGTAGGCGGACATGTTCGTCCCTGCCGCCGTCGTCCAGAGGCCGAAGTAGATGTTGCCGGGAGCCGCGAAGGCGACGGCCCCGAGCACCTCGTTGCGGAGCTTCTCGGAGAAGTAGTTCGACTTCCCCGAGGCCATCAGGATCCGGTCGTAGAACTTCCGCAGCCGGGCCAGCATCTCCTTGGGGAGATCGGCGTCCTTGAGCGGGTCGCGCAGAAGCTCCGCACCCGCACCAAGCTGGAAGCGGACTGGAGCGAACGTCACTGGCTGAAACACTGCGTCCATGTCATGCCTCCGATGATGCTTGGCCGTGGATCTCTTCCACCTCTAGCTCAACGATGTTGAGTGGGTGCTGAACCGGGTCGTCGTCGGTCGCCACCCGGAAGCCGTCGTCGCCGCCGTCGACCAACCGGACAGGACCGGACGCGGTGTCCGCGAAGTGAGCGGTGACGCCGTCGATGGTCTGGATCGACCTCGGGCCGTCGTAGCTCTCACCGGGCTTCAGCTTTCGGGCGGTACCCATAGTTCCCCCATCCTGGTCAACTCGTCGGACAGACTGAGCCGCGAGCCGATCTGCTCCTCGCCGACGTCGTCGTGGCCCAGCTGGATCAGCTGAAGCTCCTTGACGGGGAAGCCGCAGGTCCCGCAGTTGTCGGGGAAGGCTCCCTGCGGCCTCAGGTCGGCGAAGCACTGGATGCAGAGGTGGCCCTGGCGCAGCCACTCGAAGCCCTCGCGGGTGAAGGTGATCTTCGGCTCGTAGGCGACCCTGCCGCCCGACAGCTGCCGCACCCGCGAGCGCTCGCCCTCGTCGATGTCGACGATCAGGCCTTCGAGGTAGCTCACGCGACGACCTCTTCGACCTGCTGATCCTTGAGCGTCTCCTCCAGGGCCTCGATCACAGCCTCGCGGCCAGGGCCGAAGACGCGCTCGTAGGAGAGGGCGCTGTTGAGATCGAATCCCATCTTGACGAGGCCAGCCACCATCTCGAAGGCAGGCTCGTCGGAGGTGTCCCAGGACGGGTAGGGCGCATCGAGCGGCTTCTCGGTGGCGATGAAGAAGTCGTCGTTCAGACCCTCCAGTTCGAGCAGCTTCGCCTCGACGATGCCCCTCGTCTCCAGGTCCTCGACCCATTCGGTGTCGAAGACCGAGAGGCGGTAGAGGACATCAGCCGGGGTCGCCTCGTCGATGTGCTGGTAGCGCCCCCGGAAGGAGAACGTCTTCATCGCTCGCTCGATCTCGACCTCGTAGATGGCGGCGTCCGACGCTGGCTTGAACTTGGCGTAGATCGGCTCCGTCGTGACCTGGATCGATCCGTCTCCCATGCCCTTCTGCGCCTGGGGTCGGATCTGGATCCCGTACTCGCCGTACTGACTGATCGCTCGCATGCTTTCCTCCTGGCCTCGGGCCTATCGGGGAGCCACGGCCCGAGGCCGCGGATCCGTGACTCCCCGATGCTACTCGCCTACGCGATGCCCGTGAGCAGGCCGTGCGTCCGCTCCTGGGCCACCGTCCAGCTGGACTCGGTCAGGTACTCAGCCGAGACGCGGTCCATACCGGGACCCTGGCGGTTGGTCAGGAGCTTCGTGTCGCGATCACGCAGAGGCCGACGCTCGACGTTCGAGATGTCGACGACGAAGAGGTTGCCGTTGAACCCGTTCACGCCGGACGGGTAGTTCGACCACTCCTTCTTGACCACGACCGGGATCAGGGTGCCGAAGACTCCCGAGAGGAAGCCGTCGACCTGGACGCCGTGGACCTTCTCGTTCGACGGCTTCCAGAACGCGCCCTGGCCCGAGCGGTTGAAGCGCGAGATGTAGTACGCAGCGATGGTGCCTGCGTAGATCACCTTGTCGGGCGACCCCTTCGCGAGGACGGTGGCGAGGAACTGGTCGAGGAAGTCCGACGTCAGTTCGCCTGCCACGTTCTGCTTGTTGGTCTGGATGAACTCGTAGAGTCCACCCGCCGACCCGGTCACATCGTCGTTGCCGCCACCCGCGACGTTGACGAAGTCGCGAGCGCCGAAGAAGCCGTTGGCCTCCAGCTTCCGCTTATGCTCGACGAGCTTGCGAGCCGCCTCCTTCGCAGGCTCACGACCGCCGTAAAGCTCGATGGCCGTCGCCGTGCCCGAGAAGGTCCAGCTGGTGCGGTGGATCTGGGTGTAGTTGAAGCCCAGCACCCGCTGGCTGTACTTCATCGCCGGGATGTCCGCGCCCTGCTTCTGCGCGTCCCCGACGATCAGGAGCTTGTCGCCGATCAGCCCGGCCACCGAGGCCGCAGGCATGTTGCCCCACGACGGTACGACGGTGAGCGAGCCTGCAGCGTTCGCGGTGACGAGGAGGGCCTCGCCTGTCCGCATGTTCCGCAGGACGTCCTGGGCGGCGACGGAGACTCCGTCCGCTCCCGAGACGACCACGGTCACGGCACCCGCGGAGTAGTTCGCCGTCACGGTCACGACCGTGTTGACGTACTGCTCTTCGAGCCAGTTGACCTTCTCGCGTGTCGCCACGCGGTTGACGCTTCTCTGCGTCATGGTCGTGAACTGGGTCTGGTCCGGATCCAGAAGACGCATCTTCGGATCCATGTCCACGACCTTCTCATCCGCGAGGAACTCCTCGGTCTGGATGAAGTTGCCTACGGCGATGTCCGCCATGTCTCTCCCTGGTTCGAGTGTGGTTGCTTCCTCGACTCCATCGGGAGTACCGCGCTCGGCGGTTCCTTCGGCGTCCTATGTCTGCCCGACCGTGCCGCCTCGGCGGTGGTCATGGGGGCTGGCCGAGATGATAGACCAGCCCCCCGGATGTCGCTACTGGGTCTGGTCGTCCCTGCCGTAGGTGGGGCGGTTCCCGTCCCAGCCTCGCTCTTCGATCTCGGCGTCGAACTGCTCCCAGAAGGGGGACTTCTTCGGCGACTCGACACGGGGTCCGCCCTGGGTGATCCCGGCGGCGTTCTGGCGCAGCTGCTCCTCCTGCACCCGCGCTGCGACGACGTCGTCGGTCTTCGCCTTCTGGACAGTGGTCTTGCCCTGGGTGACGAGGTCGAAGATGGCGCGGGTCGCGATCTTGCGGACGTCGGGGTCGTGGGACATCATCCCGATCACTGCCGGATGGCCGTTCCCTAGCTCCTCGGCCTTCGAGAGGACGAGTGGCCCGTGCTGCTCGATGTCGAGGCCGAGCGAGACGAACGTCTGCCCGAGCGCGGCGGTGTACGTCTCCTGCTCGGAGGGCTGGGGGGCGGTGACGACCTGCAGCACCTTGGAGTGGAGCGCCCTCGCCTGCCGTGCCTCCTGCTCGCCGAGCGCTGACCAGCGGTCCATGATCGAGGCGTAGAGATCGGGCCGCTCCGCCTGCAGCGCGTTGTAGGCGTACTCGCCGGGGTCGTTCGAGATCAGGGCCTCGTTGACCCAGTTGTCCTCCTCCTGGGTCAGGACGCCGGGCGTGTTGAGCGCATCGATCCGCTGCTGGACCTCGATGGCCTCGCGCTCCTGCTGCGCCACCTTGGCCTCCTCGGCCTTCTTGCCGAGCAGCTTCTCCTTCTCGTAGTTCGCCCGAGCGAGCTTCGCGATCTGCTCGTTCTCGAAGTCGAGGTCGTCGCCGTACTGCTTCTTGGCCCAGGTGCGGTACTCGTCCTCGGCAGGCTCTTCCGGTTCTGTCACCTCATCCTGAGGTGGCGTTTCGGGAAGAGCGTCCGGGTCGACCGGGATCTCCTCGCCCGGCGGCGTCGTCTCGTCGGGAGGGGTATCGTCGGGAGGTGTCTCGACCGCCTCCTCGACGGGCGTGTCGATCACGACCTCCTCGACGGGCTTCGTCTCGGGGGGCGCGGTCGGGAACGGAGCCTCATTCTCGACGGGCGGCTTGGCTCCGAAGATCTCCTCGTTGAAGAAGTCCTCTACCTCTCGCTCTGCATCTGCGGCCTCAGGCATTGCTCAACTCCTCCTCTTCGTCTTCGATCTCCACTCCCTGCGAGCGGAGGTATCGAACTAGGTTGCGTTCAGCGGCGACGGGCATCGCGATCTGCCACTTCAGGATGAACAGGCAGCCGCGCCAGAAGTCGATAGCTCGCTGGTCGACGGGGTCAGGACCCTTCGCCGCCTGCAGCATCTTCCTCTCGATCCGGGCGATCTCGCGCCGATGCTCCTCGATGTACTCGGGCCAGTTCGGGTTCTTGGTCAGACCCGACAACGCGGCCTGGCGACGAGTCAGGACCTCACGGTCCTCGCGGGACATCGGCATCCCGCAAGGCTACTGCGTCCGGCCCACCTGAGCGAGTTGCGACTGGGCGAAGGACTCGGGCGTCATCGAGAGTCCGCCGCCGGGAGGGGCTGTCATCCCGGCGGGGTTGCCTGGGACGGGAGGGCCACCGGGCGCAGCTGGGGAAGGGGCTGTCGCCACACCACCGGGTGGGGACCCAGGAGGTGTCGGGGAGGCAGCGGCCCCTGCCGTCCCAGGTGCGTGGGCGAAGTACTTCTCCGTGTCCTGCACCCCGTAGCTCTTGAGGAAGTCCTCCATGAACGCCTTCAAGTTGAGGGGGAGGATCTGGGAGACGTTCGCCGCCGTCTGAAGCTTTGCCTGCTCCTCCTGGCGCTTCTCCTGGCGGAGCATCGAGTCGTCCATGACGTGGATCTTGACGTCGAAGTCGCCCTGGATGTCGAGCGGGGAGAGCAGCAGCAGGCGTCGGTTTCCTTCCTTGCCCATCACCGAGATCGCCCGGTCGCCGCGCATCATCTGCCCCATCACCTGGAGGAACTGCTCCCCGATCTGCTCGTAGGCCCAGGTGTAGTGTTGCTTCCTGGCGCTGATGATCTTCTGCGCGATGGAGGTGATGATCGACATCCCCGTCGCCGTCGTCTGGTCGATGGTGCCGGATGAGACTCCCCCGGCCATCGGCAGCCCACCCATGATGTTCTGCAGGTCGCCCTTGATCAGCTGCTCACGCTGGATCGTGATGTTGCCGACGTTCGGATCGAGCGGCAGGTTCGTCACCTGGCCCGGATCCTCGACGATCCACTGAGCGCCGGGGTGGAACTCGAAGGCGTCGGGGTCATCGACGTCGGAGCGGATCAGGGTGACCGGGTTTCCGTTCAGGCGGAGCGCGTCGAGGCCCTGGTTCTGGATCGTCCACAGCATCGACTGCAGCTGGCCGAGAGCCTCGACGACCGAGATCCCGTCCATCTGGAAGGCGTCCGGCATCGCCGAGGTGACGACGAAGGGCTTCCTGCCGTGACGGTAGGGGTTCGGGATGTCCTGCAGGACGACGCGGCGGTTGCCGACCGTGATCACGCGCTCGTCGGTCCAGTACTCCAGCACCTCGACGAGGCCCTTGGTGCGGTCCTGGTTGCGGAGGATCTGCTCGCGCTCGCCGTAGCCCGTCTGAGCGGCGATGTTCTGCGTCTCCCGCAGCTGATCGACGCGCTTGTACAGCCCCGCCTCTTCCATCTTCTTGAGCGCGTCGAAGGTCTGCCAGGAGCGGTCGATGATCCAGGCGGCGTCATCGACGTTCGTGGCCGACTCGGGCCGGAAGAAGTCGCGCACGTCGCGCACGGTCATCGTCGGGCCGTCGAAGATGGTGACGTCCTGCTCGTCCTCCTGGGTCGAGGGGAAGGTGTGGACGACGTTGCCGAAGCTGTCGAGGATCTGCGCCTCTACCGGGGTCAGCACCATCCGGCGCGTCTTCTTCGTGCGCCAGCCGATCTTCGCGACCGTCTTCCCGGCGACGAGATCCTGCTGCATGAAGGGCCTCTGCTTCATCGGGAAGTCGTCGTTGTCCATCGCCCACTGCAGCCCCTGGCTCGCGATCTCGCCGCCGCCGAGCCGGGCCATGATCACCTCAAGCGGCTCGAACGGCTGTGGCCGCGGCGTCACGTTCCACATCGGGTTCGGATCGAGCATGGTTGCGATCATTCCTTCAACGGTCTGAAGGATGTACGGCGTCGTCAGGTTGGAGCGCCACTCGTCGCCCTCGTCGACCTTCAACTCCGCCATACCGCGGTAGGCGCGGTATCGCCGCTCGACCTTGTCGACGTAGTTCTGGGCGAACATCTCCGCCGACTCCTGTGCCGAGACGACCATCGAGAGCGCGTCCGCGTACTCCAGCGTCGGGTCGTACGGGTCCCTGAGGTCTTCCTTAGCCACCGAGCGCGGACCGTAGCTTGTCGGTCTTCTGCGACTCCTGCGCGAGGATCTTCTGGAGATCCGCCTGCACCTTGTCGATCAGGTGAGAGCGCTGGTCGTCCGTCTCGTCGGTCCCG
>Ga0210380_10000095_pt1 | contig 48271 bp, 64 predicted proteins | sample PLM4_5_coexredo_FD_155476 | JGI IMG/M metagenome (GOLD analysis project Ga0210380, IMG submission 155476) | Groundwater sediment microbial communities from an aquifer in East River, Colorado, USA - PLM4_5_coex redo | ecosystem: Environmental > Terrestrial > Soil > Riparian zone | place: USA...
CTGACGGAGGACATTCAGAGTGGGGACCGTGCCGCGGTGGCGAACGATGCCGCCGGCCTGGTCGGCCTCCGCCCCCGTTATGTTCGGCCCGGCCAGTACCAGCAGCGGGCGCAGTACGAGCTCGAGCAGGCGTTGATGGACGCGAAGCAGCGGCTCCGGCAGGGGCTCCGCAAGAGCCAGCGCCCGGAGCGGGATGAGGACCTCTACGACGAGTACGAGAACCGCGCACGCCGAGCACAGGAACGCTACATCGACCGGACCACGGCAGAGTGACGCTCGAGCTGGCCCTGGTGGCCCTGCTCCTCCTCGCCGCGGCCCCGGTGGTGGCCCAGGTGCCGGTCCTCGCCCCCACGGCGGAGGGCTGTTGCATCAGCGTGACGGAATATTTTCGGATGCGTGATAGCCTGGTCGTGCAGCTCACCAACACGCGGGCGGACTACCAGGCGCTCCGGGACAGCCTCAACCATAAGGCTCCGCAGTTCACCATCGCCGTCGCCCTGGGGCCGGGTGTGTTCTACAGTTTCGATGAGAAGCGGCTGGTCAGTGGGTTCGGGGTCACCATCGGGGTTCGGCTGGCGAAGATCAAAATATTCTGAGGGGGAGGTCCTATGCGTCGTCTTGCGATCCTGACTTTCGTGCTGCTGGCCGCAGCGACCGGCGCCAAGGCGCTCCGGCGCCCGGACGCGCCGGCCCTGCCGCCCATGAACGGCGCCGTGACCATGACGGTGATGGAGGCCGTGCTGCCGGATGCGAACGGGCAGCAGAGCGGCACCCCTGGCGTTATCACTATCACGCCGGCACCGGGCTACAACATGGAGCTCCCTGGGGATACGCTGGCGTACAACATCACATGGGGCGCCGGCCCGCGGGCGACCGGGTACGCGGTCACGGTCAACGCCACGCCGAGCACCGGCTGGCTCAACCTGCCGAACGGCTTCATCCAGACCGGGACGGTGTTCCTGCTTCGAGCGGTGAACACCACGCAGCCGGACGTGAACTTCACGGTGACCGTGTGCTCGAGGAAGGGCACCACGACCTACACCAACAAGTGCAGTGTGGCGTCCTGGGCGGTCACCCGTATCCCCGGCCCCCCTGGTATCCCGACTGTCGATTCGTCCATGACCATCGTGGGGCTCCGCGAGTGGGAAATGCTGCCAGAAACCGCCAACGTGTGGACGACCATTTCCGCGGCGCAGTGGTCCGCCTGGGACGCCGCCTGCACGGGCTGCTCGCAGGGGTACAAGGACAGCGTACACGTCAACTACACCCAGCACGCGCAGATGCAGTTCTGCTCGATTGGGCACTTCACCGACAACAGCCGCTACCCCCTGGGATACTTCGGGGCGCCGGCGGATTCGGTATACTGCCTCAATCAGACCCAGCTCAAGTACCCCGGAGTCGGCAACAGCCCGAATGCGCGGGCGCTGGCAAAGACCATTTGCATCAACTACCGCACCGAGGGCGCGCCCACGCCGGGCACGATCACGCCGATGCTGTGCGAGCCCCCGTACCAGCCGACGACGCCGGGCACCGCCCCGAGCTGACGATGCGGCGGAAGAAGAAGGGCCGGCCTCCCCGGACGTATACGGCGGCTCCCAGCTTCGAGCGCGCCCAGGTGTTGGGGGCGTATCTTGATGAGCTCGAGTACGACCCCGCGACCTTGAAGCGGGTGTGGTGGGACCGCGCCCAGCGCAACATCCGGCGCGTTCTCGCGTTCAACGAGCAGAAGCTCGCCTCGCATGTGCGTGACTTGGCCCGGCTGACCCGGAGAAAAAAGCATGGCGACGAACAGATGATGAAGGTCGTCCTCCTGGCCGGGTAACTGTGGGACCGTTTCCAACCCTCACCGATGGAGAACACGCTATGTCCAAGAAGCCATTTCTGGCGCTGATTACGCCGCTTGGCGCCCCGCCGGGCGGTGGTGGTGGCGGCGGCGGCGACCCCGTGTATCCCGACCACACGCTGCCGGACTCCGGGCCGGGGCTTTCGCTCCCGATCTTCTGGCCCCCCGGCTCCCAGCGTCCGCCCTGGGCGGGCGGGGCGCCGCTCCCGCCGACCGGCGGCGGCGAGCCCGTGTATCCCGATCAGGGATTGCCGAGCACGCCACCGGAGCCGTCGCTCCCGATCTTTTTCCCGCCGGGCGCGCCGCGTCCACCCTGGGCGGGTGGTCCTATCGGGCCGGGCACCGAGCCACCCATCGACCCCGATCCGCCACACGTCGCCTTCCCCATCGCGCCGGGTGGTCCGATCCTGTGGCTCCCGATCTTCTTCCCGCCCGGAGCTCCGCGTCCACCATGGGCTGGTGGTCCGAAGCCCCCGGAGCCGGTTGAGCCGGGCACCGAGCCGCCCACGGGCGGGCAGGGCGGTCAGCTTCCGGCCAGCGATCCCGAGGGGAGCGGCTGGGTGTTCTGCTTCGTCCCAGGCTACGGCTGGATGTGGGCGAAGGTGCCGAGCGTGGGTGGCGGCGATCCGCCGTACATCGACAATCGGCCACCGAGCGAGGTCCCGATCATCGACGCCGACTTCCCGACGCATCAGCCCGGCGAGTCGAAGAAGAAGAAGTAGGAGGACACGATGCCGCTCAAGAAGGGCTCGAGCCAGAAGGTGGTGTCGAGCAACATCAAGACCGAGCTCAAGGCCGGGAAGCCGCGGAAGCAGGCCATCGCGGTCGCGCTGAACAAGGCTGGCAAGAGCCGGAAGAAGTAGATTGCAGGGAAGGCGGGCCGAAAGGGTTGGGTTATCCTCTGGAGATACTAACCAGCCTGTTGTCCTTGTCCGCCCCAGGCGCCCCCCGTCAACGCGACCGGGGGGCGTCTTGCGTTTCCCCCCGCGGTCCCGTAAACTACTCCCCACGTTTACCCCGTATCCCTCAAGCGACAGGAGCCCCTCAATGGCGACCGTAGCAGCCGAGCCCGTTAAGCGAAGTGCCCGCATTTCCGCGGCCATCACCCCGGAGCAGTCCACCCAGGTGCGCCAGATGTGTCTAGCGACCGGCATGGATGCCTCCCAGCTCCTCCACCTGGCCGGCGTGGGTGCGCTGGTTGCCGCCGCGGCCAAGCTCCGGCCTGGCGTGACCAAGAGCGGGGCACTTCGGCTCCTCTCGAAGGAAGCCCAGCGGGCCGCGGAGAGCATCTAACCCTCACGAAGGAGTCTCGAATGCTGACGCAGGAACAGAAGGCCCTCCGCCGGAAGGGGGTCGGCGCCTCGGAAGTGGCTGCGGTGCTGGGCCTCTCCCATTGGCAGACCCCCTTGATGGTCTACCTGGACAAGATTGGGCAGGGCGCGCCGGAGGACCCGGACGCGATTGGGCCAGCGTGGTTCGGGCACCAGCTCGAGCCCGTGATCGTGGCCGCGTATCAGAAGCGGCACCCGGACGTGAAGCTGGTGGCGGTCGATACCGTGCCCCACCCGGCGCTCCCCTGGGCGCTGGCAACCCTCGACCGGAAGGTGTTGCCAAAGGACGGCGGGACCTTCTACCCGCTCGAGTGCAAGAGCCGGGTCTGGCGCACCGCCGGCGAGTTCGGCAAGGCGTCGGAGCAGGGCACCGACATTGTGCCGGACGATGTGATGTGCCAGGCGCAGTGGCAGATGTTCGTGACCGAGACGGATCGGTGTGACGTGGCGGTGCTGATCGACGGCAGCGACTACCGCGAGTTTACCGTGTGGCGGAACAACAAGCTCATCGACAGCATCTACGAGGAAGTGCGGGCGTTTTGGTTCGGCAACGTGGTGGCGCGGGTGGAGCCCCCGCCGCTGGCGATGGACAACCGCGAACGGACCCTCGAGCGGCTGTTCCCGAAGCAGACGGGCGCGATGGTGGAGACGCTCACCGAGGACGAGGAGGACCTCCTCCATCGGTTCGTGGCGGCGAAGCGGGTGCTCAAGCAGTGCGGGGACGAGGTGGACCTCCGCGCCGCGCAGGTGAAGGCGTGGCTCGGGGACCGCGAGGGCGTGAAGCTGCCCGAGGTGGGCCTCTCGATCACCTGGCGCAACAACAAGGATTCCGAGGTCGTGGACTGGAAGGGCTTGGCCCTCGAGCTCAAGCCGGCACCGGCACTCATCAAGCAGCACACCACCATCAAGCCGGGTCCTCGCGTGTTCCGGCCCACCATCAAGGGAATGCCCAATGACTAGCCCGGCAGAAGGGACCGCCCTGGTACCGGCGGAGAAGAACGCAGTGGCCGAAACCTCGAGCTCCGCGGTGGCCGCCAGGGAACGGGCGCAAGTTGAAGCCCGGTTCCTCATGGCCTTGAGGATGCCCCGCGACCCGGAAGCGGCCCGGCTCCGGCTCCTCAAGGCGTGCAAGCGCCCTGGCTTCGCGGAAACCGCCCGGTACATGAAGCCGGTGGGGCGGACCAAGGTGGAGGGCCTGTCCATCCGGTTCGCGGAGGAAGCGGCCCGGCTCTGGGGCAACGTCGCGGTGGACGTGGTGGTGGTGTTCGATGATGCCGAGCGCCGCATCTACCGGATTGCCGGCGTGGACCTCGAGACGAACAGCACCAGCGCCCAAGACCTGATCGTGGAGAAGTTCATCGAGCGGCGGACGGCCCGCCCCGGCCAGGTGGTTATCAGCTCGCGCCAGAACACCAACGGCGAGGTGGTCTACCTGCTCGAGGCCAGCGAGGATGAAGTCTTTGTGAAGGCCAACGCCGGCATTTCCAAGATTCGCCGCAACATCATCCTGACCCTCATCCCCTCCGACATTCAGGAGGAGGCAGAGCGGGAAATCGTGGCGACGATGGAGACGCGGGACCGGGTGGACCCGGAGGGGGCGAAGAAGGACCTGTTCCGGCGGTTCTTCACGCTGGGGGTGCAGCCGAAGCAGCTTGTGGACCTCCTCGGGACCACCCTCGAGGCGACCATCACGCCGGCGCAGCTCACCCTCCTGCGGAGCTGGCACACGGCGCTCAAGGAGGGGGCGGCGACCTGGCTCGAGCTGGAAGGGTCTTTCGCGGGGGAGAGCACCAAGGCGACCGCGGCCAGCGACCTCCAGAGCCGTCTGGAGGCCCGGAAGAAGAAGGGTGGGGCCAAGGAGCCTCAAGTGCCGGTCGGGCCTCAGCGGGCCGCACAGGACGAAATCGACAACCTGGCGCTGGACCGTGAGCTCGCGCTCGGGGACGCCCAGCGTGAGCCGGGAGAGGAGGGATGAGCCGTGACCAAGATCGACCGCGGAAACCCCGTGCCCGCCGAACGGTGCCGCAACTGCTCCGGGCCGATCTACCAGCCCCGGAGCCTGACGCACGACGGTTTCGTGGCGCGCCGGTGGTGCCACAAGTGCCAGCTCTGGATGGACCAGGGGCGCCCGCTCAACGACCGGGAGAAGAAGCCGGCTGGGAGCCGCCGGAAATCCTCCAGTGGCTCACGCGGGGAGCGGGAGTGATTGTCGGGCGCTTCAACCGGGTCCAGCGGGTCCGGGTCCTCGAGGCGCTCGACCTGGACGTACCCACATTCGCACGATGGGAGGGCAAATGACCCGAGCTCTTGCGTGTCTCGCGCTGGTGTTCCTGGTGGGCTGCTCCTCCGTCGCGGAACCGGAGCCCGAGCCGGCGCTCCCGCCCGAGCTGGCCCTGGCGGACAGCATGATGAAGGTGATGGAGCCCAAGATCATGTTTATGACCCAGCCCGGCACCGGGGGCACCAGCGACCCCGACTGCCAGGCCGCGTTGCGGGAGCTGGCGGCGGCGACCACCGCGTACCTCTGGACGCTCAACCTTCTCCGCACGGCCCCGAGTACGGCGAACTCTATGGCGGCGATCATCGCGGCCATGTTCTACACGAACGCTTCGCTCAACGTGATCGCCAAGTGTGAACCGACCTATCTGAGGCCCGCATGAGAAAGCACCTGTGGTTGGTATTCGCGGCGGTGATCCCGGTCGGGCTGCTGATCGCCCTGGGCTGGGGGCCGCGTAGCTGGAAGCCGTTCCTGTCGCCCGAGGTCAGCACGGGAATCGTGCTGCTGGGCTGCTGCTGGTTCCTGTGGCAGACGTTCAGGCAGCGGAAGCACCCGCCGGCGTAAGGGGTGCAGATTCTCGCACTGGTAAGGGGTGTTATGTTTCACGCACGCGGATTTGACGGTTCGCGGACAGTCACAATCAGTTGAGAGCCCCCGGCTATTTCGGTGCCACCGCTTGCTCCTCGCGGTGGGCGTCACCCGAGAGACACCGGGGGCTCGTTTTTTGGGAACCCCACTATGGGAGACGAGGCAGTAGGGCGGAAGCCGCTGGGGAAGAAGGTCCGGTTCGAGGTGTTCAAGCGGGACCGCTTCGTGTGCCGGTACTGCGGGCAGACACCGCCCGAGGTAGTGCTCGAAATCGACCACATCATCCCGCTGGCCGCGAACGGCACGAACGAGGTGGACAACCTCGTTACGGCCTGTTTCGCGTGCAACCGAGGCAAGGGCGCGAACGGCCTGGGCAAGGTGGTGCCGGTGCTGGACGAGCTGGCCGTCCGGGAGGGGCTCCAAGAGATAGCCGAGCGCCGGCTGCTCCTCGAGCAGCAGAAGGCCGGCGTGGATGCGCGGCGCGAGGCGGAGGATTACGCCTTTTGTACCGTCGTGCAGTGGTGGGACGACGCCATGCCGGGTTTCGGGGAGCTCTACCTGGAGAAGCTGTCGGTGGTCCGCTTCGCGGAGCGGATCGGGCTGGAGGAGGTATTCGGCGCGATTCAGTCAACGGCCAGGTGGTGGGAGCGGAGCGGCGCCAATAGCTATGCCGCAAAGGGCGCCCCCAGATACTTCTACAAGATTTGCTGGGAACGCATCCGGGAGCTCGAGCTGTGAAGCGCCCGGCGATGCCGCTCTACGTCAAGGATTGGCTCCTCAGCAAGTCAGTGCGCCGCATGGGCCTGGCCGGGAGAGGCGCCTTCGTGGAGCTGCTGGCGCACCAGTGGATGGACGGGCCGCTCGAGGTGGAGCCGGACGACCTCCGGGCATTGGTTGGGGCAACGGTCAGGGAATGGCCGGCCATATGGCGCAGGCTCGAGCCGCTGTTCCCGGTGGTCGATGGCGGGCGGGTCAACGCGGTCCTCGAGGGTCACCGCGCCGAGCGGGATGCCTACTTCGCCCGGCAGTCTGAGAAGGGCCGTAAGGGCGCCGAGGCTCGATGGCACAGGGATGGCACAGGCATACCGGAGGCAATGGCCGAAAATGGCCTTGCGGTTGCGGTTGCGGTTGCGGTTAACAACTCTCCCCCACCAGCGGGTGAAACGGCGGTGAACCAGTTGCTCGACCAGGCGGGCCGGGACTTCGGGGAGGCGAAGGCCATCGGTTGGGCGGCAGAGCTCCGCATGATGCAGCAGGGGGGTAGGGGGGCGGAATACACCTGTACGGCGGACCAGTTGGAAACCGCGTGCCGGGAGCTGCTCCTCCAGACACCGACCGGGCAGAAGTTGAGCATGAAGGCCCTACAAGGGTTCGTCCGACGAGCGGTGAAACCGCTCACGGTGGCGAAGGCAAGCGCGCTCCCGGAGGAGCCCGAAGGGCGCATGGCGAAGATGATCCGCGAGGCCATCGGCAACGACTCAACGAGGAGGAAGTGATGTATCGGGATACCTGCACCGTGAACGACTGCGACGACGTGGTGGGGATGATTGCCGCCGAGCTCAATATCGGCTGGCTCCAGGGGACCGCAGAGGGCAACGTCCACCGCCGGCACCGGATGGCGAGGATGCTGCTCGAGCGGCTCAAAGACGTGACGCCCGAGCGCGCCTCCAAGGGCGCCAAGTACCTGATCGACCATTGGGAAAAAGAGCGTATGCCGCGCCCGCGGGAAATCGCCCAGGCGATTCTCACGCAGGGCACCTCCCTGACCGAAGCGACCAAGGCGTACCTCGATTGGCAGGACCGCGGATTCGGGGAGGAGGAGCCGTGCCCCTGCTGTGGCCGGCAAGCGACGTGGGCGCCGCGGCAGATGGCGGACTGTGACCCGGCGGTGCATTACACGAGGAGCGTGCCGCTGATCGGGTGCCACCCGTGGCTCCATCAGGCAGTGATTCAGGCCAAGCGCGATAAGGCGCCCTGGCCGACCCACGCAGAGGCGGAGGAGCGCCATGTTCGGCCCCAAGCGGATTGACCCCGAGGCGCAGGAGGAGCAGCGGTGCCTCAACCTGGCCCGCGCCGCCGGCGCGCATGTCTACCGCTTGAGCGGCAACGCTCGAGCCGGCGGGACGCGGCAGGACCGCGGACTCCCCGACGCCTGGCTGTTCTTCCCCGCGCACAACATCGGCGGCTGGTTCGAGTGCAAAAGCCCAATGGGGTTGAAGCGGCACCTGGCGCGAGTCACCGAGCCGTATGACCCGAAGTGGCCGAAGCGGCACGCGGAGGAGTGGCAGCACGCGCACGACCAAGAGGAGTTCGGACGATTGTGCGAGCTCACCGGCATCCCCTGGTGCCTCGGCACACAGGAGCACTTCGAGGTCTGGCTCGAGAAGCTGGGCGTTATCAAGTACCTCAGCGGGATACGCCAGATTGTGCGGCGCCCATGACCGAGCCTGGCGAGACGACCTACTGGATGGACCGCCCGGTGCTGGGGCTCGACCTCGAGAGCACCGGCCTCGACACGGAGAACGACCGCCCGGTGTCCGTCGCCCTGGCGTGGGTGGAGCCGAACGGGAAGGCGCGGGACCGCAAGACCTACCTGGTGGACCCCGACATGGTGATCGCGGACGAAGCGATAGCCGTGCATGGCATCACCAACGCGCAGGCCCGGCACGGCACGCACTGGTCGGAAATGGTGGTCTACCTCGGGCGGGTGCTGAACAAGACCCACCGCCGCGGGGAGCCGGTCGTGATTATGAACGCCCGCTTCGACTGGACGATGCTGCACCACCTGGCGAAGCGGATCGAGGTGCAGCTCCCCCCTATCGCCATCCTCGACCCGGTACCCATCGACCGCGCCCTCGACAAGTACCGGAGCGGCTCGCGGAAGCTGACCGACCTGGCGAAGCACTACGGCCTCGAGGACTTCGCGGCCCATACCGCCAGCGCCGACGCCTTGACCGCCACCCAAGTGATGTACGCGATGGCGCGCCGCTACCCGGACGCGCTCCGCCGCTCGCTCCCCGAGCTCATGGCCTGGCAGGCGAAGGTGTTCGAGGAGTGGCGCGCCGGCCTGGTGCTGCACTGGAAGGAGATCGGCAAGGAGGTCACCAACCCCCCGCGCCCCGGCTGGCCCCTCGAGGACCCCTTGACCCTCTAGCGTAAACCCCGTATACTCGCGGGGTCGGCAATCCCGCCGGCCCTACGGAGTCTCGAGACATTGAAGAACATCCCCATTCGCGGCCCGGTGCCGCCCCCCGTGGCCGAGCGCCCCAAGTGCGCCTACTGCAACACGCCGCTCAAGCCCTCGTTTACGAGGGTGTGGGACAACGCCCCCGGTGGCGGGATGCAGGCCATCGCCAAGGTCTGGGACCACAACCTCAACGGCGGCTACAACTCCTACTTCGGGCTGTTCGACACGAAGGGCTGCGCCCTCCAGTTCGCCCGTGCGGCCCACGCTGCCGGCTTCCGCCGCGGCGGTGCCAAGTGAGCCAAGACTTCCGCAAGCGGCCTGACCGCCAGTGCCGGTGGTGCAGCGGGACCGGCTTCACCTACTACGTCAACGACCTCGCCGCGTTCGATGCACCCTGCCCCTGCACCGATGTGTTCCCCCGCGACACCTGGGCGAGCCAGCTCCGCCGCTGGTGGGCCACCTTCCGCTACCACCTCAAGGTGGTGAGCCAAGGCGACGACGAATACCCGTTCTGACCCGCAGGTTCACACGCACAAGGAGTCTCGAGAATGACCGCAGCAACCGAAGTGCTCATTTCGCTGGGCGGCAGTCAGTACATCGTGAAGGTCGATCCCTCGATTCCGCCGGGGGAGATTCGGATTGGCCGCTTCGCCGCCCTGGACGCGCTGGCCGAAGCGAGTAGCCAGCCCCTCGCGGTGCTGACCCAACCGCCGACCCCGCCCCCGGTCGTGAACGGCACGGCCTCGACGGCCCCCGACCCCGCTCCCGCTCCCGTGGTCTACACCCCCAAGCACTACAAAATGACCCGCCTCCGCGGGAAGGAAGTGACGCAAATCCGGGAGTGGCTGGTCAAGCGGGTGGGCACCCTCTCGAAGCTCGAGCAGACGGTCATGCTCCACAGCTTCCCGCCCAACAAGAAGGGCTACGTCAATTCCAACATCGTCGCGGCGCAGACCGGGGTAGAGCCCGATGCCGTGCGGAATGTCCGCAACAGCGTGATGCGGAAAGCGGGGGCCATGCACCGGAACGCCTAGCCGGGGCTGGATTGAACCTTGACGCCCCTAGTAAACGGTGTATACTAGGGGCGTCGGGCTTTTCCGACCTCACCAGGAGTCTCTATGTCAAAGCTGATGCTGCACCGGGGCGGGCACCTTGCCACGCGGGACGAAGTGGCCGCGGTGGTCACCCCCGAAGTAGACGCCACCACCGGCTGGACCCCCATCCCCCACATCGAGCTGATGGAACAGACCTCGGGCGCGCTCCAGCGGGCCGGGTACACCGTGGAGGAGGAGGAGCTCGGCCTCTGGGGCGACAAGGGCCAGCGGTTCTTCGCCCGGTTCGGCCTGGCGGTGCGGCTGGCGGGTGGACTGGCCCGGCTGGTGCTCGGCCTGCGGAATAGCCACGACCGGACCTTTGCCGCCGGCCTGGCCCTCGGGCAGAAGGTGTTTATCTGCGACAACCTCTCGTTTAACGCGGAGGTGACGCTGGGCCGGAAGCACACCCGCTTCATTCACCGGGACTTGCCGGGCCTCCTGACCGAGCGGCTGGCCCTCCTGCCGGCCTTCACCCAGCGGGCCGAGCAGCGCATCGAGGCGTACCAGCAGACTGAAATCGGCACCCTCTACACCCACGACCTGATTGTGCGGGCCTACGACCACCAGGTGATAAGCGGGGGCTCGATCCGCGACGTGCTCAAGGAGTACAGGAACCCGCGCCACCCGGAGTTCAAGCCGCGCACCCTCTGGAGCCTGCACAACGCGTTCACGGAGGTGCTCAAGAAGATCCAGCCCATCGACCTCGCCCAGCGCACGCGGTCCCTCGATGTGCTCCTGGACGGGGCCACGGAGCACCCGCTCGCCCCGTGGAACCCCGACCTCAACTAGTCCACTCCCCCAACCTTGCGCGCCTCGGGTATACCCTGTATACTCGGGGCGTCGGACTTTCCCGACCCCATCAAAGGAGTCTCGATTATGCGTCAATCGTTTCGGCTGGTAGCGACCTCGCAGGAGCCCGGTACCCGCCGGGTGTTGGACCTTCACCTGGACAAGGGCGGGCGCGTCATCCTCGTCCTGCGCGAGGTGGAGCTGCACGCGGCAACCCACGGATGCGTCGGGGCCGAGAGCTACATGATGTTCCGCGACCCGGTGAGCCGCTGGGTGCTGTCGGTGGGCAAGAGCACGACCAAGCCGGCGGTCAAGCGGTTCCTCGAGGCCCTGAACGCCGGGCTCATCGAGCGCGGCACCTACCACACGCTCCCGTGGGCCGAGCTGGTGCAAGTGGTAGACAACGCGGTCGAGCTGGCCGAGCTGGCGGGCACCGTGACCCGCAAGAGCGTGGTCAAGATGGCGCCGGCCCGATGAGCCGCCCCAAGCACGGGCTGATTCAGCAGCTCAACCCCTGGACGCGGGAGCAGATCGAGAAGGGGAACACCAAGCGGCTCGAGCGCCGCATGGCGGTCCTCACGCACAACCTCACCATGCCGTGGGCGGAGAAGTACCTCGAGGCGTTCCAGCTCGAGCTCGACGCCATCCGGGCCAACCTCAAGCAGCGCCACGCGACCCGGACGCGGCTCACCCTCCTCGAGGGGGGCCTCGGTGACGACGAAGCCTAGCCCGGCAGTGTGCCCGCGGTGCGGTGGCGCGTGGGAGCGGCATTGCGGGGTGCTGGTGTGCCGCGCCTGCGGCCACCACTACGGGAAAGACCGGGTGCGCTGTTACTGCGGGTGGGCCGCGGACGGCGGCGACGGGCGGCAGCAAATCGCGCAGGGCCAACCCTTAACCAAGAGGTAGAGCCGTGACTATCAACATCAGTGACCCCGTGGACCCGCTCGAGGTCGCCATCCAAATGGCGGCAGCGGAGCAGCTCGACCCCCTCGAGGTCGTGCCGAACGTGGTCCGCTCGGAGGTATTCGAGCTGTTCCTCAAGCAGCTCAGGACCGCCCAGGAGAACCGGAACCGGGAGGAGGAGGCGCTTTGGTGGGCGCGCTGGAACGAGGCCGCGGACGGCTGGACCGATGGACGGAGCGCGGCGGAGATTGTGGAGCGGCTCGGCTGGCTCGACGCCACGGTAGAGAACACCACCAAGACCCTGACGAGTTTGGTCTACGCCACCAAGGAGCAGAAGCGGCGGGCGGACGCCTACCAGCACGCCATCGAGGCCCACAAGCAGGCGGGGCAGAAGCTCCAGCAGCTCCGCGATGCGTTCGACCTCGACCCCCAAGCCGAATGACCAGGGCCAACGACCGGCACCCAACGCGCCGGCTCCTCTCGAGCTCCTACGGCGACGTAGTGATAGAGCTCCGGGCGGATACCATCCTCGTCAGGATGCCCCGCCAGCGCATGAGCTCGAGCCTCGTCATTACCCCCGGCTCCCTCCTCACGCATCTAGCCTGGGAGGCCGGGCGGAAGAAGAAGCGGAAGGGCCGACGACGGCCCCGGTTGACCTGACCTCTTGCACGCCCCCGGTATACCCTGTATACTTGGGGCGTTGTCGCGTTCACCCCTCAACGGAGTCTCGAGCCAATGACCTATCCCGACGTGAATTGCAAGCGGTGCGGCGCCTATATCAGCGTCCGCTTTCCGACCGCCCGGAGCAACCAGCTCTGCGGCGGCGACTACTGCCAAGGCATCCGGCAGCACGACCAGCCCCCGACCGACGCCGGCTATCTGCCGGAACCGTGGTGGGCTGCACGGTGACCGCCCCCACGCTCGGCCCGGCCCTCGCCATGCTGGCGGGGTTCACCATCTTCGGCGCGTCCTGCGCCTCTCTCTGGAGGAATCGGAAGTGAGAAACGACCCTATTGCAAGCGACGACCCGGAGGCGGTGGCGAAGCTGACCGCCGAGCTCGAGGCCCTCACCCGGCAGCGGGACCACATGAAGGCGGTGAACACGGCCTATCGGAAGCGCGACCTCAAGGCCCTGGCCGGCTTCGGGTTCCACGGCGCGGCCCTCGAGAAGCTCGACGCGCAGGTAGCCGCGGCCTACTCGTGGGAGCGGGCGCCGTATCCCAAGTGGAAGCTGACGAACCTCGGGGCCAACTGCCGGCGGGTCGCGGCCCGGATTGAGCAGCTCACGCAGCAAGCCGCCGAGCTGGAGGCCCACACGGCGGCAGGCGGGGAGGTGGTGACGGTGACCGAGCTGAACGGCGCCACGATCGAGACGGACCTCGAGGAGCAGCGGGTTACGGTGCGCTGGCCCGCCCGCCTCTCGCGGGAGGACTACAAGACGGCCCGCGCTAACGGCTTCCTCTGGAGCCCCACCCGGAACGGCTTCACCCGCAAGTTCGGCCACAAGTGGCAGGCCGAGCGGCTCGCCCAGGCGGTGACCAGCGGGCAGGCGGTGACGCCATGACCCTCGCGGCGCGGGCGGAGTGGGAGCGGCTGTTCCGGGCGTGGATGTGGCACCTGTGGTGCCTCGAGGGCTCGGACGTAGACGGCGCGCTCGAGACGGTCAACCAGCTCGAGGACCCGAAGGAGGAGGCGCTCCAGTGGGGGGAGCAGTGGGACCTAACGCGGTGCGATACGGATTGGCAGGTTCACGACGGCAAGCCGGCGCCCGTCTAGCCCTCGAGCTGCACCAACTTGACGCCCCCGGTATACCCGCGTATACTGGGGGCGCAGGTGTATACCCACGACGACAAGGAGCCCCGCCCGATGCTGGTGATGGTGAGCAACGCAACCGGAACCTTGGTGGACGAGCTGGCGACCCGCTTCCGCGGCCAGCTCGGCAACCTCGTCTCGGTGGGCGGCTGGCGGTCTACGGTCCTCCCCCAATTCGCGCTGGATAACGGCGAGTATCCCGCGTGGGTCAAGGGGGAGCGCGCCCGTATGGCCCCGCTCCTCCGCCTCTGCGACGACGCCGAGGCCCTCGAGCTCGAGCACGGGGAGCGCCCGCGCTTCGTCACCGTGCCCGATGCGGTGGGCGACCGGGAGCGCACCCTCGAGCTCTGGCGGCAACATGCGCCGTGGTTCCGGGCGGTCTACCAGTGGCCGCTGGCCCTGGTGGTTCAGGACCGGATGGAAGTGCGCCACGTCAAGGCGCTCAAGGTCCAGCCTGACGTGATTTTCGTCGGCGGCTCGGGCAACGCCCGCAAGCTCACGGGCTGGAAGTGGGCCAGCCTCGCCGGCTGGTGCAAAGCCTTCCCGCGGGTCCATGTCGGGCGGGTCAACAACTACGCCGGGGCCGCTCGCTGCCTCGAGCTCGGGGCCGAGTCCATCGACGGGACCGGCTGGATGTGCACCACGCGCCAGCGCCTCGAGCTGGTGCGATTCCTCGAACACCAAAAGGCGGTGACTGCATGACCTTCCTACCTCTCCCCCAGACCGAAGCCGTCGCGTTTGACGCGGTGGTGGAGGCGTGCCCCTTCCCCATCACGCGGGACCGGATCGTCGCCCACTGCCGCGACGAGTCCCGCACCATCACCCCCGCGATGGTGGACGCCGCCCTCGCCCGCATGACCGCCGCGGGTCGCATCGAGCAGGCGGGCGCCACCTCCTACCGGCTCGGGCCACAATGAACGCCCTGGCCCTCCTGCTCGCGCTCATCGTGCTGCCCCCGTGCCAGACTGACACCGACTGCGGGGAGCCCACCGCCGACGAGCTGGCGAATGAAGCGCGCTACCAGCGCGACCGCGCCGCCGCTGCCGCCCTCATGTTCGTCCGCATCCCGGACGGGCTCCCCATCGACAACCTTGAACCCGACTGAGGCCATGACCGCCCCCTACCACTGGACCCCCGAGCTAAGGACCGTCCCCGTGACCGCCAACCGCTGGACCCCCGATTATGAGAGCGTGACCCTCGATGAGGCCGAAGCCGAGTGCCGGCGCCTCGAGGCCAAACTCAACGAGCTGCGCGAAAAGCGCGAGGAGCTGGAGCGCGAGGAGGAGCGCGTCGAAGCCGCCTTTCAGGACGCCTACAACCGCGGCGCCACCGAGCTGCGCGACATTCACCGCGAGGAGGAGGACGTACTCGAGGCCGGGCGCGCCCTCGCTGCCGCCGAGGCCAAGCTCCGCGCCCGCCGCCAGACCGGCGCCTACCCCGCGAAGCAGGTGATGCCGTGATCCTCGTCCTGCTGGTCGGGCTCGCCTTCTTCGCCGTCCACATGCTGCACTGGTGGCTGTTCGACCTCCCCCGCGAGCGCCAGCTCGAGGCCCTCGAGCGGTACCGCGCCCGCAAGGCCCTGGACGACTCGCCCCCCGCCGGGTAACCTTCCACCCCCCGGACGACCTCGAGACTCCTCCGGTGGGGGTACGGACACGCAAGGCACCACACTCAAGGCCCCAGCCCTCACCCGGCTGGGGTTCTTGCGTTTCACGCTCCCGCCCCCCAACCTTGTGACTTCTCCACACTTCGAGGACTCTTGACCCGCACCCGCCGGCCTGAAATACCCTTGCATGACCGCGTGCTCATACGCCCCATCCCGCCGGCAGAGCAAACCAAGAGCGGCCTCCACCTGCCCCCCAGCGCCTCAAGCGCCGAGGTGCCCGCAGTCGGTACCGTGCTGGCCGTGGGCGCCGGCAGGACCACGGACTACGGCCTGACCATCACCGTGCCGGCCCTCGTCAAGCCGGGCGCCGTCGTGCGCTACGCCAAGCACGCCGGGGTACCAGCCGGCACCGAGGAGGAGCCGTCCCTCGTCCTCGTCCGCGCTGGGGACGTGCTGTCCGTGCTGTGGGGGGAGGAGGCCGGGCGGTGACCTCGACCAGGAGGGGAGCGTATGTGCCTGCGCTGTCTGCGAAACGCCGAAGGTGTTCCGTCTGCCGCCGTGACCTCGAGCCCGACCGCCAGCAACGCCAGTGCCGGCCCTGCCATGCCGCCTACATGCGCCTCTGGCGCGCCCAGCAACGCCAGAACCGCGAAGCCGCCCGAAAGCTGTCCGCCAGACTCGCCGGGGTGTTGGGGTGAGTGCGGCTGACGGGGGGGAGGGGCACGCGAAGCGCAGGAAGCCCCGTAAGCCACGCAACCAGCCCGAGGCTCCCGGTGGTGCCGTGGTGCGGGCGGAGCCCGTAGGGGCACCCCCTGACCTCGAGGAGGACGCCCCCCGGCTCATCACCCTCCCACGCGACCCCAACCCCTACCCCCTCGAGGAGCAACTCGAGCGCGCCCTCCAATGGCTCGCCCTGGGCCGCACACTCCGCCAGCTCTGCCGCATCGACCCACGCATGCCCGCCAGCTCTGACCACCTCCGCGAGAAGTTCGGGGCGAGCGAGGAGCTGAGGGGACGGTACGCGTACGCGAGGGATCGGGGCCTCGATGCCATGGCCGAGGAGCTGTTGGACGTAGCCGACGACGGGCGCAACGATTGGGTGACCATCGAGCGGGGCGGGAAGCCGGTGCGCGTGGTGGACCGGGAAGCCGTTGCCCGGAGCCAGCTTAGGGTGGACACCCGGAAGTGGTACCTCTCGAAGCTGGCGCCCAAGCGGTACGGCGACCGGCTGGACGTGACGAGCGGGGGCGAGAAGATCGCGCCTCAGAGCCTAGTCCTGGGGGATGTGGTGGTCGTGTTCTAGTGTCGGGATACTGTCGGCAGGTGATAACCGGATTCTCGGGAAAACACTTCGGGGAGGTGACAGCATGGCGACAGTAGAGCTCGAGGGCCTCGAGCGGTGAGCGTCCTGCTCCGGCTGCTCCTCCTCGAGGGCGTCCGCCCAGGCGCCGCGGTGCCGGCACCGACCCCGCCGACCTATGCCGAGCTGGTGCGGGAGAATGACCGGCTCCGCGTCAGCCTCCAGCACATCCAGAGCACGGCGCAGGACGCGCTGGGGCCGAAGCCGTGACCGGGGCCGACGAGCTGGCGGCGCTGGCCCGCGCTCGAGCGGAGGCCCTCCGCCGGCTGATGCCTGGCACCCGAGGCCGACGCCGGCAAGACCTCGAGGCCGGCGCCGTGGCCCTCGAGCTGATGGCCGAGGGCGTGGGCAAGCTGGACCGCGCCGGCCAAAGCCTGGCCGACGCCTTCAACGAGGAAGCCGAGGGGCTGGCGGTCGAACTCTGCCCGCACTGCCGAGCGGGGAGCGAGCGGACCCCCGCCTACCGCGTGCAGGGCGACGGGGGCTCGATGTGGTGGCACGATGGCGAGGGCGGCGCGGTCGCGTGCCTCGCAGCCGTCGCGCTCGAGCTGCGCGAGCGCGTCCTCGAGCGGATCGCAGCGCAGGCGCAGGCCGCACGCGGAGCGCGTGGGCGCGTGATGTGAGTGGGTGTTTTGGGTCCCATCTGGGTCCCATCTGGCACCCCTGACGGTGTGGTCCGGGGGTTGGTGTAGTTGGTTAGGGTCCCATCTGGGACCCCTCACAGGGGGAGGTATCGCATAATGCAAACGGCGGAGCGTGAAGTAGCGGAGAAGTGGTTGGTGGAGTTGCAGGCGGAGCGGGACGCGTTGGCGGAGCGGTTGACGCGGATTGCGGCGCATAAGTGGCCGGCTGATGTGACGACGACGGAGCGGGTGTTGATCGAGAACCAGTTGACGGCGATGCAGAGTTATTTGCGGTTTTTGGAGAAGCGGCTGGCGATCCACACGAAGGTGGAGGTGGAGGCGGTGAGTCGGGCGGACAAGGCGCAGAAGGAGGCGGAGGAGAAGGACGCCTACCGGTACGCGCATGCGGAGGAGCGGGTGGTGAAGGGGCAGAGTCAGGCGGTGGAGGAGAAGTTGGCGGCGGCGCGTGATGCGGCGGACGACGACGACGGCCCAGGCGACGAGAAGGAGGACTAGGCGGATGCTGATTTCCCTGGTGGTGGTGCTCATCGTGTTGGGGTTGGTGTTGTGGGGGGTGCAGCAGTTGCCGTTGGACGCGACGATCAAGCGGTTGATTTACGTGGTGGTGATCATTTTCGCGGTGTTGTACCTGTTGAAGGCGTTCGGGCTGTTGTCTGGGACGGTGCCGCGGTTGTGAGCCGGGGCCTGGCGTTGGCGTTGGTATACGAGTGCGGCCATGTGGTGGGCGCGGGGCGGGAGCTCGCGCTCAGGGGGGAGTGTCCGGGGTGCAATGTGGCGCGGTTGTCGGTGGTGTTGGTGGGTCATACACGGGAGGGTCGGCGCATGACGAGGCATCGGGACGGGGTGGAGTCGGGACCGTATCGGTTCCAGTACCAGTGTGGGCATGTGGTGACGCGGGAGGCGGGGGACCCGGCACCGCCGCGGGGGCCGCAGTGTCCGGCGTGTGTGCAGGCGGCACAGGAGGCGGCGGCGGTGAGCCGGTCGAGTGATCCGGCGTTGGTGGACCCGGCGGCGGAGCTGATGGAGTGGTTCGAGGAGGGGATCGAGGAGGCGGAGGCGGAGCAGCGGTCGGAGCTGGCGGCGTGGTTGCGGGTGGGGATGGACCTGGCGCGGATGGCGTTTCACGCCCAGGCCGACGCCGAGCTGGAGCCGAAGTGATGGTGCGGCTGTGGCAGGGGGTCCTGGTGCTGCTGGGGTTGGCGGTGGTGGCGCTGATCGGGTGGGCGATCGCGGGGGCGATCGTGGCGCGATGAGCGAGGCCATCGTGTGGGACGGGTTCGAGGCGGCGTTGCTGGGGACACTCACGTGCCCGGACGGGGTGGAGCGGGCGGTCTACAGCGTGGGGCACATGGTGGACGTGCTGGTCGAGCGGGACGGCATGACGCCGGAGGACGCGGAGGAGTACCTGGCCTTCAACGTGTTGGGGGCGTATGTGGGGCCGGCGACCCCGTTGCATGTGAGCTGGACGTGGCCGTTGGACCTGATGGTGCCGGCGGCGGAGGGGGCGGGATGAGCGGGCTCAAGCCGGTGCCCGTGTTCGAGGCGTTCCCGAAGCAGGTGGAGTTCGTGCAGGCGGTGTTGAGCCGGCAGTACAACTACCTGCTGTACGGGGGGGCGATCCGCGGGGGCAAGACGTGGCTGGGGTTGGCGATCCTGTTGATGTTCTGCCGGCTGTGGCCGCGGTCGCGCTGGGCGATTGTGCGGAAAGACTTGCCGACGTTGCGGCGCAACATCATTCCGACGTTCGAGAAGATGCGGCCCACGTCGTTCATGAAGCCGTTGTACCAGGCGGAGTGGACGTACACGGCGGTGAACGGGAGCCAGTTGATCCTGTTCCCGGAGTCGATCAAGGACGACCCCGAGCTCGAGCGGTGGAAGGGGCTCGAGGTGAACGGGTTCCTGTTGGAGGAGCTCCCGGAGTTGAAGGAGCGGAGTTTCTGGAAGTCGGTGGAGCGAGCGGGGAGCTGGATCATTCCCGACCTGGCGGTGCAGCCGCCGCCCTATGTCTTGGCGACGTGCAACCCGAGTCCGGGGTTCGTGAAGCGGCTGTTCCGGGACCCGCATCATGCGCGGGTGTTGCGCCCGCCGTGGTACTTCTTGCAGGCGAAAGCGAGCGACAACCCGCACATCCCGGAGGAAGTGAAGGAGAGCTGGAAGCACATGCCGAAGGCGGCGTACGAGCGGTTCGTGAATGGGTCCTGGGACAACATGTCGGGGATGGCGCTGGCGGAGTTGAGCGACAAGCACCACATGGTGACGCCTTTCCGGGTGCCGGAGTATTGGCGGTGGTACGCGAGCTTCGATTGGGGGTTCAGCCATCCGTGGGTGTTCATGGTGTACGCGACGAACGAGGACGGCGAGGTCTACCTGGTGGAGACGATCCGGGGCCGGCGGGACCGGGACGTGGAGATTCTCGACAAGATCGGGAGTCACCTGGAACGGATGAAGCTCCCGAAGAAGCGCCTCGAGGTGATCTACGCGGGGCACGACTGCTGGCATGACGTGAAGGCGCGCGGGCAGGGGGAGGTGCAGAAGGAGAGCCAGCCGACGACGGCGGAGCGGTTCGCGGACGTGGGCCTGGCGTTGTCGAAGGCGAACCTGTCGCGGGTGACGGGGCTCAGGAACATGCGCGAGTGGTTGGCCTGGACGCCGATTGAGGAGCACGGGCCGGAGCGGGTGCCGCGGTTCAGGATGTTCAGGACGCTCAACAACCTGCGGACGTTCGATTCCCTGAGTGAAATGATGTTGGACCCCGACGACCCCGAGGACGCGCTCAAGACCGATGCCGACCCGGAGAGTGGCGAGGGTGGGGATGATCCGTACGACTGCCTGCGGTACGGGCTGGCGTCGAGGCCCACGGCGGCGGTGACGCAGTTCGCGGAGGACATTCCGAGTGCCTGGGACCCGGCGGTGCTGGCGTACGAGGCCGACCGGCTGGCGCGGGGACTGCCGCCGGTGCCGGGGCAGGAGAAGCCGAAGCCGGGGAAAGACCTGGCGGCGGGGGCAGGCTTCTAACCGGGGGGTGTGACCGTGACCTTCTTCTGCCTGATCGTCCTGTTCGTGGTGCTGCTGGCCGGCGGGTCCGGTGGGCCGTCACGACCTAACACGGGGGTGTGACAGTGGCGCGAGCGACCGAGAAAGAGCTGGCGGCGGCGCGGGCGAAGGTGGAGATACGGCGGACGGCGATGCGCCAGGCGAGCGCGTTGAAGCTGGCCGCGGTGCAGCGGTTCGAGGAGACGGCCAAGACGGTGGCGGCGGCGGAGAAGGAGCTCGAGCGCCTGGAGGACCAGCGGTGACCATAGGCTACACGCAGCTCTACCCGACCCTGGAGCGGGCAACGATGGTGGCGACGACCGACTACGCGCAGGACGGGCGGGTGACGGCCTACCAGTGGGTGGACCCGCACCGGGTCCCGCCGGCACCGGTGCGGTATCTTCGCAAAATCTCGTGGTGGCGGGGCGGGGGCTGGGAGTTGTTCGAGGAGACGAGCGGGCGGTGGACGATCCTGGTGCCGGGGGATTGGCTGGTGGTGGAGCGGATCGGGTGGCGGCGGGTGGCCGAGGGGGCGTTCCCGCGGCAGTGGACGCCGACCGAGCCGCCGCTCGACGCGCTGCCCGGCTTCGACGCGCCGCGGTACCTGGCGGAGCTGGAGACGCTCGCGATTGCGGTGCTCAAGACGCTGGACCCCCATCCCTATGCGGTGGTGGGCTACTTGCCGGACGCCACCGGGCTCTGCCTGGTGACCCAGGAGGCGATGTGGAAACTGGACCTTCCCCATCCGGCGCTGGACCCGGAAACGCAAGTCACCCGGATCACGGAACAGGTAATCGAGAAGTGGGAACAGGCGCGGGGCCGAGCGCCGAGCGCGATCACAGCGGACGGCACCCTGTAACCGTTCACGTCCTACCGGGGGTTCCAATGGTGCATCTGGGGAATGTCACGCACATCATGGCGCACCATGCGCTGGACGAGAACCAGGTTGAGGCGGTGGGGAAGGTCCGGGACGCCGCGAAGGCGCTGGCCCTGGTGATCCTCGAGGTGGTGCCGACGTGTCCCGACCAGCAGGTGGCGTTGCGGCGCGTGCGGGAAGCCATGATGAACGCCAACGTCGCCATTGCGCTCCGGGGGGACGGATGAAGATGAAGCACCGTCCGCCCAAGTCGGCCCCGGTGACGTTTGCCGAGTGGCGGAAGCCGGAGCACGCCCACAAGCTGGTGACCCGCGGGGAGCTCCTGTATTTCCTCGACCAGCAGGCGACCTTCCTGGAGCGCCGGCGCCCGATGAAGCGCCTCTCGATCTTCCTGGGCGACCAGGTGCTCCGCTACCGGAACTGGCTGGTTCACCGCCGGCGGGCGAAGCTGGATGCTGCGACCCGTGCCTGAGTGGGTGGTGGGGGTCCTGGCCCTGGCGGCATTCGTCGCGGGCGGCGGGATGGGCTGGGCTGGGGGCTACATGACGGGCCGGCGGCACGCGGACAACATCCGGGCGACGGGCCTCCCCACGATCAGTGCCAAGCCGGTCGTCCGCCGGGACGCCGAGACGCGAAGCATCAGCCCGCAGAGCAAGCGGGACCTGGCCGAGGGCCTGGCGACCATCGCCCGGAGTGAGGGCCGGCCCGTCAACATGAAGGACCTGGAGCGGGAAGCCGAGCGCATCCTCCAGTCCGAAATGGAACCGCCCACCGTGTAATTGTTGACCCTAGCCTGGGCAAACCGTAGTTTCGGGGATGAGGTGGAGCGTTTTTAGACGCCCAACTGCCCCCGGAGCCACCAAATGTTTGACACCCGCCTGCGCCTTGCCCCGGCGCCGACGTGAAGGATTGCCCGGCGATTCGGCCCGACCCGCTGACCCCAGACCCCCTGGACGGTCAGCGGGTTGCGTTTGCCCGGATGCTGTGGACGAGCCAGGACGACGCGCTCCGAGCTCGGGACCGGGAAATCGAGGGTAACGTCAGGATGCTGGCGGGCCAGCAATGGGCCGTCTACTCCCCGATGTTCAACCGGTACATCGACGTATCGCAGTACCTCTCCGAGGACGAAAAGAAGTGGCGGCAGCGGCCCGTGGTGAACCGGATTCTCCCCTGGTTCATCTTGACCCACGCGAGGATGACAGAAAACCCGCCGGTCTTGACGATGGTGCCGGGGCCGGACGCCCTCGACGCCATTGCCGCCGAAACGTTCGACACCGTGTTCAAGACCCTCTGGCGCCAGCTCGGGATGCCGGACGCGATGGACCGGCTCATGGCCTGGATCATCGTGGGAGGCCGGGCCTACACGCAGACCCGCGTGGACCCGCGGCGGGGCGAGGCGTTCCCCTGGGTGGGCACCGCCGAGGTGATGATGCTCGACGCGAACAGCGCGACGGGGTTCCTGGTGGGACCGGACGGCCAGCCCGTGACCACCGAGCGCGACGACGTGCCGATGGACGAGCAGGGGAACCCGGTGGGCGTGCTCGACCCGGAAACGGGCGAAATGGTGCAGCTCGCGGAGCCCTACAGCGAGCCCGAGGGCGAGCTGGTGGTGGACGTGATGAGCGCGATGGAGTGCCGGGGGGAGTGGAGCCCGGCGCCCTGGCACGAAAAGGCGTGGCACCAGCAGAAGGCGTTCCTCACCCCGGAGGAGCTCTACCTCCGCACCGGCGCCGACGTACTGCCGGATACCACGACGGTCGCGGATTCGGGCGATGAGCTCCGCCGGCTGCTCTTTGGGAGCGGCTACTTCGGCACCACCCTCGAGCAGGTGATCGGAAGCCAGACCAGCCAGGGCATGAACGCCGCCGGCGGGCTCTGCGAAATCATCACCACCTGGATGAAGCCGTACAAAGGCTATCCGCAGGGCCGGCTCCTGGTCACCAGCCCCAACCGGGTGCTGTTCGACGGGCCGCGACCGGGCCAACTGCCGTTCACGTCGCCCATCCGGGCGTATGACTTCATCCGTATCCCTGGGCGGACGCACGGCAGCACCCCGCAAGAGGCCATGAACGCCTTGAACCGGGCCTACAACCGCGGGTGGGCGCAAATCCTCGAGCACCGGAACCTGGTGACCAACCCGAAGGCCCTGGTGGACAAGGGATCGGGCTTGGGCAACGTCGAAATCACCAACGAACCGGGCGAACACTACGAAGTGACCCGCCGGCAAGGCGTCCCGCCCTTCGAGTGGATATCGCCGCCGCCGCTCGGGAGCGATGTGTGGCGCACCCAGGAGATGCTCCGCAGCGAAATGGACGATTTGGGCAACCTCCGGGGCACCGAAGGCGCACCCCCGACGCAAGACGCCTCCGGCGAGCTGGTGAAGGAGCTCCGGCTCAATTCCGACCGCTTCCTCGGACCCACAATGCGCCAGGTGGTCACCGAAATCGGTCGGATGGGCCAGGACTGGAAGGCGATGCTCCCGCTGGTGTGGACGCAGGAGAAACTCATCAGCTACGCCGGCGAGGATAACGTCGCCCGCACCATCGTGGTCATGCCGGAGCTGTTCGAGAAGGGCGTCGTCAACATCGTGCCGGACGCGGAGTCCATGCTGCCCGAGGGGCGGGGCGAGCGCCAGGCGCGCATCTACAAAATGTGGCAAGACGGCATGTTCGGCGTCCCGCCGCAGGCGCCCGAGGCCCTCAAGAAGTATTTCGAGCTCTCCCGCTTCCCGCACCTCTCGAGGACCGCCAAGCCGGGCGGGGCCGACCGCCCCACCGCCGAGCGGTTCCTGGGCGCCCTGGTGAGCGGTGCGACGACCGCGGACCAGCTCCCCTGGAAGCCCTGGTACGACGTGACGGTCCACCTGGACACCTTCACCACGTTTATGAAGGCGCCGGAGTTCCTCACGCTGGACCCGATGATTCAGATGCAGCTCGAGGCCCGCTGGCAGATGATGAGTGCCGTCCTCCAGCAGCAGCAGATGGCCGAAATGCAGCAGCAGCTCGCGATGGCGGGCATGGCGGCACAGGCCGAGAAAGGCCCGCCCGGCAAGAGTGTCCGGGGGGAGCAGCCGAGTGCGCCCTCGATCACGCCGCCGCCGGCCTCCGGGTCGCCGCCGAAATCCCTGGGAGGGAAGCCCATGCCGGGCCAGCTCTCGTCCTCAATGCAGTAGGAGAACACCGTGGCTGACGTAGAAACCCCCGCCCCCGCTGCACCCGCTACGCCTGCCGCGCCCGCGGCACCGTCGCCTAGTGCTGCGCCCGCGGTCAGTGCCGTTCGGGCCGCGATTGACGCCGCTCGAGCGAAGGTCGGCGCCGGCGAGAGCTTCGTGCCGGAGGACCAGCATAGTGACCGATACCTCGAGGAAATGGAGCTATCGGGTGAGCAAGAGCCGAGTGCGGAGGAGGCGCTTGCCGCCCACGGACAGCCGCGAGTGCCTGCCGGCGTCCCGGAGGGAGGCCAGTTCACGACCGCGGCAGAAACCGAGGAAGGCGAGGCGGAAGAAGCACCCGAGGCGGAGGCCGCTCCCGAAGGGGAGGAGGCGGCTGAGGCCACGGGACTCGTCGTCAAGCTGCCGGGTCGGCGCCCAGGGGACCCCGAGCTCGAGATTGAGCTGAGTGACCAGGAGACGGCGGATCGGCTCCGGCAGATGAGCAACGGCTACATGCGCGGCGAAGAAGTGCGCCAGGCGCAGGAAGCCATTCTCCAGGACCGGCAGGAGCGGGAGCAGTTCAAGGACATGGTGCGGACGGACCCGATTGGGTTCATGGTGGAGAACCTCGACCCCGACATTCAGGCCGAGACAGCACTCTACCTGCTGACCCAGCCGGCTATCTGGCAGAAGGTGTTGCCGGACCTCAAGGTGATTCTCACGAACCCCTCAGCCCTCCGGGTGGCCCAGAGCGACCTCAAGGCCCGGCGGTTCGAGATCAAAGAGCAGCTCATCGAGCGGAACGAAGCTCGAGCACAAGTACGCGAAACGACCCGCGTAATGACGGAACAGGTGCGCGCCCTGATCCCGGCAGACTTGCCGGCGCATGAGGCCGACGCGCTCCTGGGAGGGTGCCTGAATGATTTGGCGCAGGCGGTTCAGCGCGGGGTGCTGGCATCGACGGATAGCCAGGACCTGGTGGTGATTCTCGCCCGGCGCCTCGCGCATCACGGCATCGACCCGGTGGTGGCAGCAGCCCGCCTCGCCGCCGGGGGCAAGACGACCGCACCGAAGAACGGCCAGGCCCCCCGGAAAGCGCCCTTTGCGGCGACTCCCGCGGCCCCTGCCGTGCCCAAGGTGAAGGTGACCGCCCAACGCCTCAAGGAACAACAGCGCATCAAAGCTGCCGCCGGCATGGCGAGCCCACCGGGCTCCGTCAATCCGTCCTCGGCTGCGTCGTTGGTCCCGAAGGGCACCGGCGTGAAGGGCGCCATCGCAGCCGCTCGCGCCAGGCTGGCGAGCGGAGGGCACCTCACCTAGCAGGACCGTAGGAGTTACCAATGGCTGCAACGAGCCGGCGGGTAGACCTGGACGCTGCCATGAAGGTCATTTTCCAAGAACCCGTTGTCGCCAACGTGGTTGAGGACAGTGAGCTCATGAAGTTCATCGACCAGGATGCCAACGTCGAGTACAAGAACACCACCGGCGGGCGCTACGTCGAGCGGTCGCACGACTTCAGGAAGGGCGGGAGCGCCGGGATGCGCTCCGAGAGCGACTACATCCCGGTGGCGAACAAGCCGAAGTACCGGAACAGCCGCATCAAGCTGCGGAAGCTCCAGGGCTCGGTGGAAATGAGCGGGGACGCGATGCGGAGGGTCCGTCACGACGAGGGCGCCTTTCTGGACTATATGGACCGGATTCTCCCGGACTGCGTGGTCCGCATCGTCAATAGCATCGACCGGCAGTACGTGGGCACGGGCTTTGGTCACAAGGCGCGCATTGCGGCCAAGGGCGCGGGCGGGTCTGCCGCGGCCAACTACATCGACGTGGATCGGGCCTATGGTGTGACGGGCCTGACGGACGCCTGGAAGGTGTTCCTCGAGGGCGACTCGATTGTGTTCTCGTCGGGCGCCACCGGTGCCACCCTCAAGGCCGGTACCCTCCAGCGGTTCGCCATCGTGGCCGACATTTCCGAGGACCTGAACCGCATCTTCCTCGAGAACGACGCGGGCGGGCTGGTCGATGCGACCCTGTTCACCAACACCGCGGTGAACGACTACATCTTCGAGGGCGACAACGCGGGCGCGTCGGTGCAGGACCCGTTCGACACGGAGTACCGGGAAATCTCGGGCCTCCTGGCGGGCGTGGACGACGGCAACATCGTGGCGACCTACCACAACATCGCTCGCTCGGGCATCCGGCTCTGGCAGGGCATGATTATCGACTCCTCGAGCGCCAGCCTCGGGTTCAACTCGCAGATGAGCGAGGACCTCCTGGTGTACGCGGACGAGACGGTAGCCGAGCGCGGCGCCGGCAAGATCACCCACCTCATCATGTCCCGGAGTGCGAATCGCGGGTACTGGAAGTCTCTCAAGGGCGACCGGACCATCAACGACCCGCGGGGCAGCTACACCGGCGGCAAGAGCTCGGGGCTGGAAATCATCCTGGGCGACCGGACGGTGACGCTCAAGGTGGCGCGGAAGCTCCCGCCGCAGCTCGCGTTCGGGATGCAGAAGGACACCTGGAAGCGGTATGGGCTGGGCCAGTTCGAGTGGGACGATGCGACGGGCGCTATCTGGAACCGCGCCACGGATGCGACGGGCCGGCTCGACCAGCTCTACGCGGTCGGGAACATGTACGAGGAGCTCGAGTGCAGCGCACCGCGCAAGAACTTCCGTATCGACAACCTCACCGCGACTGCGTGAGGTAGCTCGACCTATCGCCTGGGTGCCAGCATCCCGCTGGCGCTCATGGCGTGGGAGCTCGAAGGGGGCTCTATGATCGGGGATAAGGCAGTCAACAAGAACGCGCAGCACGCCCGGCGCGACCTCATCGTACCAATCATCACCGCCATCAGCTTGACGGATGCCGTCGTGTGGGAATGGCTCCCAGGCTTCGCGGGCTACATCGTGGACGTGCAGAGCTACAACCGCACGACCGCGGGCGCCGTCACGTTCAAGGTGCGAACGGGCGGGGCCAGCTATGCGGCGGGCCGTTCGGCCATCACCGACCTGGTGGCGGTCACGGCTTCCCGGCAGTCGGCAGTGCTCTCGACCACGTTGGCAAACCGGCGCTTCTCCTCGGCGGAGGTGATTCGCGTCGGCCTCACCACGGACGGCACGGGCGCGCTGACCAACGGCAGCATCATCGTCACGGTGCGCCCGCTCCTGGGCGGGGAGTATTGAGCTGTGGTTCGGCACGTCACGGTTTCGAGTGAGCGGGATACTCCGCTCGACGTTCTGGCGGTCCTCCGCCAGATCGACCCGGACCTCGAGCTGGTCTACATCGGGAACGGGCAATGGTGGGTGGGAGCCGTGACGGCGCCGAACAAGTATCGGTATCGCAGTGGGTTCCGCATCATGCAGCGGGTCCTCCGGGCGCTGGACCCGGACCCCTGCCTGGCGATGCACGCGGAGCTCGAGTGCCAAGGGTTCGCGCTGTTGAGCGCGTGGAAGGGCGAGCCGGGCGGGCACATGATTGACGACACCCGCCGGCGCGATTGGGAGTGGCGCTATGACCCCGACCGCAACGCCTACCAGGAGGAGCAGCGTCAGGAGGCGTCACGGCTGGCGCGGCTGGGGAGCAAGGTCCGCGAGTTTCTCAAGCTCGAGAAGAAGTCACTAGTGCGCGCCATGCAGGGCAACCCGTTTATCGGATGGAGGAAGCAACCCAATGGCTAAAGAGATGGGCCGCAAGGTCCTTGACGAGGGCGCCTTCGAGGAGGCGCAGAAGGAAATCGCGCTCACGCCGCACAGCGCGATGGGGCCGCGGGTCCTGGCGAACTCGCCGGACTCGGAGGTGACCCAGCCGGAGGTCGAGGACAAGCCGGAGGACCTGAACAACCCGGTCGGCCCGGTGTTCGAGGAAACCGGCTTCAATCAGATGGGACCGCACTACCTCGAGGCGGCACCGAAGGCCCCGCCTGGCACCATGAAGGCGGACGAGGTGGGCGCGTACCTCCGCGAGAACCCGGAGGCGGTGGACGCGGTGCTGATCGTGGAGCTCGACCGCCCGGACGGGCCGCGGGTGACGGTGCTGCGGCAACTGCTGGCGGCGGAGAAGAAGAAGGCGGAGCCGCGGCAGGACACCATCGAGCAGATCGAGGCGCTGATCGAAGCCGAATCCGACGAGGAGGAGTAAGCCATGCTGCCGCGAGCTATCGCAGTCACGCACGCAGTCACGGCGGTAGCCGCGGCGCAGGCGCCGGAAGTGGCCTACCTGAACCGCGGCAACCGACAGGCCGATGGGACGACGACCCGCCGCGCGCAAGTGTACCTGGTCGGCCTGGGCGCCGCGACGGGTGCCACGGTGCGACTCCAGGGGCTTCGGGTAGGCGGGGACCCCGCGGTCGATGCCGATTGGGTGCTCTTGAGCCCGGCCCTCAGCGCGGTCGGATTAGGGCCAATCGTTGAGGTCCTGGGGATGCGGTGCCGCGTGGTCGCCATCAGCAACGGGGTTGCTGGCAGCGTGGTGAGCAACGTGTTCTACGAAAACGTGGGGAGCTAACCACCATGATGAGCCGACGCTCCAGCCTGATCCTGCCGCGGAAGTTCCGTCGCCACCTGACCGGCGCCACGACCGGGGGCGGGGGCGGAGGGTTCACGACCCTGGGACCGAACGCGCCGCCCGGCCTCGTCTCACCGTGGCCGGACTTCCTGGGCGACACGCTGCCCTACAAGAACGACGTGTATGGCCCGGCCAACCTGTTCAACATCTACGGCTGGGGCTCGGTGTGGGATGATGCGCGTTGCTACACCATCGAGGACGACCCGGACGGGCCGGTCGGCAAGGCGCTCCGGCTCAACTTCTACGCCTACAACAGCCCGCGGAGCGGGGTCGCCTGGGCGGGAACGGCGGGGATGGGTGGTCCGCCCTGCAAGGGGTGGATGCAGCCGCGGCTCTTTGACGCGAGTGTGGGCCGGCGGTGGAAGAAGCTCTACATCCACATGTGGCAGAAGTGGTCGGCCAACTTCTCGCTCGAGTGCCGGCTCTGCACTTACACCGTTCACTACACCGGCACATGCCAGGCCGGCTCCACGGTGTCGAAGGTCGTGGACCTCACCAAGGCGTGGACGCCCGGCGAGCTGGTGGGAAAGTTCGTCCGCCCAGGCACGTCCAGTCACGGCTGTCTCATCACGTCGAACGACGCCACGTCGTTCCTCTTTGAGGATCGGTTCAACTACTTCTCGGCGGGGGGCGCCTACGCGGTGTTCACCTGGGTGCCGACTGCGACGAATCAGAACTCCATCGGGGTCAAGGGCTGGTTTTGGCCGCGCACGGGGTGCCACTTCAACGGGCCGGTGGCCGGGCGGGGCGACGGCGCGATCCTGGGACCGTGGGACGCCCCGAAGGACGTAGATGCGCGCTCCGGCGAGAACCATTTCCACGGCTCCTGGGGCCTGAACACCGGCGTGCTGCCAGGGGAAATCTCGGACTGTCTCGGCACCCAGCAACAACTGCGCTGGGACCCGCCCTATCTCGAGGACGCGAACGACCTCCCGGTCTGGAACTCCGCCGGGCGGAACGAATACTTCCCGGATCGGGTGCCCATCACCTACACCGCCGGCACGACCCGGAAGATGGAGTACTACTACGAGCTCCCGACGCCGGGGGTCGCCAACGGGATATGGCGCGTCTGGCAGGACGGTATCCTGGTCAAGGAAAGCACCAGCGTGTTTTCCGTCGAGACGTACTATCCCGCCTCCGCGGTCGAATCCGCCGGCGCCGTGCCGCGTCCCATCATCGGCGGCGCGTCCCGGAACGCAGCCTACGCCGCCAGTAACCCCTACTTCGCGGGCCTCTGGAACGAAATGACCGGCGGCGGCGCACCGGGTCCCAATCTGCTCCCCGAGAACGATATGTGGAGTCAAATCTCGGCGTGCGCCGTCAGCGGAGCGCCCTGACATGGCGGGCCTGATCGGGACGCCCACCGACCTGTCGAGCAACCGCAACGCGGCGGTGGCCTTCGACACGTCTCTCACGCCGCCGGCGGGCTTCAACCGGGCGTGCTTTGTCCTGATTGCGGTGGACAACAACACGATAGCCAACCCTGGCATCACGACCCCGACCTATGACGGGGTGGCGATGGAGGTCGTGGGGAGCCCGTTCCCGCTCGTCAACAGCGACCGACTGATTGCCGCCTACGGTATCCCGGTGGCCGACGCGGCCTCGGGCGCGGTGACGCTCTCCTTCACCAAGGTGGACATTACCAACGCCTATCTCGGCAAGGCGTACTACTGCGACAACGTGGACCCGGCGGACCTGGCGAACACCGTGGTCACCGGCTCGCAGTCCGACGTGGCGACCACCCTGAATGTGAACGTGACCAACCCCGATACGACCAACGGCCTGGTGCTCGTCATGGTCGCGGCCTTTGATGATGCGAATACGGTCACCAGCGCGGGCGAGGGCACGCCGATTGGCTCCGCCCTTACCAATCCCAGCCCCACGGGCGGGGATCACAACATGTATTACCACTCGTTCCAATCCACCGGAGACGCCACGGTCGCGACCTCCTTCACCTGCGACGGGAACGTGGCTCGACTGCGGGTGATGGGGTTCAGCATCAACCACCTCCTGGGCAGCGGCGGTGGCGGCGGCGGCAGCAACCCGGCAGGCGTGAAGTGCTCGATAACCGATAGCAAGCTGGTGGGCGAACGGATCACGGCATAACCCAGGAGAGCGAGAGCCATGCGGTATCTAGGAGACTTCAAGCGCGGCCAGAGTATCTCGTTCCTTTGGGCGACTTACGCCGCCGCCGGGCAGTCTATCACACGGGCCACCAACGGCACGGTCGCCATCTACCGGGATGGCAACGTCACGCAGTTCACCACCGGCATCACGGACACCGAGGACTTCGATGGCGTGGTGGGGGTCCACCTGTGCGTTATCGACACCGCGACGGTTGCCAACTACCCCGCCGGCAGCGACTACTCCGTCGTGGTGAGCGGCATGGTGGTGGACGGCCTCAGTGTGAGCGCGGTGCTCGCCAGCTTCTCCATCGAGAACCGCGACCGCATGGTGGTGTCGAAGGGCGCCCTCGCCGCGGGCGGCGCGTCCAGCTTCACCCTCCAGGCGGGCCAGACCGCCGGGGTCAAGACCGGCGACGTGCTGCGGGTCCCCGGTAAGGGCCAGAAGTTCATCGAGACGTACAACGCGGGCACGGGCGCCGGCACCACCCGGAGCGCCTTCGGCTCGACCCTGGCCGCGGCAGACCAGTACGAGGTTATCTCGGCCCCGGACGGCGAGCCGATTGCTGCGGTGGACTACGCGACGGACGCCATCAGCGCCGCGGCCATGAGTGCGGCGGCGGTTTCCAAGATTCAGACCGGGCTGGCGACCACGGCGGGGCTCGCGGCCCTGCCGACCAACGCCAGTATTGGCGCGGTCGTTGATGGAAGCCTGGCGGCGGCGGGTGTCACGCTGGCGCGCATGGGCTCGCTCGACGTGAACTTCACCATCACCGGGTCGGTGCTCACCGTGCGAAACGCCGGCGGCGCGCTCCTGTTCACCCGGAACCTGTCGGTCGCGGCCCGTGACGCCCTGGCGTCGGCGGTTCCGCCGCCATGAACTTTCTCACCCTGCTCCTCCTCATCGAGGGGCGCGGGACCGCAACCCCCAGCCCGGCGCCGCCGGTGGTGGCGGCGTTGCAGCCACCCCTTCCCGGCGCACTCTACGCCTCCGAGGTGCTCGCCTGGGCGCGCGACGAGCACCCGGCGTTCGGGGACCGGCTCATTTCCATCAACCACGCGATGCGGCTGCTCTCGCGCATCCAGCATGAGCTCATGCAGGCGGCGCACCAGCGGGACAGCCAGTACTTGACGATGCGCTGGGGGGTGGCGCTGGCAATGGACGGGGCGAACAGTCTGGCGGTGGTGGGCGGGGGCACCTCCGGGGGCGTGCCGTCGCGGCCCTCGAAGTACTGGTACGAGGGGGTGCGGGCCAGTGCCGGCGCCCTGGTGCAGACCTTCAATTCGGTGCTCAACCCGGAGGGCCTCGAGGCGACCCGCGCCGCGACCGAGTGGCCGGCAGACGGCCTCAGCCTCCGAGACGTGCTCGCCAATTTCGCCCCGGACTCCATGATCGGGCAGTTGCTCCGGGTGGTGTTCGCCACCGGGGCCGTTCAGGAACGGCGCATCACCGGCAACACCATCGACACGATTAGCTGGGGCGTGCCGCTCGAGCCGCGGGCCGACCTGACCAGCCTCTACGGAGTGTTCGAGGTGGCCCTGGTGGCGCCGGGATACCTGGGCGTGCAGACCGCCATTCCCTCGACCTTCGAGGAGCGCGGGTTCCTGGTGCGGTTCGACCCGAACGGCTCGCCGTACATCGACCTGGCGCGGCCCATCATCATCCCGGTGGCGCTGGGCATTCCGCTCCCGCCCAACTTCGGCATCCCGGACGAGGGTGATGCCGTGTGGGCAGACGGCACCCGGCAGGCCATCAAGATTCGGCCCTACTCCGACCGCCGGCAGTGGGGCCGCTGGCGCACCGCCTACGTCCAGGGACAATCGCTGTTCCTGAACGGCTCCAGCGATTGGAGCCAGGTGACGAGCCTGGACATTCCGTTCGTGCCGGTCCCGCCGCCGATCACCAGGGTGGACGTGTTCCTCATGCTGCCGGACGCGGCCCGGAGTGCCTTGGTGTTGAGCCTGGCGAAGGAAATGGGGCGCCGAGCGGTGGCGCTCGATGTGATGAAGGTGGCGGACTACCAGGAGCTCAAAGCGATGGCGGAGAGTGCGGTCGGCCTCTGGCTCGACACGGTGGGCGGGGTGGGGATGGCCCGGAAGAAGTTCATCTCGGAGGTGTGGTAAGTGGCGACCTCAGCCGAAACCATCATCGTCGCCGCCCTGGGGCGGTCGGCCAAGAACCGCCCGGACTACCTCGCCACCAAGGCCGGGGAGCTCCTCGAGCATTGCGCGAGGGCGCTGGCGTCCTGCTATGCCGTCGCGGCGCGGATCAACCCGACCTTCTTCGCGGCGCAGGCGACGGTGCCGTACAGCCCGACCCCTGGGGGGTGGTTTCGGCCCGTCAACGCGGAGTCGGTGTTCCAGGTGGAGCACAACCTGTCCGGGCGGTGCGACGTGGTGCCGTTCGATGATGCAAGCTCGACCGGGCGCCCGCGGCTGTACGAGGTGGGCCAGGTGTTCTACAGTCTGGGCAACACCGGACAATCGACGGGAGTGGCGGACCCGCCCCAGAGCGGCAACCTGGTGTTTCTGTTTTCCGAGGCGCCGGCGACCCTGACCAGCCTGGGCCAGGTGTTCGGTTCGACGTGGCCCGACCGCTTCAACCAACTCCTGGTGGACGAGGTCGCCATCTACCTCGCCTTGAAGGACGGGCGGCAGGAGGAAATCGGGGAGCTCAAGGCGAACCGGGACGGCTGGCTCAAGCTGTTCGTGACCTTCCTCGAGCACGAAAACGCCGCAACGGTGTTCCGGCACCAGCCGCGCAGCTTCGCAGACCCCGGCCAGGTGAAACAGGGCGACCTGTTCGCCGGCGGCACTTCCGTTGTTTGAGCGCCCGCGGATCAAGCTGCCCTTTGGCGGCGGACTCGAGCGGGCCAGCGGCCTGTCCGAGCTCGAGCCGGGCGCGTTCCGGGACCTGCGGAACGTGCAGCTCTACGACGGCAAGGCGCAGGCGCGCCAGGGCCTCGACGTGCGGAGCGCCATCACGCTCAACAACGATGGCGTGACGCCCATGACGGACGTGCCGCACCTGTCCGCCTTCCGGGCGAACCGGGTCGGCATTGTGGTGGGCTACTACAACCCGACGCGAGTGATGCAGGTGTTCCTGACCGCCGCGACGGGCTTGAACCCGGTCCTGGTGGACTCGACCGGCGCCAACAGCACATGGGGGACGCTGGCGGTGGACGCCGGGCGCCCGCTGGTGTTCGGCGCGGAGGTGCAGCGGCAGTATGTGCTGGCGCACGACCACCCCCTCTATACGCGCCGGCTGGTCACCCGGTACTACAACCCGCTGAACGGGGCGGGCTTCAAGCTGGTCACCCTCCAGGCCAACCTGGACAACGCCGGCAACGCCGACGTTCGGTTCCGGGGCGTGACGCGGCACCTGTCGTATCTGTTCGGCTGGGGCTTCGGCACCGCGAGCGATGCCGACCGCCCGGAGATTGTCCGCAACAGCAAGCCGGGGGAGCCGCTGGTGTTCCTGCCGGAGCACTACTTCCTCGCGGGGATTCGCGGCGAGCCGGTGGTCCGCTGTGAATCGCTGGGCCAGGCGGGGCTCCTGGTGTTCAAGGAGACGGAGTTCCACATCATCGGCGGCTACGACCGGCAGACCTTCACGATTCAGCCGGTGGACGCCACCTACGGCCTGGGCGGGAGCCAGCTCGCGGTGGTGGTCGATGGCGTGTGCTACTTCTGGAGCCTGACCGGGCCTCGAGCGACGACCGGCGGGCCGAGCAAGGACCTGGGCTATCCCCTCGACGTGGAGGCCCCCGCGCCGGCGGACCTGGTGGCGAGCGGCGAGGCCAGCGACGGCTTTGCGTTCTTCAATCCGCGGCGGCGGGAAGTGGCGTTCGTGTTCGGCCAGCGCGGGTACGTCCTGCACCTCCAGGGCGACCGCCCCCGCTGGAGCTACCGCTCCTACGGCATCGAGCTCCGGTGTGCGGGGACCTTCTATACCGGCAGCGGCACCGCGGTGCCGACCGGCTACCCGGATGTGTCCACCAGCGCGCCGCTGGGCGCGAGCTCGTTCCGGGTCACCTGGATCAACACCGACGCGGTGGGCGACGAGACGGTGGAGTGCTGGCTCGCTCAGGGCGCGGGCGCGTTCACCAAGGTCGCGGACCTGCCGGTGACGGACCCCCTGGTGCTCACGTCGCAGAACTACGACTTCACCGGGCTTCTGCCTGGGACCACCTACACGGCGGCGTTCCGCTACCGCCGGGCGACGTTCTTTACGGACGGTTACAACAGCACCAACCCGCTTGATTGGCCGAACGTGCCGGCCCCGCTGTCGCGGGTCACGCAGGCGACGGATGCGGCGCCGGTCCCGCCGCCCCCAGGCTCGTTCGTGCGGGCGGGCTCGCCGGTGGGCACGGAGAGCGGTGGGAAGTTTTACACCAGCTATGGCTTCTCCTGGACGCGCACCGTGTTTGACGCGGGGAGCACGTCCGAGATTGTCGCCACGACGAGCGCGATCCCGCCGCTCGGTTCCGCGGTGGCCGGCTACAGCGGGCCAACAAGCGTGGTCGCGACGGCCCCGAATGCGCTGGGACCGTACCTGGTGACCTCGCCGCGGAGTCAGCGGTGGTTCTGGCTCCGGCACCGCCTGTCCGATGGCACCAAGACGGTTCCCGAGGGCTGCGCCACGAACCCCGTCACGATCAACCCGGTATGAGCGCGACCGAGCTGGCGCTGTTTGTCGGCCAAGGGCTGGGCAACGCGCTGTGCCTGGTGGACTCCGGCATCACGGACAACGAGGTGCGCTTCGAGGTGATTGCGACGACTGACCCGGTAACCCCGGATGGCGAGGGCGGGGAGTCGGTGTTCTGCGGGCTGTGGATCACGGTGACGCACACGATGGGGTGCCGGCTCAAGATCACGCCCTTTGTCGATATGGTGGCGAAGCCGGTGACGACCTGGGACCTCCCGAGCCTGGTGACGCGGGCCATCGAAACGCGGGAAGTGCCGATCAACGACGTGCTCTACGACAGCATCGACCCGAGCGTGGAGCTCGCCCGATTCTTTGCTCGCGGGCGCCGCATTCAGGTGAAGGTCGAGGTGCAGGTGCTCGAGGGCCTCTTTTATGTGGCCGGCGTAGGCGGTGGGGACCTCATCATCGAAAGCATCGAGATCGAGACGGACAAGGTGCAGGAGAGTCAGGAGACGGTGGCCGCATGAAGCTGAGTCAGGTGCGGTGCCAACTGTTCACCGGGGTGACGGCGCAGGTTATGTCCGACGTGAACAACTTCACTCGCGGGCTCTCGGTGACGATTACCTCCGCGGCGCCGGCGGGATTCGTGAGGGACCAGACGTTCATCGACGCGCAAATCAGCAGCGACGGCACCGCGGGCAACATGCAGGTGGCGCTCTTTTACACGGAGTAACGGTCATGGGCAAGAAAAAGAACGTATTCGACCAGGACGCCATCAGCCGGCAGCTCCAGAGCGAGGCGACCCGCTTGGGCGGCGGCAACGTCGAGCGGGGCGCCTACGAGGGCTACAAGGGGTGGGACCCCAGCAAGCAGTTCCAGGACTTCGCCGCGGCGGGGCTGGCGGGCGCGAAGGATCAAATCGGCATCCAGCTCGGGGACCTCGCCGGCAAGGCCGCGGGGAACGGGCGGCTCAACACCGGCTACTTCGACCTCGACCAGGGCGACGTGGTGCGGAATGTCTACGGGGACTACGCCCGTGGCGTGCAGCAGGCGGGGCTCCAGACCGCCGGGATGCTCCAGCAGAAGAACCAGGACCTCCTGGGCTACGGCCAGGAGCGCCGGAACACCTACCTCGACCTCCTGACCGGCAACGCCGACCGGGCGACCGCGGAGGCGAAGGCCAACAAGAAGAAGGGGTTCCTCGGGACCCTGGGGGACATTTTCAAGACGGGCGCGGGCGTGGCGGGCAGCATCCTCAAGCCGGGCATCTAAGGGGACACGAACATGGGCCGATTCAGTCCGACCGTCCTGCCGGAGCGCGACGACCCGTTCGGGGAGTTCGTGGGGGACCTGGGCGAGGGGGTGCTCAACTACGCGACCGCCCGCCGGCTCAAGAAGGGCGGGGAGCGGGAGCAGGAGCGCCTCGAGCTCGCCAAGAAGGGCCAGGCCGACAACCTCGAGCTCCAAAAGGCGCAGAACGCGCTCGAGGAGGCCCGCTGGCAGCAGGCCCAGCGCCAACAGCAGGCCCGGCTCGGCACGCAGGGCATCGTGCCGGAGGAGGAGTCCGGCACGCGCACGCCCGTGAAGGTGGGTGGCCGCAACGTCACCCTGCCCGACCTGGCGGCGGCGACCGGGCAGGGGTGGGGCGGTGGTCCGCAGGACGTGACCAATTTCACGCGAAACAAGGGGGCCTTCACGGTGGGCGGCGGCTACGCCTACGACCCCTCGAGGGACGTGAGCCGCGTCCAGCAGCAAGACTTGGCCGACCGCTCCCTCGCCCAGCGGCAGCAGGAGCAGGCCCGGCAGCGGGCCGCACTCATCGCTCGCGGCTACTCGGAGGCGGACGCGGACCTGGTGGTGCAGGGCGGAGTGGGCGCGGAGAAGATCGGGCCGCTCGCGGCGGAGGGCGAGGAGCGCGACATCAAGCGGTACAAGGCGACGGTGCTCGCCCGTGAGCTCCAGGAGCAGTCGGGCGCCAACTGGCGGGACACGCATGGGCCGAACGCGGGCAACGCGGTCAACCCGGCGACCGGCATGACGAAGTACCAGGAGGCGCAGCTCCGCCGGCAGGACCTCCAGATTCAGGAGCAGCGGGACCAAACCGACCTCAAGACGGCGGACGAAACCTGGAAGCCGGACCCGATTATGAACCGCCCGCGGACGGCGGCGGACACGACGAAGATGGAGCAGGCTGACTCGATCCGTGGTGCGGTGCGGCAGCGCCGGGCGGGGCGGCAGTACGAGCCGCTGTTCGGGGGTGGGTCGCCCGCGGCCCAAGCGCCCGAGCAGCCGGGCCGGTTCGCGCCGAAGTCAGAGCTCACGGGGAGGCCGCAACTGTACGGCCCGCAGGCCACCCCGCAGCCGACCAAGGGTCCGCTCGGGGCGGACGGGACGCGCAAGCCGCCGCGTCAGCGCGCCGAGGAGCTCCGTAAGGCCGGGTTCCGCGGCGAGCAGATCAAGAGCCAGCTCCGCACCGAGGGATACGCGGTCAAGTGAGCCCACTCCAGGGGCCGGACGACCCCAAGAAGAAGAAGCCCCCTCAGCCCGTCGTGGCGGAGGAGCCGTTCGACGTGGACGCCTTCGAGGCCGAGGCCGGGCAGCAGCCGGTGGCGGTCGAGGAGGAGCCGTTCGACGTTGATGCGTTCGAGGCGGAGGGCAACGTCGCCCAGGCCACCTTCGAGCCGGTGGAGACGCGCCCGGAGCGGGCGCGAGTCAACCTCAACCTGGGCCAGCCGGTTCAGGACCATTCCCCGATTCAGCGCGCCATCCAGGGCACGCCGCGCCTGTCCGAACGCATCCCGACCGACAAGCCGGGGACCCTCGGGACGCTCAGTGCGATGGCGAGCGAGGTGGCAACGCAGAACGAGAACGCGGTGCGCGGCGGTGCCAAAGCCTGGTTCGGGGCGCCCGTCGAGGTGCAGGGGATGCTGCGGCGGATCACGGACGCGGCCAAGGCGACGGAAGCGCAGCCCGATGGGCTCGAGTTCGGGTTCGGAGACTACCGCTTGCGGCCAGGGCGGACGCTGCCGGCGGTGGGCAAGGCGCTTGAGGAGGTCGCGCCGACCGAGGAGAGCCTGGCCGGGCAAGAGAAGGTGGTGGAGGGTGTGTTCCAGCCCGAGGGTCCCGCCGGCAAGGCGGGCGAGGTGCTGGGCGGGTTCGCCACCGTGGCCGCGGAGTACGGCATGGTGGGGCGGGCCACCCGCGGGCTCATGGGGGAGGGGTCCTTCCTGGCCCGGCTGGCGGCACAGGGGCCGCTCGGGACGGCCACCGCGAACGCGCTGGTGGTGGCGCCCGCGGACGTGGCCTTCGGGGTGGCCGACCCGTACCCGTCGTTTGTCGAGCGGTTCGGGGAGGTGGGCGGGCGCGCCGCCTCCGCCGGCGTCAACGTCCTCGCCAACGTGGCGGCGGAGTACGGCCTCCACGCCGCGGCGGACATTACCGGCAGGAAGGCCCGGAACGCCCGCGACTACGGGGATATGCGCCGGGTGGGCGAGAGCCTGGACGACCTGGGCCGCATCGAAGCCAGCATGAAGGTGCAGGAGTCGGCGGTGATGCAGGGCCGGAGCGACCTGTCCAACGCGCTCGAGGAAATGCTCAACCGGAAGCGGGCCGAGGAGCTCGCGGCCCGGCAGGCGCAGGAAGCCGCCCAGGCCGCGGTCCAGAACGAGCCCCCGAGCCCGATGGGTTCGCTCCTCCGCGGGGCGGACGAGGAGCTCCTCGAGGGCCAGCGGGGCGCCGCGGCCCGGCGCGGGAACGCGGCGGAGGAAGCCGCCAAGGCCGCGGAGGCGGAGCAGGCCAGGGAGGCGCTCGCCAACGCCATCCGGGGCTTCCACGAAGCCGGCGGAGTGGCACCGGTCGAGGGGGCGGCGACCCCCTTCCAGCGCAACTACGAGAGCATTTTCGCCAAGGCGGACGAGGTGCTCCCGGCAGAACCACCCGGCGAGCCGCCGGCAGACGCGGGTGGAGCTGCCGAGGCGGAGCCGCCCGCCTGGGACGCCCACATGACGCCCATCGAGCGGGAGGACCTCCGCACGCGGGTGCAGAGCGAGCCGCGCCTGACGGACTTTGACGACGACGACATTCTCGATGCCCGGATGCGCCAGAAGGACCAGGTGCCGGTGGACTACAGCCAGACCCCGGAGGGCCTCGAGAAGCGCCAGGCGAACGTGGAAACGCTGCTCGACAACCGGGGCGAGGCGGAGTTCGGGGGTGAGCTGGGCGACATTCCGGGCCGGGCCGAGGCCCCGCACCGGGCCGGCGAAGTGCCGGAGCTCCACATCCTGACGGGCTCACCCGGCAGCGGCAAGAGCACCATTGTGAAGGGCCTCATCCAGGACGAGGGGATGTTGGGCGCGACCCTGGTGGACACGGACGAAGGGAAGAAGCTGATCGAGGGGTTCGATGAAGGCCGCGGGGCCAACCTCGTCCACAAAGAGTCGCAGGCGCACTGGCGGGAGCTGATGGACCGGGGCCAGGCCGAGGGCCGCGACCTAATCATGCCGACCGTGGGCACCAACCAGGCGGTGCTCGAGGGCATCATCCAGCGGGCGAAGCAGCGGGGATACGAGGTATTCCTGCACCACGTCGATATACCAAAGGCGGAAGCGGGTAAACGGGCGGTGGCGCGGTTCCGCGACCGCACTGGTAAACTTGCGCGGTTCGTAGACCCCCACTACGTTGTGAATGTGGTCGGGGATGCGCCGCGGGAGGTACACGGGCGCGTCAAGCGGCTCCCGGAGCTCTCCGGGACGCGGCACCTGGACAACATGGTACCGAGAGGATCGAAGCCCAATGTCATCGAAGGGACCGGGCGCTACGCCCCCACCGGGGGAGAAGCCGCGGAACTACGGGCCGGGGGTGGGACCCTGGACGAAGGACTCGGAGGAGCTGGCGCTGGAGGTGTGGGAGAAGGCGGCGCAGACGCAACGGGGCTTCCCGCCCCCGCCGCCCCCGAGCCCGCGGCGCCGCAAGCGCCCCGCCCCCGAATCAGGGGAGTAGAAGGACCCGAATCTCGCGTCACGCTGGCGGACGGCACCAAGTACCCGGTGACCTTCCGCATCGTGGAAGCGGGGGACCTCCAGCCGTCCCACAACGCCCAGACCTTCGAGCCCAACCCCGTGTATCCCAAGGGGGTCCAGGGCCGGCGGTACCACGCCGACCGCGCCGCCCAGGAGAACGTGGTCGAGGCGGCGACCAAGCTCGACGCGGACCTCCTCCTCAACGACACCGGCACCGCCGAGGGCACGCCCATCGTCACCGGGGGCGGCACCGTGCTGTCCGGGAACCAGCGCACCATGACGCTCCAGCGGGCCGCGGCGGTGGACATTGCCGAGCCCGGCAACCGCTTCGAGATGTATGTGGATGCGTTGCGGGAGCGGCTGGAGTCGCTGGGCCTGCCCGAGGACGCGCTCGACCAGTTCGAGAACCCGGTGCTGGTGCGGGAGGTGTCGGCGGAGCATGTGGACCCGACCAACCCCGAGGCCATGCAGGCGTTCAACGCGGCCAGCGATGTAGCGACGGGCAAGGCCAAGTCTGCGATTGACGAGGGCATGACCCGCGCCACCAAGCTGATGCGGGCCGAGGACGCCATCAGCTTTTTCTCCGAGACGATGGGCGACGAGACACTTCGCGCCTACCTCGATGGCCCCCGCGGGAAGCAGTTCCTCGACGCCCTGGTGCGCGATGGCGTCGTAAGCCGGGCCGAGCTGGGCCGGCTGGTGCAGGACGGGAAGCTCACGCCGGAAGCGAAGCAACTGCTCGAGCGGACCATGTACGCCGCGGCGGTGGGCGACCCGGACGTGCTCGAGCGCATCCCCGGCAAGATCAAGCAGAAGCTCGACACCGCGGTGCCGGCCATTGTCCGCGCCAACGCGATTGAGGGCTACTCCCTCCAGGAGCCCTTGCAGTCGGCGCTCCGCGAGCTCGCCAACGTGAGCGAGGCGGGGGCCGGCATCAGCTCGCTCGCAGACCTCCGCGCCCAGGCTTCCATGTTCGGGGACGACCCGCTGGTGATGGCGGGCCGGGGGCTGGCGGACTACCTCGAGGCGAACCCCAAGGCGAAGGTGACGGAGGCGTTCCAGCGGTATGCGAACGGGGCCAAGGAGGCGACCGCGCATGGCGGGGCCGACGACATTTTCGGCACGCCACCGGAGACGCCGGAGCAGCTTGTAGCGCGGGCGTTCGGTCGGCCCCCGGAGGAGGGCAAGGGCCTGGGCCGGGCCGGCTACATCGGGGTGCGGGACAAGCCGCTGCCCGAGCGGACCTGGCAAGAGGAGGTGACGGCGCTTCGAGCGGACGGGGAGCACGAGGCGGCGGACGCCCTGGCGTCGTTCATGGAGGGCAGCGAGCGCGACACCCCGGTGTTTCACGGGACCGTCTACAGTTTTGACGACTTCATCTACCACCAGGATGACGTTGGGCACCATACCGGCAACGCCGACCAGGCGAACGACCGGCTCGCCATTCTCCACACGGCGGACCCGGCGAACCATGCCGCGGGCGGGCAGCTGATGCCGCTCTGGGTCCGCGGCAAGTACGCCGAGGTAACGGACTTCGGCAGCTGGGAGGCCGATCGGGTCGCCTCGGAGCTCCTGGCCGACAAGACCATCACCACCGAGCAGTACCAGCGGATCGTCCAGACCGGCGGGCGGTCGCAGCAATTCCGCGTGCTCCGCTGGACGCTCAAGGAGAACGGCTATTCCGGCGTCAAGTACCGGAACGCCTTCGAGGGGGGCGCCAGCCAGGAGTGGCGGGCCAACAACGAATACAAGCGAAAGACGGGTCAGCCGGAAATGACCCGCCAGGAGTTCATGGAGGCGGCTTACCCCGGCAAGTCTCTCCTGCAAGAAGGGGCGGGCGACCAAAACTTCAGCTACGCGGTGTTCGAGCCGGGGGACCTGAAGTCTGCGACCGGCAACCGCGGGACGTTCAACCCAGGGGTGCCGGACGTGCGGGGCGCCTCGGGCGTGGGCGGGATGGCCGGCATGGTGCTGGGCGGTGGCGCCGGCTTCGCGGCGGGGAGCCAGGTGGGCGACACGCCCGAGGAACGGCTGCGGAACGGGCTCCTGGCTGGGCTGGCGGGCCTGACGCTGGGCGGCGGGCTGGGCCTGACCGCCGGCGGGAAGGGCACGGGGCGCGGCATCCTGGGGCTCGAGGGCCTCGAGCGCGGGGCGATGGGCGAGCGCCGGGTGCCGCTGCCGGGCCGGAGCTGGCAGGACCACGCGGCGGGGCTGGAGCGGGCCGGCCACCCCGAGGCGGCGGCGAACCTGACCCGCTTCATGGGAAACAGCAAGGTGCCGAAGGTGGTGTTCCACGGGACCACCCACGACTTCAACGCCTTCGATCCCACCAGGGCGAACATCGAGAACAACTGGGGGCAGGGCATCTATTTCACCGATGCTCCCCTGGACATGATGGCGAATTACGCTCGCGTGGGGCCGGACCTGACCCAGCGCATCGAGATGACCGCCGAGCAGCTCCAGTGGGACGAGACGATGACCGCCGAGGAGGCGCGGAGCCGGGCGCGGAAGCAGCTTGTTGGCCCGCATGAGGGCGCGGCGATGCCGGCGTACATCAACCTCGAGAACCCGGCCATCGTGGGCGGGGCGGACGAGACGCGCCTCACCCTCGAGGAGCACTTCGATGCGGAGGGGGAGTGGGACGGCGAGGAGCCGACCGGGAGCCTGATCGGGTTCATCGAGAGCCTCCAGGACAACGCCGAGCGGTTCGGCGTCCAGCACGGGGACATGCTGAGTGTGGTCGAGCGCCTGTACGGGGAAGCGGCGGGCGGCGACGGCCTCACGGTGCGCGAAGCACAGAAGATCGTCCAAAACTCCGATGAGCTGCTGGACGCGACGGACGACAACGGGGCCATTGCGAGCTCGGAGCTGGTGCGCCTCGCGCTCGAGCACGTTGGGTTCGATGGCGTGATCGACCGCACCGTCTACGACAAGTTCGGCCCGCCGAAGCGGGGCCTGTTCAAGGGTGTTGGCGGGATGCAGGGCCTCGAGCCGACCACAACGCACTACGTCGCGTTCAAGCCGGAGCAGATCAAGAGCGCCACCGGGAACCGGGGGACATTCAGCCCGGATGTAACCGATGTAACGGGTGCCATTGGGGACCAACCCAGGAAGGGGCCGCGGGAGCAGCCGGAGCTCCAGGAGGGCGGCGAGTCGGATGGCGGCGACGAGCCGACCTGGGAGGAAATCCAGGACAGGATGGGCCAGCCCAGGGTGCATGACTCGCCCGAGGGGTTCAGCTACTACATCGGCAACAACCTCAGCGGCCTGGAGCACCACCTCAAGCAGGCGGACGAGCTCGACCGCACCGGGCGCGTTACCTACGAGGCATACGACGACCCGGACGACCCGGAGTACAGTCGGCCCGCCAGGGAAGCCGACGAGGGGGAGACGGATTACCTCCGCCAGGTGCTCCCCCAGCGGACCCGCAGTGCCCGGCACCACATCAAGCAGCTCGTCCGGGAGTTCCGGGAGAAGCACCCGCAGGAGCCGGTGCCGCACGCGGATCGCCTGCGCGCCCAGGGCTTCGAGGTTCCCGAGCCCGGCGCCCTGAGCCTGTTCGATGAGGCGCCCGAGCAGCCGCGCTCGCGCTACGAGGTGGACGAGGACGCAACCGGCTACGACCCGGTGAACGAGCCGGACGACTACGAGCTCCTCCCGTTCGAGGTGGAGCGCGAGAAGATGCTCCAGAGCGGCGACGGGTGGGAGCGGGTGCGGGCGATGCGGGACAAGGCGCAACGCTGGGACAGCCCGGCGTGGGACACGCCGGAAGGTGCGGAGGCACACGCCCAGGTCCGGCGCGAGCAGCTCAAGTTGAGCCAGGCGGAGCGCGAGGCGCGTGGGCACGACCGCAGTGCCGAGCTCCGCGATGCCCGGGCGGACATGGACCTCAAGTACAACGAGCAGTACGGCGGCGCCTCTCCGCGCTTCTTGCCAGCGCAGGAGCGGTATCGGGCGGCGATCATGGCGTTCAACGAGGAGGGACCCACGACCGGGCGCTACGTCTACGCCGACGATGGCGGCACGCTCCGGTTCTTCGAGAAGGAGGACCTCCTCGACACGATGCAGCAGCTCGCGGACGCCAGGGCTATTTCGGACGTGCTCCCGTCGAGCGACCCTGGGCGGGACTCGCCGGGCTACGCCAAGGCCATGAAGGCGTGGGTGAAGGCCAACAACGCCTCCATGAGCACCCTGCCGCGCAAGATCGACCACATGCTCGGCGCGCACCCGGAGCTCCGCGAAGCAATCCAGGGCTGGAAGCCGGGCGTGAAGCCGGAGGCCGGGCCGGACCTGTTCGCACAGGGGCCGGAAGCACAGGGCATCACCCCCAGCCATACCGAGTGGCTCCGCCAGCGCCCGCCCGCGCCGGCGCCGAAGGGGATGCTCGGCCTCGAGGACATGGCCGCGCCCGAGGGGCCGGCGCTCTCGCGCCTGGAGGAGACGGATGCGGTCTACAAGGCACGCGCCGCGGAGTACGAGGAGGCGCGGGTCAAGTACCACGACCAGGAGATTGGCGACGAGGAGTTCCTGGCCGCTCGCCAGGCGCGGGACGAGGCGCTCGCGGCGTGGGAGGAGGCCGAGGCCGAGGCGTCCATGCCGGCGCTCCTGCGGAGCGCGAAGGCCGAGACGGCGAAGCCGACGCACACCGTCGTGCAGGAGGGTCCCGCCTCCTGGGGGGTGAAGCAGCCGGACGGCCAGACGGTACGCTCGGGCCTGCTGACGAAGGGCGGTGCGGAGGAGATTGCCGCCTCGCTCGACCACGAGCGCCCGACGCCCAGGGCGCCGCGGTATGAGCTGTTCCCGGAGGAGAAGGCGGCGCGGGACGTGGAGCGGGAGGCCCAACAGGCGCTCAAGATGGACACCAGCCCGGTGCGGGGACCGCAGGGCATGAAGGACGCGCTCCGCCGGGCCAACCTCATCGTGAACGACCCGAAGCAGGCGTTCCTCGCCAAGAACGGGCGGGCGACCCAGGTATACAAGGACGCCCAGGCGCTCCTCGCCCGCGGGGAGAAGATCGGCACCAGCGAGCTCGGGCACCGGCTCGAGGAGCTCCGCGGGGAGGAGAAGCGCGAGACGCCGAAGGACGACGGCACGCTCACGCTGTTTGCGAACCCGATTCCCCAGGTGCTCCAGGGGATCGCCAGCCACCGGCTTCCCTCGACCGCGGTGCTGGCGACGACGGGCGCGCTCCTCTCCGACAGCGACGACCCGAACATCCAGAAGATCGGGCACTTCACGGTGGCCCTGGCCGCGCTCCACGGGATCGGCATGAAGCGCATCAGTGCTGCCGGCGGGGCGGCGGGCCGGACGATGGTGCGGTCCATGATGCGGCACGACGCCGGCAAGGCCACGCTCCGGTTCCTCCACCCCGAGGCGCTCCTCTCGCCCGAGGTGAAGGAGGCCATCAAGGCGTTCGAGCTGCTCCGCTCGAAGGGCAAGGCCATCCGGGGCCAGTGGGAGAAGAAGGCCCAGGCGCTCGGGCCGGTGGGCGACCGGGTGGTGTCCGACCTCATCGAGCTCGAGGACCACGGGGAGGGCGGGCAGCTCAACCCGGCGGACATGCAGGCAACGCTGGACGTTGCCGCCGGCATCGCCGCGGAGTGGGAGCAGATCGGGGACCTCAAGGTGCAGTCGGAGGTGCTCCCCCAGCACGCGGTAGACGCGCACCGGGGGACCTACGCCGGGCCGCGGCTCTACGCCGAGTTCGAGGCCCTGGACGCGCTGGGCCAGAAGGTGGCGCCGGGCCAGCCGCGGAAGGTCCGCATCCAGGATCAGAAGCGGCGCACCCTGGGCAGCGACCTCGAGAGCATGGTGACCCGCTCGGAGCTCGGAGAAATCCGGGAGTCCAGTGCGCGGCTCCGCGGGCTCGAGAAGGGCTACGCGGACGTAGCGGCGGCGAAGCTGTTCCAGAGCCTCCGCTCGATTCCGGGCGTGGTGCATCCTGACTTCAAGATGGCCCTCGATGACTTCCTCGCGGCGCGCTCGATGTGGCAGCAGGCGAAGGCGGTGAAGGACGTGGCCGGCCAGCAGATTGCCGAGGGCATGATGCAGCAGTCCAAGAGCGACATGGACGCCATCACCCGGCAGTTCAGCACCGGCCAGGGCGACTACGTGTCGATGCCGGACGGGAAGGGGATGGGCGTGCTCCGCGGGATGGTGGTGACCAAGGAGGTTGCCAACAGCCTGAACGGGCTCCCAGACCTCCGGTTTACCGGGCCGTTCATGCGGTTCTGGAAGGCCAAGACCACGATCTTCAACCCCGGCACCCACGTCGGCAACGTGATGAGCAACGTCACGATGCTGCACATGGCGGGCGTGCCGGCGTGGAAGCAGCCGGTACTCCTCCGGGGCGCCGCGAAGGACATGGCGAGCTACGGGCCGGCGACCCAGGCGCTCGCGGAGGCCGGCGTCCTGGACGTGAACGTGGTCACCGCCAACACCGAGGGCGCTGCCGGCACGGTGCGCGCCACCCGGAAGGAGCTCCTCCGCCAGCTCAAGACCGGGAAGAAGCAGGCGACGGACGTGCTCGAGGAGCTCGGGCTCAAGGAAACGACCTGGGACCGCATCAAGGCGCTGGGGGAGAAGATTCGCGGCCCGCTGGCCCGGCTCTACAACAACGAGGACAACATCTTCCGGGTCGCCTACGCGCAGCACGCCTCGACACCGGTGTCTCGCGGGGGCCTGGGCATGTCGATGGACGAGGCGGTGGAAGCCTCCCGGAAGGACCTCATCGACTTCCGCACCCGCTCGCCGGCCATCCGGCTCCTGGGCGGGTCCATCGCGCCGTTCATCCTGTACCCGGCCAAGGCGATCCCGACCTTCGCCCGGCACGTCATTGAACACCCGTGGCGCTACCTCGGCCTGGTGGCGGCATGGACCGCGCTCGACAAGCACAGCCAGGAGAAGGTGGGACCCATCGACCAGCTCGACCTCCCGCCGGACCAGCGGCGCGGTTGGGCCGGGACGGCGCTCCCAGGGCTGACACAGGTGCCGTTCGAGGGACCGAGCGGGGCGAAGGGCGCGTTCGACATTGCGCGCTGGACGCCGCTCTCGGGCCTGACGGACGCCTCGCCCCCAGGGTCCGCGACTTCCGTGGCGTTCGATAACTGGCCGCGGCTCCTCTCGCCCAGCGGGCCGCTCACCGACATTGGCGCCCGGCTGGCGAACACCGACCCGTACACCGGGCAGAAGTTGGTGCCGCGCTCGGCTACGCCGGGGGAGTTTGGTGAGGTGGTGGCGGAGGGTGCCGCGGACCTGCTGCTCCCGCCGGCCCTCGGCTTCCATCGGCGCCGGCTGACGGAGGACATTCAGAGTGGGGACCGTGCCGCGGTGGCGAACGATGCCGCCGGCCTGGTCGGCCTCCGCCCCCGTTATGTTCGGCCCGGCCAGTACCAGCAGCGGGCGCAGTACGAGCTCGAGC